>Ga0302123_10000955_pt1 | contig 21022 bp, 19 predicted proteins | sample CB21_321_MG_FD_203109 | JGI IMG/M metagenome (GOLD analysis project Ga0302123, IMG submission 203109) | Marine microbial communities from Western Arctic Ocean, Canada - CB21_32.1 | ecosystem: Environmental > Aquatic > Marine > Oceanic | place: Canada: Western Arctic Ocean | collected 2017-09-28 | reverse complement strand
TGGCTCATGGGTCGAAGGTTGGGTGGTGGTCCTGCTGCTGCCCAAGCGCGAGCAGCAAACGCGGCGACCATGGCGGCGGGCGGTACCGGAACAGGATTCTTCGCGACGAGGGCAGCGGCCCGAGGTAATTTAGCCGCGGCGAATCCGTGGAAGGGTGGTGGCATGAAGGGTGCTGCCAACTCTTTTAAGGGCAGATACGGGGGATTCGGATTAAGCAAGGGCTTGGGTATGCCAACGATGATCGGTGGATTGATTGCTTCCCAAGTGATCGGTGGAATGATGGGAGGCGAGCATGGCGAGGCTATAGCGACAGCAGGCTCCATGGCGGCTATGGGGTCGATGTTTGGACTGGGCGGTGCCGCTATAGGCGGAGCAATCGGTTTGGGTTTGACCGCTAACAAGGCCCGCACCTCAGGCGGCGGTGCGCTGTCGGGTGCCGCTTCCGGTGGACTTGCGGGTGCAGCAATAGGTTCGATTCTTCCGGGTGTTGGAACTTTGGCGGGTTTGATTGGTGGCACCATCATCGGCGGGATATCGGGTTACCTGCGCGGGCGGCGGAACGCAGAGAACATGGCAAAACTTGGTGAAGAATTTGTCGAAACGTTAATTGATAATTTTTCAGAAGCCATAGATAAGGCTACGTCGCGTGAGAAGATTACGAATATTACTGAGGAGTTAGACGAACTCCTTGGGGATGATGCCAAATTAAGGGACATGGCGAAACAGGAGGGTCTTTCAGTGACCGATCTGACGGCTCGCCTCTACGGTGCTAAGGGGACGTTGGCTGGCAAAGCCGAGGAAGCCTTCAGGGGGATGACCGAATCCGTTGTAAAACTGTCCAGCGTAACTGGTGAAAGTGCTTTGCTGATTGAAGAGAACGCTGAGCGTTGGGGTATTGCTCTGCAAGCAGGCGGGCAGGCGGTTGACGATTACATCGCTCAAAGAAATAGTGGGTTCAAGCACACCACGGCTGCGGAGATTGAAGGGCTGATGCTTGGAGCGACATATGACACGCTGTTTAATAGTCCAATGCATCTAGAAAATAACGTGAATAAAGCCGGGCTAGAGGCTAAAGCCGCGACGAATGCGTTGTTTACCAATATGCAAAACACTGGCGACATTGATATGGACTTGCTGGATGCATACGTTCGGACAGGGATTGCCGAATTGGCGGCGTCGGGTATGTCTGTGCCCGACCAGATGGCAGCAATGGGTAGGGTTTTTGCCAATATGGGTACAAACGCTACGAGGATGGGATATGGGGGGATGATCCAAGATCCCATTAGGCAACTTCAATCCAACTACGGTGTAACTCCCGGTGGTACTGGTAAAGGCTTTGTAGATTTAACCTTTGATGAGTTCAAAAAGACGAACTTTTATGCTCAGGGCTTGACTGAAAGAAGGTCATCACTGTTTACAGAAGGCACTGAGGCCGAGCAGGCGGCAAGTTTGGAAAGCAAGATAAGAGAAATGTATGGCGCATCGGATGGTGCGGAGCAGATGCAGATCTTTAATCAGACATTATGGTCTAAAGACGCGGATGCATTGATCGCACACAAGAACGAAGTTAACTTGGACACTGAAGCATTGGAAAAATTCCGTGAGGAACTAGAAAAGGGTCTAGGATTCACGCCGCCTCCCGGCGACCCGACAATGGGTCCGAGCGCCAGCGGACCACTTGGTCCTGACCCCCACCAAACGGAACGTTTCTCCGAAGAGGGGGATGGCGGCACTGACTGGTACAAGAAGTGGGATTGGGGCTACTATGACTTTCTCAAATCACTTGCCGGAATATAAGGAGTTGTAGACGATGCCTCATAGACCCGGCAATATAGGACACGACGTTAAGACGGAAGAGGAGATTAAGTCTCTGGGCGCAAGGTACGCCACGATAGTACAATTTTATGTAGAGAAGCATAATGGTGACTTGGCGATTCAGCAAGTTCATCAAGATCGTGCCGTCAAACTGTCACAGATACCTGTTATTGCAGATGCGGACAGAAAATTGTTTTGGCAGTCTTCCGATTACGAAAAAGCCAATGCGTTAACTTTTGAATTTCCGTTTGGGCCTAAAGACATTAAGTATGGAGCAAACGCTCTTGAATATTCTGAGGTTATGCGTCCCAGTCGTAAACCGTTGCTTCGATCAAAGTTTCCCAAAAATCGCACGGTTGCTTTCAATGCTGTGATCGCTCACAAGGAGAGCCACGGATTTATGCCTTGCGAGGATCAATTGGCTGTTTTGTATGCGATGGCGGAACAGGACAAAGACTTGGTTTTCTCTCATGGGGGAATAGCGTTGCCGTTCCACGTTAGGATGACTGGTTTGAATGTTACCGCGCTACGACGTAACGAAAGTGGTTTGATAACACAAGCGAAGATTCAAATAAATCTCAAAGAGTCTATTACAATTAATCAAGAAATTGTTTTTATGACTGCTGTTCCACATGAACCAAAAGTAGTTACCGCTGGGGTGAACCCCGGCGTGGATCCAGATGGTGAGAACTGGACCGAGCAGGCGCAGGCGGGCCTTACAGCCGCCATTGCCAACCATCCAATGCTAATAATGGGTCTTGACGATGGTCAAATCGGACTGTTCAATCAGCCCCCCGTACTCATTGATTTCAGTTCTTGGAGCGGGGGACCGCTGGTTTCTGAAGGATATCACGGTTAAATCTGATGGAACTTGTTGACGATTTTCTTATTTCTGCGACTGACTCTGATCGCCAAGTAGAGATCAATGAGTCGATCATGAACATGGCTTGTGATTTGACGATGGATATGACCACACAGATGTCACTTGATGTTTATGATCCGAATTTCAAGATGTTTAAGAACAACTATTTTCAGATTCGGCGTCCCTGTTCGTATGCTGGTTATCCGTATGAGATTGCTGCTGTTGAAATTGTGCGTAATCCTAGCCAACAGGACACCGTGAAAATCACTTGTCGTTCGCAAGTGGTTCAGAAATTGAAGCGAGAAAAGGGGCAAAGAACTTGGATAGGTATTTCGGCATCAACATTTGCTAAGCAGGTCGCAGAAGAACACGATTTGCAATATTTTATTCAAACGAGTGATAATAAAGATTCGATCACTCGTCAGCAGTCGGATAGTATTGATGAGAACACTTGGCAGGTGTTATCACGATTGGCTGGTGAATTAGATTATGTGTTCTTTGAGTCTTACGGCATGTTGTTTTTTACGTCAATGGAATTTTTGATGGAGCGTCAGCCGGGAATTCAATGCGATCTTGAATCAATCGCAGAAGACGATCCGTGGTTTTTGCACAGTGTTTCTTTCCGGGCCAGCGATGACTCCATGGCGGGAACGTCATGTAGTTTTCAGGTGGGTAGAACAAACGGGCAGACTCTTCGTCCGGGTTTCAATGTCCAATTCAAAAATGCTGGAATATTTAGTGACAGAAAGTATCTGATTACTTCTGTTACATGGCCAGTGGGTACTAACCAGCCTGTGGGGGTGCAGGCGAGAACTTTGGTTGAAACTGAAGATACGGTCGCTGATGGTTTTGGTGCGAGTAGTGGTGCAGGTGCATCTCTTGGTTTGGGTGTGATTCCTTGGGGTTCGCGAGATTTGATGAGGGGAATGAGAGGAACGGATGTTAAAAGGTTGCAACTTGAAGTCGGTGTGCCAAGTTATGACCATGATGGAATATTTGGTCCGCAAACAGAAGGCTATGTTAAAAATTGGCAGTCTGTGAATGAATTAGGAACAAGGACAGTTACCAATGTTTCTGATGTGGATCCTGCTGATCGTCATTTCTTTGGTGCCACTACTGAAATTGTTACTTGGGTTGGGGACGGGATCATTGATGCAGATGATTGGATTGCCCTAACGAACGTACCGTTGACTTATAGGAATTTGATGCCGGTAGTGGAAGGTGTAGCCCAAAGTGTTGTGATGTTGACTGGCGGATACAGTTCTGCGACCAATAGTGAAGATAAGGCCGATTTTGTTATAGATTCTGCGGATCGCAGTTTCATAGAGCGACAAAACGGTTCTGTTAAAGAAGAATCGCCACGCGTGAAAAAGTTAGAGCCAGAGGATGAAGAACCAGTGGATACTTTTTCTCCTGAAGCCAGAAGGTCTTACTGGTAATGGCTGGGCCAAAGATCACACCGCAGAAAAGTCGTGGCACGCCGGGTACGAATAAAGGATTCTGGCAAGCAGAGGTAATGAAGGTAACTGCTACTGCTGAGGATCCTTATCTGGTGTTCATCAAAATTGACCGTTTAGGCGTTGGGATCAACGATCCTGTTCCAGCAGAGTATGTTGGTTCTCCCCCAAGAGTCGGTGATGTTCTCTGGTGTACTTTTCTTGAGAATAATCAAGACACCTATCTGATTTTCAACACCCAGCATCAAGCCAATGACGATATGAGCAGTGGGGTTGTTCGTTTCGGTGGACAGACAGAAGCAACTGGGGTAACTATTAAGATCGACCCCACAGAGTATGTCGGATCTAATCGTGCTGCGATGAGGTTGGGTGATGCTACGGAAATGGGTAGCGGCGGTACAACCTCTACTTTAGGGGATTGGTACATTTACGACAACGACACTAATAAGTACAACCTGTACCACACCGGCCATTCCAACACCACCAATGGTGGTTTTACGATTACAGCCACGGGGACGCACGCCACCTCACCAGTGGGCACGTTTACAAGGAATCTATGGATTCAACCGACCGCTGATGTGGGCGGGTACGAGTTGATGAGGTTTATCTCTGACTGCGACAACTCTCGTCCGATGTATTTCAATAGACACATTCGCACCGGGGGGAGTCTCTACCCCGAAATCGACGGCACACGGTACTTGGGTTACAGCGGCAACCGTTGGAATACCGTTTACGCCACGAATGGGACGATCAACACGTCAGATCAGAACGAGAAGACAGACATCGCTGATTCTGATTTAGGACTGAACTTCATCAACGCCCTCCGACCAGTGTCGTTTAAGTGGATTGATCGTGGTGGTGGGGTTGCGGGTGTTAGGACGCACTACGGACTGCTGGGACAAGAAGTGGAGAGCGTGCTGGGCGCTGCTGCTTCTACTACAGCCATCTGGACGAAGTCTGCTATTCCGGCTAGCGATGCCATAGAGGAAACCTATAACGATAACGGAACCATTGAGATGGAGGGGCGAGGGGCTGTTGAGGCACATGACCTTCAGGGACTGCGGTACGAGGAACTGATTTCGCCAATAATAAAAGCGATTCAAGAAATAAATGTTCAACTAGAGGGAAATGCTTTCCAGTCTCAATCTGCTGTTGATTATATTGCTTCTTTTGATGCGGCGATGTTAGCGAAACAGCCACAGGCTGACCAAAACCTTGCCGACATAGCGGATCTTAAGACCCGTGTTGCCGCTTTGGAAGCCGGTTAGAAACTATACTAATAAAGATAACGACTATACCCAGTGAGGTGTTTAAAGTGTCATTGCCAGCAAAGAAGAATGTTGATCTTTCGCTGCTGCATCCGCGCTTCTTAAAGCGATTGGAAGCCTTTTTTAATGATCCGCGCATCAGCGGGCGAGTCCAAATAACTAGTGGATGTCGCACCTATGCAAAACAGAAATATTTCCATGATGGCTATAAAAAGCGTAAGGCTGGATTTAATTTAGCCGCTGATCCAAATCGCCGTTTTGGACCTAAAGCCTTGAATGGTATAGGGATTTGGCGTGGAAGTTGGCACATGGAACAGGACGACGGATTTTGCTACGCTGTCGATTTCGGTTTGTGTGGTAATGGAATAAAGAAGTGGGAAGTAAACAATATTGCAAAAGAGTATGGAATGCATCCGACGGTTCGTGGGGAGTGGTGGCATCACCAGCCGCGGGCCTCTACTGATTGGTTTGATGCTCCGGCTATGACTGGTGTGGGAGTTAAGGAAGAAGCAAAAGAACCGGTTATGGATTGGGGAGCATTGTTGAGGTATCTCGCTGCTCTCACCGCTGAGATTAGAACAAATCCGATTCGGAGGAAAGAGCGTTCGGATCGGGTGAAGGTGTTGCAGCGTCGGTTGGGGGCTTTGGGTATTGATTGTGGAAAGATTGATGGGATTTTCGGTTGGGGGACCAAGAGGAAGGTCAGGCAGTTTCAGCGAATCAATCGTTTGAGTAGAGACGGGATTGTTGGACCGGGAACGTGGGCAGAAATGTGGGGCGACGATCCTCTGTCGTAGTTTTCTTTCTCCACCGTTGGCGAAGACAGGCTAAAATCTGCTTGTCGTAGATCTTAAAGTAGGCTTGTATGGAAGTTTTATCTGTACCATTGTCCTTGAATTCAAGTGGTGAATTCAAGCATGTCGATACTGCTAGTGACGAGTATAAGGCTGAACAGGTTCAAGTATTTGTTTTGACAAATAAGGGTGAGCGTCCGATGTTCCCGACGTTCGGTGTGACCGATCCCTCCTTTGACAACATGGCTGAAGAAGATATCTTGGAAGAGTTTTCAACGTTTTATGGAAGTTCCGTTTTGCTTGACCGTGTTAACATCATTAAGCGTGCAGGCGCAATCAACAGAATAGAAGTTAATTTTCTATAGGAGTTTATTATGGTATCTCCAGATTTTAGCACTTATGTAGATTTAACTCCCTTTGATGCTACTGTCACTTCGATTTTAGAGGAGAGCATCACGCAGGCTCGCGCTTTGATTCCAAGTTGGGAACCTCGCGTCGGGCAAATGGAAACAACTTTGCTGGAGGCGACGGCGTATCAAACAGCGACTTTGGCAAATGCTGCAAATCGCCTACCTGCTGCGACTGTGGAAACACTATTGAAGTTGTATGGGGTTACTCGCTCCAACGGTGTGAAGGCATCCGCAACCATAACGATCAATTTCACTGATGCCGCTGGTTACACGATTCCCGTTAGCACTCCGTTTGCTTACTACGGTAGTTCTGGTGAAGTTTTGGTGTACATGTTGGATGCCGCACAGACTGTGAGTGTGGGGGCATCGCAACTTACTTTGTCTCCGGTTACGGCTCAGGCCATTGGATCGGCATATAACAATCCTCCGAATGGAAGTGCGTTACAAGTGCTGGCAACGGTTCCTTATATTTCTTCAGTTGTTCTTGATGCCAAACCTGCTTTGGGTGCGGACGCCGAAACAGATGAGGTGTATTTTTCTAGAGCCATAACGGTCTTGGCTGGGTATTCTTCAGTGTTGGCAACCGAGACTCAAATCCAAAGTTATGTGTTGTCAAACTATCCGGTTACTGGTTTCCGTGTGAAGACGTACAATAAGCGACGGTACGCGGATAGAAACATGGTGACCGGTGGAGTGGAACACACTGCTCATATTCTGATGTCCCTCGCTAGTGAGAATGTGAATGGGTATTCCCGTTCAGTCAATGATGCGACTCTCGCTGCTGCGGATTTGGCTACCATCACTTCTGTTTTGAATACGAAGGTTGGTACTGGGCTTTCTATTGAAGTTCATAACGCAGAATTGGTCGGCGTTGGTGTGACGTTGGAAGTTTACAAAACTACTTCGGCTGCGTCCGGAACGGTGAATGCAGCCGTTCAGACGGCGTTGAGAACGTATTTGGATTCCGATGCTTGGGATTGGGAACGAGTGGTTCGGAAAAATGAAATCATTAGTTTGGTGGATGGGGTTACGGGCGTTGATTATGTCAAGTCAGTAACATTGTCTCTACCAGAGGAAACAGTTGCTTGTGCAACTACGGCAAACTTGGGTGCAACGTATGCCAATGGAACTCTTGGAGTCGGCGCAACACTAACCAACAGCGGCAGTCAGGCTGCGTTTACTGTTGATGGAATCACGCCGTCTGGTGATGCTCGCATCTTGGTCAAAGATCAAAGCAATACTTTTGAGAACGGTGTTTATACCTTGTCAACAGTTGGTTCAGGTTCGACCAATTGGGTTTTGACTAGGGCAATAGATGTAGACGTTGTTGGTGAATTGTGTGTTGACAGGTTTGTTTGGATCACGGCGGGTACGGCCAATGGTTCCGAAGGGTGGTCTTGCAGCGTTGCTCCCACGACTATGGGTACGGATGCTGTCACTTTTGTTCAAACAACTACGGCTGTTCGGGCAGAGGTTATGGCGTCGGCTGCAACGGACACGACGGGTGCTTTGATTGGTGATGTTCGTTTGAATCATTTGGGGATGCTGACTTATCCAAGCACAATATCTATTACGGTAACTTAAGATGACGTTTGTTAATTTATTAAAGACGGATACTCAAAAAGTATTCGAGATCAATAGATGGTCAGCCGTTAATGCCACCATTCAAACAGTGGGTGGCTTGGGCGAAAGAATGCTCAATTTGCGCGGCACGGTTCGGACTGAAGGAATCAATGTTACTTCTGTTGCTGCGGGCGATGTAGAACTCAGGTCTCCGATTTTTCCTATTCCACCCGGTAAGGGTTTTGTTGCAACGGGGATTATGAAAATAGGGAAGACGCTGGCTGGGGAAACTCTCAGTATGAGAATGGAATATTTTAATGTTAATGATGTAAGTGCTGGTGCCGTTTTAGGTTACACGGGTGAAAAAGGAAATGGTGCCGCGTGGGTGGCTTCCACCGATGCCCATAAAATAGAAACAAGTGTCGCTGCTACCGACATGTTGTCGGGACAATTGGCGATTATTCCGTTTACGACAGTTGCCTACACATCTGGTTTTTCATTTGGAAATCCGGTCGTTGACAGGCGACGATTCTGGGTTCCCGAGGATGCCAACTATGCTCGTCTGATCTTTGAAGTTGAAAGTGTCAACGCAGCCAGTCTCATGTTTGCCATTTCTGATGTTTGTGTAGTTGACTTGCTGGCAACGTTTGGGACTAATACGTTTTTTAATACATATAAAATATTGCCAGACTTCATTAAGGCAGCGGATTTAGAAGAGAATTCTAATACTTCAGGTCATCAAAGTTTAACAAAGAAACTATTGTCCGCTGCTTACGTTAGTGCTGTGTCTGTCGGTGAGGAACTTCGGGGTTGGGGTTACACCAGAGCAGAGGACAGTGTGACCAACACGGAATTGTTGTCAACTTTAACTGATCCTCAGAATGTATCTAAATCATATCTAACATGGTTGGCTCAACTGGTGGGAGTCAAACTGAACAATCCGTTTACCGGAACAAGTATGTGGTTATCTCTGGCCGGTTGGACCGACGAGGACGACGCTACGACATGGCAGAACTTGGATGTTTTGGATGAAGAATCGTCAGAAGATTCTGTTACTTGGCAGTTGGCACGTTCTTCCACTTATGAAAGTATTGATGCTTATCGTCAGCAAATTCAACATGCCTTCAACGGATTGAACGCTGGCGCACCAAATGCAATGCGTTCTTATTTGAAAACGGTTTTAGATACAACCACTCCAGATAACTATTTTACAAGAATCAAGACCCGTTATCGGGAATCACCATTTTTGGTCAAGTATGTTTTCGATCCGGAAGTTGATCCTGATCCTGATGGGACAAGGATCGAAACGGAGATGGCTCCAACTTTGTCTGCTGGAGTAGTGGGGAGTCAGTCTAATAAGCCAAGAGATGCCGCAGAGTTTGCTTTTGAGGCAAAGGATGTTCTTGAGGCGAATGTTCCGGGCGGTGGTCTTGACAAAAATGATGAGACTGTGTTGAAGTTTGGCAATAGCGGATGTCAGGCTATTCCGGATGCAACCGGTTCGGGTCGGCATATTTCACTCATTGGGGAACCGGCTACTTCGAAAGCATCACGATACGGCATCATTGCTGGGGCACGGTACAACACCGGGTTTGCTTTTTACCCCAGTTCTATTCAGGGATCTGGTGCCCACATCAATTTGGCTGCCACGAATACTGGAGTTTCAGGAGCCACCGACTACATCTTCCATGTTGGAGACATCAAAGTAGGTAGTGGTTCAAGTATCAGTTTGTTCAAGCAAGGCACTTCTGCGGCTGCCGATCATCGTGAATGCGAAATCTCTGATACTGGGACACTCAAGTATCATTCTGCAACTGGATCCCCCGTGTCGTCTACTGCCTATAGTTCTGCGACTCACGATTTGTCGTATGATTTTTCTCAACCGGGTGACAGGTGGATACGATTTTCTGTTACCACAACAGGCGGTAGTGGTAATGGGACGGTGAGTTTTTATGTTGCTCCGACGATGCAGGATGCGCTACACCCCACGACCTATTTGATCAATACTGTGAATAACTCAGCGGCTCCGAACGTGTATGACAACACAGTGATTGCAGAGTTTTTCAAGGTTTCTCATGATGCCAACGGAATTATTGGATATCGGGCGATTATTAATGATGGGGTTTTGAATATCAATTATTTGGGGTGGGCGTTGTCTACTGTTGCCGATTTGAATCTTACGAAATACACAGGGACAACGGGCACGTCGGCCAGTGTCATTGCCGAACTGTACGACGGAATAGATGACTTTGATCAGGATGCGACATTAAACAAAGATGCAAATACTTGCCAGTGGACTATTCAATACGAAGCCTCTCCTACTCCTCTGTCGAATTGGATCGGACTGCCGCACACGGGAACAGACTATTTGTATCTAGGCAATCAGAGTAGTGCCGGTGACAGTCTCGTAGTTTCAGGAATGGATTCCGATTCTTACAATTGGACAGTCACCTACACTGGTGGCACTACGGCAACTGGAAGCGGCACTGCAACCACATTCACTTGGGCTGCTGCGACTTACGGTGGCAAACTGATTGAGAAAATAGATGTAGTGGGGACTAAAACATATTCGTTCACACCGAGCATCATTACCACCCACACTGAAAACACCAGTACGGGAACCGATGCACAAAGTGGCACATGGACTATCAACCGAACTTGGGAATCGTCAAACGATTACGAGTTCTCCTCAATTGTTGATAAAGACTTGTATCAGGTCAACAGGGAGGGTGGTGCCGTTGCTCACAACTTGACTGTCGGACGGGATACACCGTTAAGTATTTCTTTCCATTATAGACGTTTCAAAGATGATGCGTCGGCTGATTATATTTTTCATCATCGGAATGTTATGTTGTATTTCAATGGTGACATTATGACATTCAAACTCAACTCACAGTTTGATACATCGGCGGATGCTGCCCCCGAAGTTTCTATAACGTGGGATGATTCTTCACGCAAGGGACAATGGAATCATGTTGGGGCAGTGAGAGATGTTATAAATGGTAAGATTATTCTTTATGTCAATGGGGTAAAAGTCTCTGATGCTGTCGATACAACGGTGAACAGTTTGGCTGCCCGAACCGGGATTCCAGAGTATCCCGCGACTTTCCATTCGTCGGGCAGGGAGGGCTGGCAATTCAATCACTTTGCTTTGTTCAAGGAAGCATTATCAGCAGCAGATATGGAAAGAGTACGACAGACACTTCCCACTTAGGGTGTAGGATTATCGTAGGAGCGTCAATATGACTATTACTTATGGAACAAGATTTTCATCCATGCCGAACTGGTCGTCCAGTACGGATTCGTTCAGTCGCGTTCAGTTTAATAACGCCTTCGATCAGGTAGATGCCAAAGTTGCTGGATGGTCTGAAAGTAATATTACGGCCACGGATGTTTCGATTTCTGATATTTCTGGATTCTTTCATTACGACTACGACGAAACGGGTGGCGGTAATCTAAGCGTCTATTCGGCTCTTGACACAGCATGGATTCTGATTCGTGATGGGTACGAGATCCGAGCGTCTTTGATCGATGCTAAGGGTGATCTTCTTGGTGGAACAGCGGATAATGCTGTTGGAAAACTTTCGGTAGGTACGAACAATCAAGCACTTGTTGCCGATTCTGCTACTGGTACTGGGTTGGGTTGGGCCAATATCGTTAACAGTCTTACCGGTACGGCTAATGAAGTTGAGATAGATGCTTCAACCGGGAGTATCACTATTGGTTTGCCCAGTGCTGTCACCATTGGCACTCTGACTATCGACAGTGTTGCGATTTCGACTGTTCAAACAGGTTTAGAATCGTTTGTTGATAACGACACTTCGGTGATGACATCCGCAGCGGTGCAGGACAAGATTCTTGTATACGGATATGAAACTGTTGTCAATGCAACTCAAAAAGGAACGCTTACGACTAAGGGTGATATTTACGCCCGATCTGCTACCGTTCCAACGCGAGTGGGCGTAGGTACAAACGATGAGGCGTTGATCGCTGATTCAACTGAAACAGCGGGAGTCAAATGGGCTAGTGTTGTCAACAGCATTACGGGTACGGCTGCTGAGATTACATTGTCAGGTTCTACGGGTGCTATCACTATTGGCCTCCCGAATGATGTCACGATTGGTGGGACACTTACTCTGGACAGTGTGGGTATCGCTGCTGTTCAAACCTCTGCTGAATCCTTTGTGGATAACAACACTTCGATCATGACCTCTGGGGCTGTCGCAGACAAGATCGAAGCCTATGGCTACGTTACTTCTGCTGCTGCTATTTCTTCGGTTGTCGGTACCTCACTTGAGGTGGAGGCATTCACCAGTTCGGGAGCAGTCACGATTGGCTTGCCGGATGATGTGACAATCGCTGGAACATTGACACTGAACAGTGTTGGTATCGCTGCGGTTCAGACTGGATCTGGGTCGTTTTCTGATAATGATACTTCTATCATGACTTCTGCTGCGGTTCAAGACAAGATTGTGGCATACAGTTATGCAACTGTTGTTCAGTTGAATGCTTTTCAAACTACTATTGATAGTGTGGAAACGATGTTCCACATGGAGGTTATGGTCTAATGGCAATGACTCAGACGAAACTACATGCACCCTCACAGTTGGGAACTTCGCTTTCCACTTTGTACACGGTGCCGGGTAGCACTACGACAATCGTCAAGCAGGTTGCCCTGTGTAATACTGCTGCGGCTAACCGGACGGTGACTTTGCATCTGGTTCCAAGTGCTGGTACGGCAGCGTCATCGAACGCCATTCTGTATGACGTAGCAGTGGATTCCAAGTCCACGACGTTCGTAAACTTATCGGCAGTTATGGCTACTGGTGATTTCATTCAGGCTTCTGCAAGCGTTGCCGCTTCGGTGACAATTCATTCATTTGGTATTCAGGAGGCGTAATGGCTGGTCGGCTAGTCCGAATAGGCGCACCTGATGCTTTAGCGGATTTCTATGATTCGCCGTCGCACATTTTTGGAAGCGGCGAAGATGGTGTTGCCACCATTAGCACCAATACGACGCTGACTCAAGACAAGTATTATCTTGATTTGACTGTTAATACTGGTATTACTTTGGATACTGCTGGTTACAGGGTTTTCGTTCAACGAAACCTGTCCCTGTGGGGGACTTTAGGGATGGCCGCTGGTCCTTCCGCTCAAGGATCATTAGGTATCGGTACACAAAGTGCGAGTGTCACCAACTCTCTTGGTGGGGCATCAGCGACCTATACGGCAACTGCACCCACAGCGGCTCTTGGTGGTGAGCAGTGGTACAAGAACCCTTTGAACGCCATTGACGGCTATTCGTTTGATCCATCCACGGGAACAGTTAATTTGTTGAAAGGTGGAGCAGGGGACGGAACCAATTATGGCGGTGGAGTGGTGATTGTCGCTGCCCGCTATTTGTTTGGAACTGGAAACGTTTTCGCAAAGGGTGCTACTAATGCTGGTGGCGGTGTAGTTATTTTGATTTCTTCAGATAAGAGTCACTCCTATACGGTCAGTGCCGCTGGTGCTGGTACCGGCAGTGCGGGGAACACTTATTTCTTAGAGGCTGACTGATGGCTGACGCAAACTACGATCAGGGTGTTCGTCGGGGAAAAGATCTTCTTCCTTACGTTGTTGAACTTCTTCCCGAAAATGAATTTGGCGACCTTCAATTTGATGGCGATCTGATTTTCGGTCACGGTGGCGACGGTGACGTAACTATTACTACGAATACAAGTTTGACTGAAGACAAGTATTACAGCAACCTGACTGTCAATTCTGGAAAAGTTTTGAACCCGAACGGGTTTCGGGTGTTTGTTAAAAACACGTTGACGTTGAATGGCGACTTGGGTGTTAAAGATTCTGTTGCCAGTGTGTCTACGGGTTCGCTGGAAGGAACTGTTGCTGTTGGACAGGATGTTGTCGATGGCTTGGGTGGTTCGGGGGAACCTGATGGCTATGTGTCGGGGTACACGTTTTCGGGTTCTGGGTCTGTTACTGGTTCAGTCGGTGTGACGGTCCCCGATTTTTATGATCTTCGTGACGCAATCAATGCTTACAAGCAGCGTGGTTCTAATTTCATTCGCGTAAAGGGTGGCGCAGGTGGCGGTACGGGAGCGGACGGAATTAGTGGGGCCGGTGCTGACGGCAGTCTGGGTTCGGGTGCTTCTAACCCTCATCCTAATTATCAGACTGTTGGAGCGGCGGGTGGTAAGGGATCGACAGGCGTGGCTGGTACCGGTGGTGGTGGTGGTCGGGGTAGTGCGGTTGTAATGGTTTCGGCCCGTCAAATCGCTGGGTCTGGTGGTTTGTTTTCTGAAGGTGGTGCAAGTAATTTGGGAACGGCGGGAACTCCCGGCACTAAGGCACCTGACGCCACGATAACACCACCTGCTACGTTGGCTCCGGGGAATAGTCACAATCAGGAGTCTGGTACGCCGGGTGCCGCTCAAAATCCGAATCCGCCTGTTACTAACCATCATCTAACTGCTGTTAGTCCGGGCACGCCTTATTCGGGGAATCATCACCATACGTCAGCCGAGTCCGGTGGTCACACATATTTTCACGGCACTCCGCCCACAACTAATGATCCGACACATACGTCCGTTGGCGGTACTACGAATGCGGATACAACGAATTATCACGGAACTCCGGGCACAACTAACGATCCGACACATACGTCTGTTCCCGGTAATACGAATGCGGATACAACGAATTATCATACAAATCCCGGTACTCATGTGACGGTTCCCGGCACTCAGAATCCTCCGGTTCCGTATCCGGGTCCGGGCGGGCACGCACCCGGAGGTCATAATCCGACCAATCATAGTTATCAACCGGGTCATCATTCTTCAGCGGTAAGTCCGGGCACGAATAATCCGACTAATCACTTTTCGACGCCGGGCACCCATCACGGTAATCCTGATGGAAGTGCGGTAAGTCCGGGCACGACTAATCCGATTAATCACTTTTCGACGCCGGGCAACACTCACGGTAATCCTGATGGTCATGCCACTAACGCCCCGGTCCAGAACCATCACACAACTACCAATCCGGGTGGCGTGAATGCGGATGTGCCGAACACTGAATTGGCATCTCACACTGTGGCGGGGACGAACAACCATCACAGTGTCGTCAACAATCCGGTTACCACCAATTATCCGACAGAAAATTACATTGGCGGTGCGGGCGGTGCGGGGACCGACGGTCAGCGCGGTGGTCGCGGTGGTGGCGGTATCTTAATTGTGGTCACTAGAAATGCTGGTACGCCGAGTTACACTCTCAACACAGGAGTAAATGGCAATACAATTGCCCTAGACACGGCGAATATTTAAATATGAAAACAATAATGTATGTTCCCGAAGGGGAACAAACTGAAAAGTATTTTAAAGAAGCGGAACTGTGGGGCATAGAAATATGCCACGGTATTCCACCGAAGGTGTTGGAAGAGTTTCCTGACATCACCCCATCCGAGGCGTCTATCGTCAAGATTCCTGAAATCAGTGACATCTCTATGCGGTGTGGGGAAATGCCTGTAGGGCACTACCAAAACATTTTGTTGGTGAACGAGTACATCGACTTACGCGATGGGGATCTTTCGTTGGATTTGGTGGAGAATCGTAAGAAGGAAACCGTTTTTGAAGGATTGAAACCTCAGTGGACTGAACGTAGTCGGGCACGATGGACATTCGTGGTGGAGGGTTTGGGCAGATACACGGCGAAAGTTATGCTAAATTCAAACGAGATTTCTTGTATCAATTTCTACGCGTTTAAGAGGCTTGCTTGATGGAACTGTTGGCACCGGGTTTGGCTGTTTGGCGCAATCGGCCTTACGGCGAAGTCGATGATGAATTCGTTTTGGATCTGTGGAGAGAAAGATACGAATCAGATCGTCAAACGAAATGGACCGGTAATCCTAATGATGGGCCGGTTGCTGGTCATGAAGCGGCTCATGGTCCTCTCAGGTGCCGAAACATCCCCCCGAATGGCGGTTTGGTGCGGGGGAACAAGTATGACGATTTCACTTTCATGCTTCAGGAAGATTTGTTTGCATGTCTATCAGATTACGCATATAAGTATCGAACGCTTCCTCTTGACTTGGGATGGCAGGAGACTCACAGACTTCTTTATTATTATCCGGGTGCCCAAATGGGGCCGCATTCGGATAACACCCCTAGTTGTTTTCAAGATGCTCACGGAGCGGAGACTACTGATCCTGTGGCACCGTCACGGGTTCTGTGTACTTTGCAGTTTTTAACCACTGATGAAAAAGATTTCATTGGGGGCGAATTGTATTTTCCGTTTTTGGATGTGGAATACAGGCCGTCCAAGGGTGACACTTTGATTTATCCTGCCAACTTTTTGCATACGCATGGCGTCCAAGCGGTTTTGGATGGGATCAGGATTACGAATCTTTCATGCTTCTGTCAGGGAGATTTCACCAAGTTTGCATGGGCAGATCATGGCAATGGCGGCGGAAGGGATTCCGATAACAACATTCCAATGCAGGGTGGAAATATACATATAGAACACGAAAACCTTGGAGACAGGCTTAAATTCAAATGGAGGTCGTATGCCAATTCATAATCCTGCTCCCGGCATGTCTGTTATTGAGAATGCTTATCCAGAATCAGCAAAGTTTTTGGCAGATATTATTGAAACAGCCGAATTGGAATACTCTCCCAGCGGATGGCGGCGTTCCCAAACAGGGCAAGGAACTTTAGGGGATTACAGAAGCAGTGTTGAATCTGATTTTACGCAACTTCTCTGTAGCCGTGAACCAGAATATGAGGCTCTTGTTCAATCAACTAGATCGTTTCAACAAACTTTGGACGAGTTGGTAAACGAATTCAAAAGTGTCTACGATCTTGGTTTATGCAGTGACGAGGGGCTTCGATGTATCCGATATCAGAATAAGGCTGAATACAGGATTCATCATGATCATGCGGAACTCAATATGCGGGCATTGAGCATGGTGATGTTTCTCAATGACGACTTTAAGGGAGGGCAATTAGAATTTCCCTACTTCGATGTCACGATTCAGCCCAAGGCAGGACAGATGATATTGTTTCCTTCTAACTTTCCTTACGCTCACATCGCCCACCCTGTAGAAGAGGGAACAAAATACACACTTGTCACATGGTTCCGGTGAGTTCGTCCCATGGTTGACCGGATAATCGACAGACGGGTTGTTGTTGTCGGCGGCGGAAACGCCGGTCTGATAACCGCTTTAGTTTTACGTCAGGCGTTTAGTGGTTACAGAATCACTGTTATCCAATCGGATGCCATCGGAACGATTGGCGTAGGGGAGGGATCTACGGAGCAGTGGCGTGGATTCATGAATTATGTAGGCATTCCTGTGGCGGAGTTGATATCTGCAACAGGGGCAACTCATAAAAAGGGAATCCGTTTTGAGGGCTGGAACGAACATACTCCCGATTATTTTCATGCCACTACAGGTATATGTGATCCACCTATGGTGTTTGGTTTTAATGCTGCTTATGGAAAACTGATTTCTGAAGGAAAGTTACTAACTGATTATACGTCACATCCCAAACTAAGAGAAAATAAGATTCCTTCTACGAATGCTCATCAACAAGTTAATCAATTCCACTTTGATACACATGAGTTAAATCACTTTCTTAGATTTAAAGCAGAACAAAAGAATATTACTTTTATAGAAGGCGAAGTAGAAGATGTCAGAGTTTCTGATGATTGGATCGGAAGCGTAGGACTCGTCGGTCAGAAAGAAAGAATCACTGGCGATTTCTGGATTGATGCTTCTGGATTCGGACAGGTGTTGATGTCTGAACTTTCCGACAAGAAATGGAACTCGTTTAGTAAATACCTTTTAGGCGATTCGGCAATCGCTTTTCCAACTCCATCTGATGAGAGCGGGGAAATCCGAACGTACACCCGAGCGAGAGCCATGAAGAGTGGGTGGGCTTGGGAGATTCCTACTCAGTTCAAGCGTGGCAACGGCTATGTGTATTCTTCAAAGTTTTGTTCAGAGGAAGATGCCGTGTCCGAGATGGAAGAACTATTGGACATCAAACTATCGGACTACAAACATTTCCGATTCGATCCCGGCCATCTGGAACAGGCGTGGGTAGGGAACTGTATCGCCGTTGGTCTTGCGGGTTCGTTTGTAGAACCCTTGGAGGCGACATCTATTGGATCCACGATTCAGCAGGCGTTTATGATGGTTGGAGGATTGGCGTCGTTCCGCAAGGGACATGTCTGGACGGCCAGAGAATACAATCGGATGTTTGGAAATATTATGTCTAATATTCTGGACATGATCAGGTTGCATTACGTTTCTGATCGAACAGATACAGATTTCTGGTTAGAACAGCAGAAGACACCTATGCCGGAGAATCTGGAACATCTGCTTGGTTTGTGGTCGGAACGCCCTCTGCATGATACGGATGCGGTTGGATCGTATTGGATGTTCAGCCATCCACACTTTGCCCATGTGGCTCAAGGTCAAGGAGTTTTCAATCTTCAGGCATCGCAGGATGCTTTGGATGCTTTCGGTATCAATGATACTGTGAATGATTATATGTGGAACTTGAAAGAACAACGAAGTTGTCCTGTGAGGGATCATGCTGAAGCGCTTAAAGAACTTATCGAAGATTAGAAGTTACATCGACTGGCCGAAGGTCAAGCCGGGTGAGGTTCTGGTTATTCCTTCGGACAACAGGCTGCATGAGCATCCCCAATTCCTTAATGAAAAAGGTTGGCCTGAGTGGTATAAGGCTCCGGACATAGCGGAAGCCGGAACTATCAACAGTTGTAAAGGTATTCAGGATTATTTGTCAATCGGAATGACTGTGCCCTTGTGGTGCGATGTCGAAATTTCCCCGTTGGGCATGAATGATATGACGGCTCGTACTAGTGATTCCGCTTTTCAGATTCAAAGGTTCGATGGACGGATGACAAGAGGATGTCCGATAGCCAAAGACCGTGAACGACCCGATGCTGGTTGGCCCAAGATTGTGTCCCCATGGCTGTACAAGACCGCTCCGGGTTACTCCATGTTGGTATTGCCGATTGCTTACGAACCGGATTCCCGGTATGAGGTTTTGCCAGCAATAGTCCATACTGATTATTATCACAACTTGCATGTTGTGATTAGAGCGATGACGGAAGATAATTTTGTTATCAAAGCAGGAACTCCGATTTACCAACTGATTCCTTTTAAGCGTAAAGATAAATTGCATACTATTATCATGGGTGACAAAGATATGTATTTGGATGGACAAAGCCGCGGCATGAGCCACGGTTCTATATCAAATTTCTCTCTCAAGGGCGCTTACCGGAAACATCAACGTAAGGCTGACGCCGACTAAGAGGCAGTGTAGTAGGATCGGTTTATGAGCGAAACTACTGACCCCGGTAAACAGATTCTTGATTCCGAAGTAGCCGATAAGTACGAAGACCTTCCTGTTGTTGTGAAGGATTACGTTGTTATAGCGGAGATTTTGACCGACGAAGGTTCTTCTTTGTTGGTTTCAACCGGCCCTACCACTACGCCGTGGGCTGTATACGGTTTATTGCAGTACGGTGAACGTTTCTTTGAAGATCAGTTCTATAATCCTGACTTTAATCAGAATAACGGCAAATAGGGTGTAATGTTACTGCGGGGGAATTTAGAAGGAAGAAACAGAATTTTCCAAACTATCTCTATGGAGCGATGAAATGCCTGCTGGTATCTATCATTTCACTTGTGAACAGGGGGCTACTTTTACTCGCGATGTAGAAGTAACGAACTTTGATGACTCTATTCGTATTTTGGCGGGTTTCACGGCTCGTATGCAAGTTCGCAAAGATCTAGCGGCAGCCTCCGCTCTGGTCGAATTGACCACGGAAAATGGTGGGATTTCAATTACGCCGAATACGGGAACGGTAAGTTTATCAATAAGTGCTGCGGATACTGCGGCGTTACAGTTCAGTGGCATATATGATTTAGAGTTAGTTGGCGGTACGGGCATAATAGAAAGACTATTACAAGGTAACTTTAATTTGGATATGAATGTGACGACATGACTACTTACAATGTAACAGCAGAAGAAATCAGAAACATTGTTACAACGTCAGCGGCTACTCCGGACAAAGTTTATGTGAAGATTCTTGCTACTGCCGGTGGTCAGCAGGGTGGACTGTTGACTGGTAGCACGGCACCTATCGTTGCTACTGGTGCTGATGGAAACTGGTACATCCATCAGATGGGAAGTGGCGAAGCCCGTTTGTATGGTCCGAAGGCTTCTGGGGCGTGGCCAGCGGCTTATATTACTTTGACTGGTTCAGACCGGCATATCCATACGCAAGGGTCAGCAGCGACGAGTTGGACAGTTACGCATACATTAGGAGGCCATCCTTCTGTAACAGTTGTTGATTCTACCGGCACAGTGGTGGTAGGTGGGGTACAATACGATAGTGAAACGCAGGTTACACTGACATTTTCTGCGGCATTTTCGGGATCAGCATACTTGACTTAGTTCGGGGCAAACATGGCACAAAAGTTCGTTACCAATCTGAACATAAATCAGAATGAACTCCAGAACGCGAAGATGCAGTTCTCCGCTGGAGATCCCGGTTCTGGTGAGTTCGAGGGTTGGACGATTTTTGATTCAACCAACAACATTCTCAAACTTTACAACGGTTCTGCGTGGAAGCAGATCCTGACTGAACTTTCTTCGGGCACTACGGCATTGTCTGTTACTGCTGGTGTAGCGGGCGCTCCGGCACTGGCTATTGCTAATGCCAATGGTTCTACCGATGGGCTTATGTCCACGGCGCATTACACTTTAGTCAACAACGCTACCGAGGCTGATACTGCTTCCACGATCATGAAACGTGATGGCAG
>Ga0302123_10000951_pt1 | contig 21059 bp, 17 predicted proteins | sample CB21_321_MG_FD_203109 | JGI IMG/M metagenome (GOLD analysis project Ga0302123, IMG submission 203109) | Marine microbial communities from Western Arctic Ocean, Canada - CB21_32.1 | ecosystem: Environmental > Aquatic > Marine > Oceanic | place: Canada: Western Arctic Ocean | collected 2017-09-28 | reverse complement strand
ACGGGGGAAATTGTTAGCAACAGATTTTGCTTGGTCTAGTACAAAAGACGGAGGTCTTTTTCGCATTGTTGCAAAATACAATAAAAAGAAACAAGGTATCGAAGTTGAAAAGATCGTTTCACTAGATAAGCCGACCGCAATTTGCATCGACAGCAGCGGCGATATCTATGTGACAATTATTGGTTCTGGCGAGGGAGCCAGTGGCAAGTTGTTGAAGATCACCAAATAACAGCATGGCTCTTATTCGCTAACGGTTATTCAATATTGCGAGTGACTTCGAATCCAAGATCTTTGATCATCTGGTAATCAGCATCAGGTGCTTGGCCTTCGGTCGTGAGATAATCCCCAACGAAAATTGAATTTGCGGCATAAAGTCCGAGCGGTTGTAGGCTACCCAGATGTAGTTCACGACCGCCGGCAATCCGCAGTTCCGTTGTGGGGTTTGCGAATCGATACATCGCTAAAGCCTTCAGACAGTACTGGGGCGTGAGTGTGTTAATGTTTTCCAGTCGGGTACCTTCGATGGAATTCAGGAAATTCAAAGGAATGGAGTCCGCTTGCAGATCACGCAGTGCAAAGGCCATGTCGATGACATCTTGATTTTGCTCACCCATGCCAATGATGCCGCCACTGCAAACTTCCATTCCGGCGCGGCGCACGGCGTGCAAAGTGTCCAGTCGATCTTGGTAGCTATGTGTCGTGCAGATATTTTCGTAGTTGGATTCACTGGTGTTCAAGTTGTGATTCACTCGATCGACGCCAGCATCACAAAGGCGTTGAGCTTGGTCATCGCTGAGTAAGCCCAGACAGGCACAGATTTTCAGGTCGTACTGTTCCTTGATAAGCGGCACGATGGTTTCAACGGCGGTCAGTTCTCGCTCACTGGGTGCTCGAGCTGAAATAACGATGCAGTATGTTTTCGCATTTCGTTCCGCAGCAATTCTAGCTCCGTCAAGTAATTTATCTCGACTAAGGATGTTGTATTTAGGGATTTCCGCGGTGGAATCTTTGGATTGAGAACAGTACGAGCAATCTTCAGGGCAGAGACCGCTTTTGGCATTCATCAAGAAGTAGAGTTGAACGGTTTTACCAAAATGTTGTTTGCGAATACGAAACGCAGCGGACATTAAATCGAGTAGTTCATCGTCAGGGCATGTCAATATCTGCATGGCTTGCTGTTGGTCGAGCGGAGTGCCCGTTAGAACTTGTTGTGCCAATGCATGCCAGTCCGCAGTGGTAGTCGTGGACGGGTGCGTTTCGTGTGTTGTGGAAGCCATAGTGTTGTGTAGGTGTTGAGTCAGTATTTGCGTGTTGAAATTGTTTTACAAATGATGACGGTTTAAGGCAGCATTCGCAAGCCCTGAGCGGCTTACTGTTCTCATGGCGTAGGGTAGATTCAAGTACGAATGTGAAAAATGGTTCAGTGCATCGTAAGAATCTGCGTGGCAGCAATCCCCTTTGTGATTATCAAATTACGTTGATGTAGTGCCGGATCCCTGACGTCGACATCATGCTGCGAAAATGAAAAAATGGAATTAGATTAAAGCTTCATGTTGTAACTGTCGATTTGGACTCCGATTCTCAGCGGAATATATTTCCGCACACGAGAGCCGAACAACCCCACAATCGAAATGCAGGTTTCTAATTATGAGACGTAATCTAACAATTATTGGCGTGATGACATTCGTTGTTTGCCTGTTTGTAGCATTGAGCAATGCACAAGATACTAGTAACAATCCTGCGGAGGGAGATGCGGTACAGACTGTTGATCCGTTAGATATTCTCCCATCAAACGATTTTATTCTATCTGTACCGGTCGGTACTGGTGCGTTAGAATCGGCCACCGCAGAGGTCGCGGCACCCACAGATACAACATCGGTTTTAGTTGCACCCGCGACCGAGCAAACAGTTGCCGTACCAGTCGTTGTTGCTCAAGATGAGTTCCCGCTGGTAGTTGACTCCGAGCCACCCCCAGAGTTTGATGCGTCAGCTCATTCAGCGATCGCAGTGCCGATTGTACCTCCTGTGCAAAATATCGAATTTGAAGTATATGCCGAACAAGAGACTCAACCAACGGCAGTGGCTGCAACGGTTGCGAGCGGTACAGATATTGCACATACAGCGGTATCCGCGGGCGTAACGCAATTGGGCTACATTCCTAAAATTCAGATCATGACTCGTGTCCCGCCAACAATTCGTGTTGGGATGCCTAGTATGTTCGAAATTGTCGCCACCAATCAAGGCGATCAAGTGGTCGAGGATGTATTCGTAGTGACCGCTTTACCAGACTGGGTAAAACTGGTTGCGAATGAAACAACCGATGGAAGTGCGTCAACCGTCGATGGTGAATTACAGTGGCAGGTTGGTCGACTTGCCGCGGGAGCACGCGCAATTTGGAAGATGCAGATCGTGCCTCAGAAAAATCGCGCTTTCCAACTTTCTACGCGATGGACAGTGCAACCGTTGGGTCTAGCAACACAAGTCCAAGTTATTCAACCGGAATTGCAATTGTCGCTGACCGGTCCACAAGAAATGACATATGGTGAAACTAAGATATATACAGTACGCGTAACTAACATTGGCAATGGTGAAGCAAGCGATGTTGATTTACGTATTTCCCCTGGAGTTGAAGATGGCCAGTCCATTGGTACGATTGCCGCTGGCGGAAGTAAGTTAATCGAATTGGAGTTAACGGCTGAACAGGCCGGTGAGATGAAGATCCAAGCTGCTGTTTCGACGGCAGGTAATGACGCGGTGCAAAAGGAATTGTCGATTGTCATTCTTCGTCCGGAATTAGTCCTTGAAGTTGAGGGACCCGAAGATAACTTTGCCGGGGCTCCGGTTAAATATCAAATTCAAGTTAGCAATAAAGGGGACACAGTCGCTCGCGATGTGACAGTGAACGCAGTGTTGCCAATCGGCGCTAGGTATATGCAAAATGGAAGCCCAGCGGAAACCGTTAAGCGTAACATGTCTTGGGAAATCGGCATTGTTGAACCTGGTGCGACCAGAACATTTGAATTTGAATGTGTTCTGCTCACAGAAGGTGAAAATAAATTATCGATGCGAGTGGAAGCAGTAGCTGCTGAGACTCGAGCGGGATCCGTAGTGACCCGTGTTCGAGGAGTTGCCGACATAAAACTAATTGTCAGTGATCCGGCTGGTCCAGTGAACATGGACGATGAGGCTATCTATGAGATTCAAGTCATTAATCGTGGTACGCGAGCGGCCCAAGGAATTGATGTTATCGCTCAATTTGGATATGGCGTGGAACCCGTCAAAATAACGGGTCAGACAGCCGAATTAATTCCAGGTCAAGTAATTTTTGACTCAATAGCGAGTATTGCACCGGGTGAGAAAGTTACGCTTAAAGTGCATGCTCGAGCTGACAAAGAAGGGCGCCATAAAATACGCGTCAAGCTAGTTGGTCGAGATCCAGGGACAACGTTGATTCAGGAAGAGATGACGTGGTTCTTGCCTAGCTCGGAAACGAAAGATGGCTCAGTGCAATTGGAGGCACAAGGCGTTCTGAAATAAGATAGCGACAATGAGAAAAATGCGGAAGGACTAGTTACCTATGAGGTCTTAACTTGCAGATTAGACCAATGCAATCACACGTTTAAACTGATGGAAACCGAGAATACGTTAGTTTTGACTTGAGGTTGTGACTGATTGGGCTAATCGTCGTTAGGGTTTATCGCTGAGTGGGGTTCAAATGACAACGGTTGATCCGACGTGGGGTCGGTGACATGGGCTACTAGCCTTCCGCTTAAAATATCTTGGACTAAAGGTTCAATGAAATCTTTACGCCAGCCAGTGCTCAGCAGTGGTTGGCGTTTTTTACTTTGGTTACTGTGGCCATAGTTAAGGTCGAGATAGTCTCGTAGATCGGTCATCGTTGTCACTAGACCGGGCGACATGTGGTTGCGTTGGCAATAATCTGAAATCGCGGTAAAGAGGAACTGGCTAAGGGTAGTTCGTTGCGGCGATTTAGACTTCCGCTGGCGCTGTGGGCAGTCTTCCGCGGGCGTATCAAGTGCTTGCCGAAGAGTGTCTTGGATGGCTGGTATTCGCTTCTGGACTTGGCGATGTTGCATACCTCGGATGAGCATGAGTTTTTCGAGCGAATCAGATTGTCGGCGAGCCAATTCACATATCAAGTCATCACGTAAAATACGTCGTGGTGGCGTATTGGACTCCTTTGCAATCGCATCTCGCCACAGCCAAAGTTGCTTTACAATTTCTAATCCACGACGGTTTAGTGAGCCGCTGCCCGAGACTTTCCGCCATCGCGGTGAAGTTTCTTGATCTAGGATATGGTCTTGTTGTCGCCGTAGTTCGCTGTACAACCATTGGGTGCGGTCCATATCATCTAACTGCGCCATCAGTAGATTGTAAATTGGCTCAAGGTACTCGACGTCCTGTCGCGCGTATTTGCTCTGTGCATCGGTCAGCGGGCGTCTCCGCCAATCGGTGCGGGTTTCTCCCTTGTTCAGCGAGATTTCAAGCAAGCGATTGGTAAGAGTTCCATAACTAGCTGGGTATTCCAAGCCTACAAATGCCGCCGCGATTTGAATGTCCATCAGGTTTTGGGGAGCTTGCTTGGTGGCTTGATAAATGAACCGAAGTTCTTCGCGACAAGCGTGGACGAGAATGGTTCGATTTGGGTCGGTGAGCCATTGCCAAAACGGCGTTAGGTCGGCTATTTCGTATGGATCAATTAAAGCGATATCATGATCAGCATTTACTTGAATCAAACATAATTCAGGTCGATAGGTGTCTTCGGAAATGAATTCGGTATCGAAGCCAATAATCTTACAGTCGTTGTGACGTTGGATGTATTCGTTTAGTTGCGATTCGGATTGGATAATAGGGTCGGACAAAAATTAAATTCCTGACGATAAAAGTTTCAGCGATGATAGAAAAGATATTGTAGCAGTTTGGCTAAGTTGGTTTTGGCGGCCGCCTACACAGACGGCGCCGCGAATACCAATGTATTTTGCCCCAGTCTGCAGAATGTCTGCGAGAATGATGGACGTGATTGAACCGGCGAGCACCAAGACGCCATCCTGTTGTTCGATTCGGTTGTTTAAATTGGCGATGGCTCCGCGACTCAGATGGTGCAGTACGTTACCCTTAGACTTGTCAAAAGTGTCGATGAGGAAAGTTCGACAGCCGATTGTCAGTAACGTATCGACGATGCAATCGGCAGGAGGGCTGTGGGCAGCCTGATGATCAGCATAGATTACGCCGACGAGGTCGGTGTTGTGTGGGAGTGACGAGGCGGTGCGTTGCCAAGGTTCAACCCAATTCTTTGCGGCTTGTTGAGATAAGCCAATCTTTGCATAACGTGCGTTGGCGGGAATCTGTTTTGATGTCGGCAGGTCGTATTCGCTTAACTCCCCTAGTGCGACGCTTAGCAAGGTGCTGCCTCTGTCAAGCGCGGCAACGTTTTGCCAAGTTTCCGGCGATGTTGCGCTGAGTGCACCTAGGCGGGGCTCTTTGATATCGAGGATCGCTAGGTGCGGCACGGTCTTGAGAACAGTCTGTGCCTCAGTGGTATTACGTACGCTTATGAGGAGTTCAGTCACAGTGGTCCTCGTGATCTGAGGACGAGAATGTACTGTTTTTATCGTCTAAATCCGAAGTTTGTGGAATATCGTCGCCGTTTTCAATGCTTTGGTTTTGCTGCCGGTGGATGTCGATCAACCGCCGATTAAGTCGCCGAAGCAGGTCTTTATTTATTGGTTCTGACCAAGTACCACGGACAACAATGTAGCCTTCTGCCCATGAGCCTAAGGAAGGTTTAACGGGGTGTTGTTGGAATTGAGTTGCCCGTTCAGCTAGCCGGACTACAACGTTTCGCGATTCGGGTGCCGGGCCGGTGGTTTGCGTACGAGGTCGCGACATGTGTGTTTCACTTTGGCCCGCAAAAAAGACTTCTACAAATTCAATGGGTACGCGAACGACTTGAGGTGGTCGCAAGTAGACAAGCAGATGTCCGGCGCTGTATGCCAGCAGTGGCCGTTTCAGCCATAGCAATAACGATGTATTGGTAACCCCAGCAAACCCACACAGGATTGCAGCGATGAATCGTAACCAAAGTGGAGACGTAAAAAAAGCGTTGGTGAAAATAAACGCTGAGCCACAAAGGACAATCATGCCTGGTATAAGAGCGATTATGTAGACACGTCGGTTTCCGTGCAGCCAAACTTCATGAGCGTCATCGCTCAGAGGATTGTCTTGGGCATGATTCACGGTTTTGTAAGTACCAGTGGTCATGGCTTGTCGTTGTTCTGCTGATAAGGAGATTAAGAGAGGGGCAACTTATTTATGGGGCAGTGCAATTTAGCACATTGGTGACATTACTGGAACTGTGGTTGCCGTCAAGGCGCTGGAAACTAGCGCGCGGCCGCGGATGAAAATTCGAGAGGCGCAAATTTGAGTTGCATAGTCAACAATTGTTTTTGAAAAAGGTAAAAATACTTACGTAAAAATTGTTGTATCTAAAATTGAAAAATTGTTGTCATTCGCTTGACGTGGAATTGTCTTAATCTGATATTAGTTTTGTCGGGTTTAGTTTTTGACTTGGCAGTCAAGAAGTTGTAACGACAAACGGTCGTAAGAGGCAGGTAAGATTTTGGAAAATCAACTCCCCTTTTACTTTCTTGTGAGTGTTCCTTGTGACTGCCAATTGAAGAACTGTAACGGCCAACCTTTTCAATTCACTTTTTCTCACACAGTGCCGGGAGAATAGATCGTGCCAAATTCAGTTCTGGATGCAATCAAGTTGGGTATATGGGATTTCGAACCCCAAGGACATGAACAAGATGATTACGAACCGACGGCGTCTCTGCCGGGTTCTGGGGAGAAGTTGGCTATTCTATCTGAGCGAGTAAAGGACGGGTTTCCGTTGTGGCATCCCCAAGATCGTCGCACCTATGACGACTCGGCGAAAATCCCTGAGTAGAGTCGCGAATCCGCACCAGTCGACACCAATTTTAAGAATGGCGTGTAAGGTGGTAATTCTGCAACGTTGTAACGCATTCAATTGTTCATGCATTCGCCGCAGGTGAATTAGCGTTCGTTCGTGGGCTACATTTTTACTGAAATGAGCAGTTGTTTGTCGACGACGCGATATTGCAAGTTTCCCTTGGATACGACCTGTAGCAACAGATCGGCTAGTGGCAATTCTTTTGCCTCGAGCGAAATGCGTTTGTCCCATAATTTCTGGGCTGCTGCTGAACCTGTAAGTTCCAGTTTTTCGTTGCTGGCAATGGCTTTTAACACATCTTGAATTGTTTGGTTAGTTACCGACAGCGTGTAAACTTGCTTTGAGGTGGTCATTGGTTTTGATCGAGTGACACTGTTGCCGCTGAGAAGCAATTCCAGCTCGGCGATTTCTTCCCATCTTCCGGCAGCAACCAGTTGTTGCATGTTGTTGGTAATCTGTAGTGTTGGAAAACTGTTTTTGATGCGATTGAAGTTTGCCGCGCTGATGTTGGTTGAAAATGCTTTTTGATATTTTGCCTCAGACGGGAATGGGGTTAGCGTGATAGAACCGTCGTTGTTCATTTGGTAGGTAAGATCAAATCCTGCCAAAACGATTGACATCCGCATGGCGAATGGCAGATCGGGCAATGTATGTTTGTCCCAGAGGTCAAACGGAATTTTGTCAATATTGGTAATTCGGACATTTACGGATTCCGCGATTTCAGTGACGATTGATTGTGGTTGTGCAAGTCGATCCCACTGAGTGTTTTTACCGATGGTAAAAACACGTGTGTTTTCCGCTTGATTACGCCGGTGCTGTTCGGCATGAATTGCTGCGACGGTTGCTAGCAAGTGCGTTGTTTTTTTAGGACCGATATAAATGACGTTGCGGATGTGACTAATCTGAGCATTTGCTTGGTTGGCAATCTGCTGCAGTGCCGTGCTCATCGTCTTATCTTGGACTTCTAGCTGAATTTGTTGTGCTGGATTAATTCGACGATCCAGGAAAATGGCAACGCGTTGGGTTTCACGGATCGAATGGAGAACATCTTTTAACGGTAAATCCCAGCGAGTCGAAATAAGAGCTTCTAGTTGTTGTTCAAAACGCGCATTGGCCAATACCGTTTGTTGCGCATTTTGAGCGTAGAGGTTCTGAGGTATTGCGGTTACTGCGAAACCGATGATGGCAAAAACGCAACAGCGAAATGTGCGATGCTTGTAAATCATGCGAGCAATTTCCTGAGTTCCTGTTCCATGGTTTTTTCCATTCGGCCCCGCATTAGTGATAACGCAAAAGGCATGGTTCCTTGTATTTCAATCACGTCATCGCCGACAGTAAGCGTCCCCGTGACTTTCATACCCATGACTGTTAGTTCAAAGGCGAGTTCGTTGTCATTCCAAGTGCCTTCCGTTGCTTCAATGGTATCAGCGTATTGTGTCGTCACTTGTGCGATGAAATCTTGTAGACGAGTTTGAGCCGTTTCCGCGCCAAGTTGGTGCTCCACGGTGGTCATGAATTTTGCCATAAGCCGGTTCTTATAAAAGTACTAAATCTTACGAAACGTATTGTTGTTATCTTTGTTTAATCATATATACCAAATTTATGAAATGTAAGTAAATACAATAACTTCCCAGCAAACCTACGGCGTTAGACATGTTTGTTGTTCTCGCGTTGATGTATAATCCTGTTTAGAATTGCAACGGCGGTGAATCGGGTGTTATTCCATTGTACATTTGTTCTGTGTGCGGACTCCAGTTTTGTTAAGAGTCCGGTCTCGGGTAAAAAAATATGAAATCCAGACGAATATTAGCAGTTGTGTTGTTGCTGATCGCAACTGCGGCAACGCTGTCGTTCGGACAATGGCGGTGGTGGATTGGAAGTTACCCCGAGGTAGATTCGACGCCATTGAATCAACTGGCCTATTGGTTGGTACTTGTTGATTTGGAATCGCAAGATGACAAGATCAAGGATGATTTGGTAAATCGATTTCAACACGAGCTTACCCGCGGATGGTCGCCATTAGGGAATGCGAGTGCATCACTCGATGAGTCCTCGCAGTCCTTAGTCGAACGAAATATTGATACGCTGACGCGGCATTGGTTCTATACTCGTAGCGCTGTATTTCATCGTCTGCCAGTTATTGAACAAGTTGTATTCTTAGGTGCTCAATTGACCTCCGTCATGTCCTGGGCAGATATCCATAGGCAGGTTAACGCTCGTCGACCGTCGGAAACTGGTGAGGATGTGAGTCAGTTTGCTCTGTTTGATCAAGTTGATCAGTGGGTCATGGATGCGGAACCTGAACAACAACCAGACTTACAACAGTCCCTGCACTGCGCGGTCTTGTATTGGTTGTGCACCGAGGATCTATTAGCGCACGACATCAAGATGCGTCAAGAATTGGCGGAACGTTTAGCAGCAGCTTTCGCCGGAGATGTTGGTCGCAGCGGAATGAATTTGGAATTGAATTTGGGCCATCAGGAATGCCTGCAGTCTAATGCGTTTGCCCTCGTCGAAGTTTGGTTATTAAGTCGTGCTGTGGAATACGTGAAGTTGCCCCCAGGACGGCGAGAGTCTTATTTGGATGCACAAGTCGGAACGGTAATGAGTTGGGAATTGGATAAGGTTTTGCTACAGGACAACCCGACCAAGGCTTCCACTGCCGATTCCATCGCGCAGCTAACCAAGTTGCTTGGGAATTTGACGGTGTGGGCCGATCGGGCACCATTGCCACACCGCGCTGCGTATCAGTTGCTCGCCCGCGAATTACAAGTTTACGCTTTCAAGAAGCTGCTTAACCTGTAACCGTGGTTTGTACCCTTTAGCACAATTCGGCAATGCTTAATTTCAACCAATGGCTGAGAGTCACGGTTGAAATCACCTTCGACAAAATTTAAGATTGAGTTACGTGGACATTTGATGATCGATATCACAAAATAGGCACTAGCGATTGTGCGAACTAGGGATCGAATTATGGTCAACATCAGTAAGACGACATTACGAGACATGAGCGCGGAGTTCTTGGGTACGATGGTGCTGATGTTATTTGGGCTGGGGGTTAATGCGCAGGTCACATTGGGTAAAGTCAGTGTGCCGTTGTCCGAGGGTGAACTCGGGCGTTACGTCGGGAAAATTACCGAGTTTCAGTACGGTGATTATTTGTCAATCAACTTTGGATGGGGAGTGGGGGTGATGCTGGCCGTGTATGTGGCTGGTGGAGTTACCGGGGCTCATATTAACCCGGCGGTGACAATTGCGATGGCCTGTCGGCGAGCGTTACCTTGGAACCGTGTGGTGCCGTTTATCGCAGCACAAATGTTGGGCGCCTTTGTTGCTTCAGCGATTGTGTATGGTGTGTATTACGAGCAGATACAAAATCTAGAAGCGGTTGAGGCTGCCGGATCTGAAGTCTTCGCCGGAGTAGATAGCCTAGGTCATCAAGGTAATTTGAGCGACGGTACAAGTCAGCATACGATGGCAACGGCCGGTATTTTCGGGACGTACCCGCGGTCCTTTAGTAATCTGACTCCTGAGACAGTTTCAAACTGGACTGGACTGTTGGATCAAATAGTTGGCACTGCAATTCTGTTGCTTGTTATTTGTGCCGTCGGCGATGTGAGGAATCTCGCGCCGCAAAGTAATATCGGCCCGATGGTTGTCGGGGCGTTGGTGCTAATGATTGGATTGTCCTTTGGATCCAATTGTGGTTATGCCATCAATCCCGCGCGTGACTTGTCACCGCGGCTATTTACCTATGTGGCAGGTTGGGGTTCGCAAGTGTTTAAGGATCCCAATACCTTGTGGTACTTAGTACCGGTCGTGGGCCCGATTATTGGTGGCATCATTGGTGTGTTTACCTATGATCAATTGATTTCACGATTTCATGAATCTGAGCCCGATGAACTGGAAGGAGTGCAGTAGGATGGCAAAATTAGTATTGGCACTAGATCAAGGGACGACATCCAGTCGATCAGTTTTATTTGGTCACGATGGAGTTGCTGTCGCCATCGCCCAGCAAGAGTTTCCGCAGATACTACCGACGCCAGGGCACGTAGAGCACGATTGCGAAGATATCTGGAACAGTCAGCTCGCGACTGCCCGGCAAGTGATTCAAGAAGCGGATGTGCAGCCGGAAGACATTGTCGCCATTGGCATTACGAATCAGCGAGAAACGACTGTACTGTGGGATCGTGCAACCGGTGAGCCCATTGCCAATGCAATTGTCTGGCAGAGTCGAGTATCGGCAGATATTTGCGAGGCCGTACAAGCTGCTGGAAAGTTGGATGTGATCCGAGAGAAAACGGGACTATTGCTCGATGCTTATTTTAGTGCGAGCAAAATTAAATATTTACTAGATCAAGATCCTGACCTGAGGCGGCGGGCTGAGGATGGCGAGATTCTGTTCGGCACTGTAGATTCCTTTTTGATTTGGCGATTAACCGGCGGCAAACAACATGTCACCGACTACAGCAACGCTTCACGAACTCTGCTGTTTAATATTCACACGCTCGAGTGGGATGATGAACTGTTGGAAATATTTGGTGTGCCACGCGCAATGCTACCAACGGTTGTAGAATCAAGCCAATTGATCGGCACAACGGAGCCGGAATTATTCGGCGCGGAAATACCGATTGCGGGCATCGCCGGTGACCAACAGGCGGCAACATTTGGACAAGCTTGTTTTGATCTGGGGGACGTTAAGAACACGTATGGTACAGGCAGTTTTATTTTGATGAATACAGGTGAGTCGCCGGTGAAAAGTGAAAATAATTTGCTGACCACGATTGGCTGGGGAGTTAACGGTAAAATTACGTATTGCCTAGAGGGGTCGGTCTTTATATCCGGTGCGGTCGTCCAGTGGTTGCGCGACGGATTGGGATTGATAGAAGACTCAAGTGAAGTCGAAGCCTTGGCTGGGCAAGTTGAAGATTCTGGTGGCGTTGAAATTGTTCCCGCGTTTGTAGGCCTAGGTGCGCCGTACTGGGACTCCGCAGCTAGAGGTACGATCGTCGGCATCACGCGGGGTACTACGGCCGCCCATTTCGCTCGTGCCGCTCTTGATTGTATGGCTTTGCAGACGATGGATGTCGTGAGAGCCATGTCAGCGGATGCGGCTACGCCCATTGGAGTGCTTAAAGTAGATGGAGGGGCTAGTGTCAACGATAGCTTGATGCAATTTCAAGCGGATATGCTTGACGTGACTGTGAAGCGACCGGCTGTAGCGGAAACGACCGCACTGGGGGCAGCTTATTTGGCAGGGTTAGCCGTTGGCTTCTGGAACGATTTACAAGATGTGCGTGACAATTGGGCGTTGCAGAAAGAGTTTCGAGGATCCATGGATTCTGAACAACGAGAAAGTCGTTACGGTCGTTGGCAACGTGCAGTACAACGCTCGTTGGAGTGGGACCAATAGTAAATACTTTGGAGGGGAATAGCGGCATGATACCATCCGCGATAAATCGATTAGACGATACAGCTCAGCTTGAGGTCCAATGGCCGGATGAAGTTACCTCTATACTTCGCTACCGTGACTTGAGACTCGCCTGCGGATGTGCCCATTGCGTTGATGAGTGGACGGGCAAGCCGTTGCTTAACCCGGCAGATGTGGCCGCGGACGTTTGCATCGAGAAGATAAGCTTAGTGGGGAACTATGCGATTCGTATCGCCTGGAGTGACGGGCACGATACGGGATTGACGACTTGGAAACGTCTTGAAGAGTTGACGCGTGGTGACGCAACGTCGTAATCGCCCAAAAAATCGAATGGATTTAACGCGCGCGGTTCATCGCGTCCAGTGCAGACTGGGCATACCTGTCTGGCGAGTTCCAGAAAGCCCGCAGTGTATATTCGTTTTGAAACAGGTAGAGCCGCTTTTTATAGGCCACGCCATATTTCCGTTGACCGTCAATAAGTCGTCGATGGTCTGTAAACAAGACAGGATCAAATCCTGATAGAACTGGACTGAATTTGTCGGGGTTGCTAACGAATAGCTGTAGGTTTTGTTGATTCGAAAATAAGTAAATCCGGCCCCGGTGTTTAATGCCTATGTGAGGCTTGCCTTTCATCCATGCCGCCGCAGTGCCATCTTGATTGGCCAGCGATACGCAACAGTAACCGTCTAATCCTAATGATGTTTTGGTAGGTTGAGCACGTACCGTGGTGGACGAAACTTGAGGACGTGTTTGCTGTTGGTACTGTTCGGGGTAACTCGCTGTCGTCACAAAACTTTCATTCACATGAGCAACGTCAGTCGCGGGTTCCGTCGTATCGGTGGGGTCGAATTCAATTCCGGTTGATATTGCGAGATCATCAAAGACGGCGATTTCAAGAGTGTCTAGGATGCCAATGTATTGCATTGGATCTAAAACAGTGAGCTCTCTATAAATCATCGTGTGATCGGTGTCGAGTATGACATCTGTTGGTGTTTGCTTGATTTTGAATCGCTGCCGTACAGCATCGGCTTGACTGATATTTATTTTTACGGGGATAAATTGTGAATGAATTGTTGCGATGAGCTGTCGGTTTTGAAATGTTTGGGTCGCTGCAAATTCACAGGCACTACATCCGTCTTGAACAAAATGAATAAAAATCGGTTGGTTGGTTAGCGCCGCCAATGCTTGGGCTTGCTCGAGGTTGTTGAGCCAGGGGATTTGGTCGACGGTGCGGTTTATTGAAGCGGTTGGATTAGGCGTCGCAAGTTGTTGAGCTTGGATTGGGAGAACCGGCATTAGGAACAACGAGAAAACTACAGCGGTCGTTAGTTGAATTGCGGGATACCAGATTCTGGAAATCTCCCTTCTCACAATACTAAGAACTTTAAAATGGTTAGACATTAGTTAGTACTCTTGTGCAAACAAGTAAAGAAATATGAGATGGTGGGAGGAGAATTACCGTCTTAGGACCGTAACAATAGATGTATCGTCATCGATTTGTGTCAAAATATATCATAAATACCGATTTTTCCGTCGGTTCGTGAAAAGCAATAAAGAAACGCACTACGGTGCAATAAAAAACGGAGTAAACGGTTGACATGTTGCGCACAGTGGTTAGAGTGACGTGTGTGCTTAGCAGGTTGCCTTTAAGGTAGATCATGCTGTTGCTTATGGCATATATTCTTATGGTTCATAATCAATGGCAAACCTTTTGGTGAATGCAGACGTCCCACAAGTGACTTATAGTACAGTCGCTTTCGTTTCTCTGGTGATATCATGCTAGTAGTAACTAGTAGAGCTGGTAAGATTCGAAGATTGTACGGCACCCTTTCGGGGGTAGCTTTCTAGATTAGTCAAAAGTTTTCGGTGGATCTCCATTGATTTTTCCGGCCCATTGCGGATACAAACTTAATAGTTAATATGGCTTACTTGATTGGTTCCTGTGAACTTCCAAGCACAAAACAGTTCGTGTTTTGCTTGACTCTTTTTTTAAAATCGACATTATTGCTTAGATCATTCGTCGTTTTGAAGACCGAGGGCAGTCACATTTTTTACGTTAGCAGCGTTTTCTATACTTAACCTGATGCTGTGGTAAATCAATATCACAGCTTGTGCATCTCGTACTCTCGTTAAGTTGTATCCGATAACGGTGCCTAGGTTATTGACTGAGGCAACACGCATTCGCTCACGAGCGAATTAACGCAACAGGTGTTTCTGCATTATTGGTGATATCTTTTCACTGCATCAGAGCAACTGCAACTACGAATTTAAGATGCTTTCTACAACAGAAACTATCTAATCCAAATACTTCGCAAGACAGATATTTTTTAATTAGCTTAAAGGTACATGATGGCCAGGAATCGAAACAATCGTTCAGATGGCGGCGGCGGCGGCGGTGGTGGTGGTGGTGGTGGTGGCGGTGACGGCGGCGGTGGTCGAGGCCGTGGTGGTCGCGGTCGACGTGGTCGCGGACGTGGTGGACGCGGACGTGGTGGACGTGGGCGTAATTACCGAAATCATCCTAATGAAACAGATTTGCCAGATAGCGGCACAGGTTTAGTTGAGCCTGGCTTTGGGCTATTGGAATTGCACCCCAACGGTTATGGATTTTTGCGGAGCCCCCAAAATAATTATTCTCGTGAACGGTCTGATCCGTTTGTTCCCGGCACATTCATTGATAAATATTCGCTGCGTGAAGGAGTGCTGATTCGAGGTTTGGTCGAACACGCTCGGAGATCTCAAGGGCCGCGACTTACGGAAGTGGTTGATGTTGACGGGTTGGCTCCTGAAGATTATTCCGATGTCAAAAAATTTGAGAATCTGACTCCGATTAATCCCGAGCAGTGGTTACCCGTTGAGACGGGTCCCGAACCGTTGACAACAAGGGTGATAGATTTGTTGACACCGCTTGGTAAAGGCCAGCGGGCGCTGATTGTTGCTCCTCCACGAACGGGAAAAACGGTCATGTTACAGCACATCAGTCAGGGTATTGCGAAAAATCATCCTGAATTGACATTGATCATGCTTCTGATCGACGAACGACCTGAAGAAGTGACAGATATGCAGCGAAACGTTGACGGGGAAGTTGTGGCCAGTAGTCTGGATGAAGATGTTGAAAGTCACGTGCGGTTGTCGCAGTTAATCGTCAAACGCTGTCAGCGTTTGGCCGAAATGGGCCAAGATGTCTTCTTGTTGATGGACTCCATAACACGCCTCGCTCGCGCATTTAATAAATGGGTTGGCAACACGGGTCGTACGATGTCCGGTGGTGTGGATATTAAGGCGATGGACATTCCCAAAAAGTTGTTTGCTACGGCTAGAGCTTTCGAAGAAGGTGGATCATTGACCGTGGTTGGTACGGCGTTGATTGATACTGGAAGTCGGATGGATGAGTTGATTTTCCAAGAGTTTAAGGGAACGGGAAACATGGAATTGGTACTCGACCGTAAGCTTTCCGACCGACGAGTTTGGCCATCGATTGATATTAATCAATCCGGAACTCGACGCGAGGAGTTGTTGCATCCTAAAGAGACATACGATGCTGTGAGCATGTTGCGCCGCACCTTGTCCTCGATGCACCACGTTGATGCTATGGAACAGTTAACGAAGCAACTTTCACGGTTTGAGGCGAACGAGGAGTTTATCAAACTCATAAGCAGTACAGCGTCCACGTTGGATTAATAGTCTTACGGAGGGTAAGCGAATGGCTAGCGGCGTCATTGGAAATGACGTGCCCCTTATGGGGTTGCGGGTTCGAGTCCCGTGCCCTCCGCTTTGTGGTTTTGGTCGTATCCAAGAACGCCAATCTAATTCAAATGCACTGGGCCTATCGTGGTTTTGTGGTCATCGAGTTGCATACGGATGTAGCTGAGGATCTGAGTTGTAAAACCGGCGGCGAATATGCAGGTCACAATGAACCCGCGCGACCCCATGACAGTGGTCTGTGGTGTGCTCGAAAGAGCTAAGAAACAATATAACGCGGGCACTAAAAAGAGCCCGTAGCTGCATATCCAGGGAGCGATAAATTGCCAGTTATGGTTGCGGCGGATTAGCATTGTCGTCATGCGAGCCCGCAACACCGCTGTGCTTGCGGCTATGGGAATGCCAATCAGTGCACCTACGATTAGCCCATAGATCGCGGAAATGCCACTCGCAATCAGATGGGCGATTGCTGAAATCTCCGAGTGTTGGTTGTCTATGTACATCCACCCCTGTATTGCTGCATACAGGGCGCCACAGATGCCACTGGCGGAAATCCCCCAGAGGATATACTTAATGTAATAGGGTTGGCTGCGAACGAGAGCAGCCGATTTCATAAAGGTTGCATTGGGTTTATTTGTGCGGGTCGCATCCACTTTAGAGATCTCCTGAGCCGTAATTAGCTATGGAAATATTGACTGTCACTCGCCATCCGTAACGGGTGATATTGTATCACAACCGCTCATTCATGAGCCTCTCTTGGTTTGTTTACGCAGCAGAGAACTCATGGATGAAGCGTTTGAAACGGTTGTGAATTACTGTTTAACGTGTAATTAAAGGTGAATGTAGATGTAAATCTTCTCGGTATTTGTCCGCCCTGCCCTTCCAAGGATTCGCTGTCCCTGCTGGATGAACGGTAGTTGTTTTGGGCAGTACGTGAAATCTTCCTTCACCCGTGGCTGCTTTGTTGGCAACATTGGTAAGGTATCGCGTCCAGATTTCTTCCATGGCAGCGCGGCCAGCAATCTCTGCGGCGACGTCGTTGATGACACCATTGCGCTGCTCCCATGCCTCTGTTTCAATCACAATCCAGCCACTGTCCTGCTCGTATACCCGCCACACGCGTGCACCTACTAACATATGTTTTTCAAGAGTAACCCCAAATACTTCGTGCTCGTCTGGCAGATTGTGTAGACGGACCGCAACATTTGGTTCATTGATGATCAATTGCATAGTGTTCATCAGATGCCAGAAAGGGTCGTTTAGCGGAGCGTCGCCGAGAGTCTTGACGGTGAAAACAGCAAAATGCTGGTCTTGTACAAGCGGCGAATCTAATGCACCTGGTTTGTGGATCGTAATGTCGGCGATGTTTCCGTCGTTAAACCCGCCAAAGTCTTCGAGGATGTCGTAAATCGCTCCAACATCAAGGTGTTGGTTGTCTGGCGAAATCTCGATCGCTTGTGTCGTCTGAATCACCGGTCCGATACCGTGTTCCCAGTTTTCTTCAAGTGTCATGTGCTCCAGTAAACGAGGATCTGTACCGGCAATCGTGCCGACAGGGGCGCCAGTGCCAATCCCCGGGCGATGTAGAGAATCTCGGATGGGACCCGTACCGTGTTTGTCCATATACTCCACGACAATCGGATCTATTTCTGGGTGAACCGTACGCACTGACCCGTCAGGGAAAACTCCGATAGGTGTCGGCACATAGCGATTCGGAGGTGTCGGTCTTCCGAGCGGGAACAGGTTGCCGTCGTTGGCATAAGGGTCGATTGTAACGGGAGCGGTTTGCGGTATGTCCAGATCGATCTGGGATGGATTGGCCTGCGAGGTCCCTTGTTGCTGCAAAAAAAGCTCTGGTTGCGGGCCGGCAGGTTCGGGTTCGCCGACTAACACTGGTGTATCCGGCATGGATAAAGTGAGCGGGTCTGCATAAAACATCGTTCGCGTTTCAAGCGTCTCTATTCTCAATGGCCGCCCTGGTTTGTGTCCTTTCTTAGCTGATTTATGACTGCTTAGGTTAATATTCTTGGCAATGTCTGGTTTCCACATAATGATTATTCCTTCGTTGGAAAGTGACGGGTCTAAAGTTGCAGTGATCAGGAACAGGTGTTCACTGTGAGCGACCTTCCCTGCTATTTACTTAGGTTGCCAAGCGACGCCAAAAGGCGCCCTTAATTCTGAAAAGATTTTGAAAGCGACCGCAAATCATCATTGAGCTTCAGGAATCGTTGGCAATTGTGATGTGTCGGTACCAATCCGATAGAGAGGGCTGTCACATGGAGGAATGCGCAAGACAGGGGTGTTGGGACGTCTTTGTGGAACTATTTTTTCAGTATCCCCCCAAATAGGGTGGGTTTTTCATCGCTTCTGACACAATCGGAACATTCGGTTTATGTCGACCTAGTAATAATCCGAATAAACAGAATAAGCCTCTTTACATAGGCGTGGGTAAAATGTGCGCACGTCCTAGTTAGAAGTGGCTGCATTGCTGAATAGCAGTGGTAATTGAGAAAACCCGCAATTTGATTGCGGGCATTTCCCCTATAACTACAATGCGAATTGTTGTTGTGGTTACTTCGAAATTACAAAAGCGAAATTAGTATTTACGAGTCCATCCGTCGTACCGACAGGAATTCCGCCAAGATGAAGAAAAGCCAAAAGAACAACACTAATCTTCCCCAGCGTCGCATGTTCTTAGAGACGCTTGAAGACCGCCGTTTACTTGCTGGAGTACCAGTACTTGCTGGTATCCAAACCAATAACGGTGATCTATTGAGTGAAGGTGATGTGTTAAACGTTGCCCCTCAGGAAATCGTGTTGAATTTTAATCAGGACGCCGAGATTAATCCGGCCTCATTTTTTGCGGTAAGTTCCGATGACGCTGCCTCTGCCACAGTCACCATAACCGATCAGACTGAACTTAATATTGGGGACAAGGTAACTTTACGAGCAACTAATACGCCCAGCACAGACATTGATTTCACGGTTGCCACAGATGGATCTGGATGGGATCCCGGCGTTTCAAATGGGACCGCGGCCATGGCCCTGGCAAACCTTATTGATGCAGACGCCAATTTTGCAGCTTCTGCCAATAACGACGTTGTCACAATTACACAATCTACTGCTGGCGCAGCTGGAAATACTGTTGTTGATTTGACAGATAGTGGTATCGCTGGGATGTCAAAATTAGACTTTACTGGTGGCGCGGACGGATCTAGGGACTTTGGAAGCTCAGCGAGTTCAGTGACGATTTTGCGTAGTGGCGGCGATGGTGATTTTCAGCGCGCTTCGGCAACTAGTTTCTTCGGCACCGGTGGTGTTGTAAATATTGAGTTTAAAGCTCAAGCCGGCGGCGTCGTTGGGAATGACATAGAAATCGTCGTATCCAAGAGCGATCACAACAATGCCTCGGGTCCGACAATCGTCGTCCTTGTGGACGGAACGACAGTATTGGTTGACCTCAACACAAATGTGGGTAATGAAACAACAGCAGAATTACTCGTCGACGCAATTAATGACGACGCTGCAGCGTCGGGGTTGATTCAAGCTTCGTTAAAAGAGGGCGATGGTGCTACGGATGTTACCGCATTCGCGACCGACTATTCGCCGATTGCACTGGGTGGTTCAAACGACGAAGTGATTGAAGCTGGTTACATAGGTGTCGATGAGTCCGCGCGGCAAATTGTATTTCGTTTCCGAGAAGCGTTAACGGATGAGGCATATCAAATTTCAGTACGAGGTACTGGTGCAGTCGCCTTGAGTGATCTTGACGGTTCCGTCTTTCTTGACGGCGAAGGCGACTTTACTCAGGAGTTTGAACTCGACCTTGGACCACAAATCGAAGCAGTGGTTCCTCAGCCCGTCGTGCGTGACCCCGCTTTAGGTTTACAGCAACTCAAAGATACGATCCATGTCTACTTCAACGAAGACAATCTTGATTCTTCCCTAGCAGAAGATCCAGGATTCTATCCTTTGATATTCACCAACGACACTGTTGAGAATACGGACGACCTCGTATTCTTACCAACCGACGTAACCTACTCACCTGGTTCAGACTTGGTTGTCTTGAAATACGCCAGTGATTTAGATGAACTTGCCGGAGCGGGCGATGGAACATTTCGATTGCGGATTGGTGCCCAAGAATACCAAGATAATAACAGCCTACCATTCACGCCAATTCAACTAAATCTGAGTTTGATCGGTGACGCGGGGACGAGTTATGACACGGCGACTGCGATCGGTAAGACGATGTCGGTCTCTGGCGATGGCGTTGCCGCCGCGGACGGGACTGGCTTCACGATTACCGATGTGGATGGTGGCGCAACCTCGTTTGAGTTTGACGGAGGTGTGATCCTACAGATTCCAGATGGTTCGTTGATCGCGGATGTTGACAATTTCGAAATTGATGACGGGGCTCAAAATGTGATTTTTGAGTTTGATAGCAATTCAACAGCAACCGGTGATGTTGCGATCGCCTTTACAGGAGCTGAGACAGCCGAAGAAATGGCTGATTTAGTTGCCACGGCGTTAACAGCTAGTGGTCTAAACGTAGAAAGTAACGTGCTTTCAGTGGGCGAAATTCATCTTGGTTGGAATCAGGGCTTGGAGGTCACTTTAACGAATGCCGTAGGATTATCCCAAGAGGGCAATACCACCCTAGTGGATGCCGCTGCTCGCCGCGTGCAAGTTATCAACCGAGCAAGTTTCAATGCCAGCAGTGTTGCCGATGCAATTTCTTCGTCGATCAACGCAGCGGGTAATTCCAAGCTACAGGCGAGTCGAATGGGCACGCTAAACGGAGATTCCCGGATAGCACTTGTTGGCGTCGACACGGTTACCGCTTCGGTGGTTTTCAACGTAGCTGTATTTGAGTCTTTGATTGTTCAGGGCACTATTGGTGACGACGGCTTTGATCCTCAAAGCGTGATTCCT
>Ga0302123_10000947_pt1 | contig 21073 bp, 19 predicted proteins | sample CB21_321_MG_FD_203109 | JGI IMG/M metagenome (GOLD analysis project Ga0302123, IMG submission 203109) | Marine microbial communities from Western Arctic Ocean, Canada - CB21_32.1 | ecosystem: Environmental > Aquatic > Marine > Oceanic | place: Canada: Western Arctic Ocean | collected 2017-09-28 | reverse complement strand
CGCCGAGCAACTTCAGTCCTTCGTTCTCTTGTCAATCGCTCAGTTTTCATCGAGGAAGGGATTCGAAACTTACTTGATGAAAAGGATGCAATTTCGGAAGAATTATTGTTAGGACGAATATTGGAATCGATTGACGAAAAATCTCTAAATGGATTTACTGAAGAAATTCACAGACTCATTGATGAATATTGCCAATCTGTCAAATCCCATATTGCAGATTTAGGAGGTGCTTGGGATGCAAACACTAGAATTGCATGCTTAGATCGATTAGTTGACGATGGTCCAGGTGACCAAGTTTGGGATAAATTAATCTGGCTCGGTCATATTTTGCAATGTACTGCTAATCGTTCAACCTGGTTCAACAAAAAAATCACATTTTTCCCACGCGCCTCGCTGCCGAATGATGATTGGCCAAAAGGCATCGAAAATTTCGGTTCATTGAAATCTATTTTCGATGTAATCGTGAAAAGTTTCAATGAATTGTGGAGTACTACAGTTGGTCAAACCTACCTTCACTTCACTCGAACAGCCATACTACTCGATGAGACCCCCCCTCCATGTTCGAATGAAAATTGGCAATCACCCCTCGCGACACTTCCAGAAGAGCTTCCTGAGGTTGCTCCAACTGTTGGCAAGGGGACTGCACATCGTTTTTCACTCTCTCACGAGGCTCGAAATCTTGATGATTTACGATTAATTTTACGTGGCTTTCAAGGAATTCTCGCCAAACTGAAAGCCCGAGATGAAGTTCATGATTTTGATGATATTCAACGATTGGCCGGCGACTTACTTCTAGCTAATTGCCCAGAAGCATGTCGAGAATTTTACCATCCTTCGATTCAGTCAGCACTCGACAAATCGAGCGCTGAACCCTGGCGAGATGAGAATATCTTCACTGCATTTAATGCTCTTGATGCACTGGAAGCAGAACCCAGTCGGGCCGGTGAAGCTGCTGCTCATTTAGGTCAAATTCGCACTGATTTAACCCATCGTTATGGATTATTGAAGAAGATTAGACGCAGGTACCGTGCCTTCATCATCGATGAAGCGCAAGATAATTCTCCACTACAATGGAGACTATTAGCAAGGCTATGGGGCGAGCGAGAATGGGTAGATGGAGACCCCGAAATTCCGAATACACCATGGCAGCCAACAGTATGTTATGTTGGAGATGTGAAGCAAAGCATCTATGCGTTCCGACAAGCCGAAGTCACAGGATTTCGCACATATGCCCGTACTCTAAGAGAGGTCAATAAGCAGGAGTTCGCAAGTCTTTCTGAATTGACAAGAAATCCATCGCTGCGAAGTGAAACACATAGTCGAGATCCACGAAATGATCATCCTTTGACAATTGTTCAAGCGACAAAAATATGGAAGGATGGTGGACGTGATTTAGTCGGTTGGATTCCATTCGATGCGACAGATCAAGGACTTTCTTCACCGAGTCAAGAAGAGGTCGATAAGCGAGTAGAAGGTCATGTTTCTTTGAATGTAAATTACCGAACAGATGGTGGTTTATTACGCGTGATGAATCAATGGTGGACCGATATTTTTTCACCACGTCATCGGACTGTTCCAAGTGGTGATTTTTATGCAGATTCTCAAGAATTATTCGCTTGTCCAGACTTAACAAAATCGAGTGGTTCAATTGAATGGCTCTGCCCTCTCAACAAAGAAATCACAACAGATCCACCCACCGATTTGTACGAATATCTCGATGCCTTTGGGCCGGGTGCACCAAATTCAATGGAGCGTCAAGGGATGATGATTGCCCTTCGGATCAAGAGTTTAATCGAAGGTCGTTCAATTAGGGTAAAATCACCTGATGGCCGGTGGGATGTGTTATCGAAATCAAAACCAGTTCCAGCGCACGAAATCATGGTACTGCTACCAACTCGTGCGCGAATTCGTGATATAATAATAAGGTATTTGAACGACTTTGGAATCGATGCTCAAGCCGATAGGGAAGGAGGTTTACTTGAGCGTCCAGCAGTGCACGCACTCGATGGATTACTGCAATTAATCGCGCGACCATTCGACCGTCACAATGCAGCTTGGGTTGCGCGCTCTAGTTTAGTTGGTTTTGATGATGCTAGATTGCAACTATTCATCAGTTCGGCTAAACGAGATGAAAATTTGCTTCATCGAATGGCTGAATTCGCAATTAATTCTCGTCAAAAAAACCTCATTGACCGGTGGATTGCCCTTACTGAAACCGGTCGAATTACCGAATTGCTGGAGGACACGCTCGACTGCTCTGATTTACTCGCAACTTATCCCGATACAACTTCCCTCCAAGATGTCGAACAATTCACTCAATTGGTTCGCTCTCTCATGGTTGAGGTTGGTGGCGATGCAATTGTAATCGCTGACCGTATCAGAGATTTACGAGAAAGGGATTCTTCGGCAATGGAAGCGGTGACAATTCCACCGAAGGATGCTGTTCGAGTAATGACAATTCATGGCTCAAAGGGTTTGCAAGCGAGCGTTATTTTCCTAGTAGACATATTCTCTAAACGACAGACTAACCTCAATCATGAGTATCGTTCGAGAGCGATTGTGAGTCCAGAAATATTTGCTGGAAGTCCACTTCCTTGGACTGATGAAGATAAAACAAAGTCTGGTGTTTGGGAGCATACAAAGTGGCTTTATCAGGCGAGAAAAGATGCTGAAGCACGCCGGCTTCTCTACGTTGGAGCGACTCGGGCTAAACACAGATTGATTCTTGTTGGCTCACCGAAAGGAACGATTTGGAAAGATGATTCTGAAGATGAAATTGCGGGGAAGCCTTCTGGATTACAAATTCCTTGGAATTACAGCAAAACCATGCCACAACTCGGGCAGATTTGGTTAGAGTCACTTCGTCAAGGATCTTGGCGTCGAGGTGAGAGTGATTCGATTTGGAATAGAGAAGATGATTTTGAATCAGATATCTCACCTTCAACTCATAATACGATTCGTAATCTCAACCCATTTTCGATGAATTTCGATGCATTTACCGGCGAGAAGAATCTGAGTGGAATGGTTGTTTTACATCACTCAGATTGTTTCAGTACCGATGATTCAGACGATGAACCCCTCTATACTCCACTACAGAAAATTGAGCGTACAAATAATGCTGCACAAAATTCCTCCACTCGCGAAAAAGTAGCTTTCCCTCCTGCTCGTACCGACTCTGCACCACGAATTCGTATCGCACCGCACCGTCTATCTATTCTCGGGCAATGCTCACGAAGGCATTGGTTCGAGACTCGTGGTGGTCTGACTTCTGACCCAATTATTCCTAGTTCAGAATCGAGCGTTGTCACCGGAATGCCTGCTGGAGTCGATGCGGCAACGCTCGGAAAAATAATCCATCGAATTGTCGAACTTGGTATTCCGAATCCTGGGTGTGAATCCCCTTCAACACCTCTCGGTACATCTTGGACACAATCAAATGATGATAAAATGGCTGAACAGAGCCTCCACAATCAGGTATATGGAGAATTATTTCCAGCCGGTGGAGATAAGAAGACGACACAAAAACTCGTAGATTTGATGATTAATAATTTACAGAATGGTGAACTTGGAAATTTGGTAAAAGGAATTTCAGATGATAGCGGTGAAATTGTCGAAGGATTACGAACAGAAATGCCCTTCCACATCTCTATGCCAGCTCCATTGGGGGGTCTAATTCGTAGCCGATGGACACCTGATGGTGACAAACCGCTTGCTCAAATCGATAAGGCATTTATTGAGATGGACGGTATTATCGATTTGGTTTTGTGTACAATTGATGAAAATGGGCCTTCAATTCGTCCAATCGATTTCAAAACTGAAGAGGCATGGAAACTCAATTCCAATTCGGACGACGGCTTGCTTGAAGGGTCTGGAAAAGTTGGAATCACACCTCAGTGCAAAGCAGAAATAGACATGCTGCTCCATCATCGAATGCAATTAGCACTCTATTATCGAGCGATTGAAAGCCTTGAAAAATTCCGCATTGAGGCTGGATTCGCCACCCGTAAGGTTCTCCGACCTGCGATTTGGATTGGTGTGACGGGTAGGCTTGTCGAATATCCTCAGGATATGTTTGAACAAGCCCAACGAGACCTTGACGATATTCTCATTCAAGCAGCGAGTATGGCATTATCCTCGAATGAACCCCTATCAAATCACCAACGCCTTTCGGGAAAAGATGCAGAAGCTTGCCAAACTTGTCCATTTAATCGGGGGCTAACTCCAATTTGTGGTCCTGCTGAGATGTAAATTGTAGAATAATCGGGGCTAATTTTTCGTAAATTTACAGGCTCCACTGTCGAAGAAACAAAGAAAGGACTCCACGACAGGAGGCTATGGCTGTAGATTTGGACCGATTGAGTGAGCGAGCGGATGAGTTGTGGGAATCCTCGATTTTGCCGAGTCTCTGTAAATTTATTGAAATCGAGGCATTGTCACCTGGCTTTGAACCAAATTGGGCTGAAAAAGGCGAATTAGATGCAACAATTGACCTTTTTACGGCTTGGCTCGACGAACAAAACATTGAAAATATGAGTTATGAAGTTCATAGAATCGATGATCGAAGTCCTGTGTTACTGGTTTCGGTCGAAGGAACAGGACCGGGTGAAGTCATCTTCTATTCTCATCTTGATAAACAACCATCGCGCCCAAATCTTTGGTCAGAAGGATTGCATCCATTGAAAGGTGTCCGTCGAGATCCTTGGTTATTCGGTCGTGGCGCATTAGATGATGGATATGGTGGATATCTTTGTGTTACTGCACTCAGGATGCTTCAGGAACAAGGAGTGCCGTATCCGACCTCGCATTTTTTGATAGAAACATGCGAGGAATCGGGGTCATTCGATTTACCACCATATTTGGAAGCACTAAGTGAGAAATTAGGCAACCCAGACCTAGTCGTTGTTCTCGATAGTGGAGGGCCAGATTATGAACACATTTGGGTCACTGAAGCCCTACGTGGTTTAGTTTCTGGAAACCTTTCTGTCAGAGTTTCACACGAAGGTGTACATTCTGGAATGTCTGGTGGAACGATTCCATCTTCGTTCAGAATTCAGCGAATGCTGCTCGACAGAGTAGAAGATTCAGTAACTGGAAAAGTGTTAATTCCAGAAATGCATGTTGACATTTCGGATAAAGTTCACGAAGAGGCAACAGCATTAGCAGAACTTCTCGGAAATGGAATTTGGGATCAATTACCTGTAGTAGATAATCTCCTCCCACAGCATTCAGGAACAAAAGAAATCCTTCTCGATATGAATTGGCGCCCGGCTATGGCAGTTATTGGAGCAGATGGGATACCACCTTCCCAGACCGCTGGAAACGTTTTGCGAACCAATACAGATCTTAAGTTGAGTTTCCGAATTCCTCCTGGAGTAGATGCTGTGACAGTAGACGAACTTGTCAAGCAACGTCTCGAAGAAAATCCCCCATATGGCGCTGAAGTTACTTACGCACAAGATGCAGTGGCCGATGGTTTCCACGCACCACCGATGCAAGGAAAAGTCTCGGAAGCACTTGCAGAAGCCAGCCAGCATGTCAGTGGATTACCGCCTATGGCAACTTGGATTGGGGGGACAATCCCTTTCATGGCGATGATGCAGAATAAATACCCAAACACGAGTTTCCTCTGTACTGGCACAGGGGGGCCAGGAAATAATGCTCATGGGCCGGACGAAAAACTCCACATTCCTTCTTCAAAACGGTTGACTGCTGTCCTCGCTGCGACAGTAGCTGCAGTTTCACAGTGAGGATGGGCGAACACCGTTCATCATGAGAATGAATCCGCCGAAGTTAAAGCGAGAGTAGGTCTCGAACATAGCAAGGGATTCACATGAGTGACGGAGAAGGCGGTTCGATAACCCCAGAAGTTCGCGTAAAGCAGCTCGAAGAGCGCTTGAACGAAGAATCTGATCGACTTGAAAAATTATACGTTGCATATCGCAATATTGAGGCTGAACTCGAAGAGAAAAACGGCATTATCGATGCTCTTGAGAAGGAAGCAATCGATCATGAAATCGACCGTGAGGGATTAGAATCATTGTTGAGCGAAAAGGACAACCGAATTCGCAGTATGGAGATGGAAGGAGCTAAGTCCGGCAAGAAGATGGAACATCTTTTGCCGAAACTTGAGAAAACCGAAGAAATGTACTCTCGAGAGAAGGCCCGACTCGGTCGAGTTTTTGAAATTGCAGAAGAACTCGACGAGTCGCTGCAAACAGCTCAAGCAGAACTCGGTGCTCGTGATGACTGGTATGTTCAACATATGCAATTATTCGAAAATCTGAACGAAGCGATTAACACTCGCTACGAAATGATTGATTCAGCTGTCGAGAAGATTGCAGAATTTGCTGCGAAACAAGACACCTTCAAGTCGCGAATGGATGAAGCTCTCGACGCTGCAGAAGATGCGGTTTCTCACGCTAAAGATATGGCTGAGGAACTCGATGAAGATGCTGGCGATGAATCAGAAGATTGATAGAGAATCATTCTGGTTTTGTTCCATCAGCTCGACGGATGCATTTTGCTGGGATACCACCCCAAATTTCGCCTGCTGGAACATTAGTAAATTTAGGTAAAATTGCATTGTATGCAATGACTGCACCATCGCCGATAGTGCAACCGGGATTAATGACAGACCGCCCACCGATAATGCAACCTTTGCCAATATTTACCGGAGCGAAAACCATATCATTTTTTTCTGTCAGATGGCCATTAATTGTAGCATTCCCACCAACCACAGTACCATCTCCAATAGAGACAACCCAAGCATCGTTGAGGTAGCCGGTGTTGATTTGGACATTCTTTCCTAAATTCGCCCCCATCATACGATAATGCAAATTACCAATCCAAGTGACGGATAGCATTTTTAGAAATAGGCTAGACAATTCATGGACAATTGATGATAATGCCCATTTGATTGTAGTCATCGATTTTATGGGAACCCGTCCTTCTCTGAATTTGGGTCTTGTAATCAACCCGAGTGCGCCTGAAAGTAATACGCTTAAGATTCCAAAAGAGATGAATGCGAGACCACCAGCGATTCCTAAACCGATTGATTGTTCGACTAAACTATAATCGGCTAGGTAGTCTTTAGCATAGAGGAGAATTGCTGCTGAAGGAATCATGCATACTCCCCAAAATAATCCCACTAAGAAAATCACAATCGTTGTACCTCCGATTTGAACTGCATTGAAGTAGCGCATACAGAGTAACGAAGGGACGGAGCATCTTGAGTGATTCGGCAAACATTTCTGATTATTTTTCAGTAAAATATTTCTTGTCGGCAGTATCAAGAGAACAAGTCTATGGGAATCATTCATGGCAGAGGCCTGTGGCTTACTCGGTGACGGCTCAAAAGCTGTCAAAATCCATCATCTCGTCAAGGCTCCAGAAAATTCTGTATCATCGATTTCACGCCGAGAATCTTGGGATGCTTCCCGCCCAGCGACGGTTTACAAAACCCCTGAGACCCTACCTGACGGGACTCCTTGTACAGCCGCGACTGTAATTTTACGAACTCGCGGCTGTGTTTGGTGGTGGAAATCGGGTTGTACTTTCTGTGGATATTTTAATGATGTTCGTGATGATGTAACAGCAGATGATTTGTTCGCTCAATGGGATGAAGCCAAACGAAAAACTAATGATTTTGATGGCTGTTCTATGGTCAAAGTTTACACATCTGGAACATTTCTTGAAGATAGAGAAATTCCTGTTGAATTTCAAGATTTCGTTCTAAAGGAGACTCATGAAAAAGGCCTTCATTTGATCGTTGAGGCTCAAGCTCATCTTTGTCATCCAGATAAACTTGCTTGGGTGGCCGAGCGTCATCCTGGATGCACGGTTGCAATCGGCCTCGAAGCATTGGATGATACGGTTCTTCGATTTCATTGTAACAAAGGATTTTCGACAAAAACTTGGCGGAAATCAGTTGATGATTTACGAACAGCAGGGCTTCGTGTCAAAACATACCTACTGTTCAAACCACCATTCATGTCTGAGGGTGACGCGCTCAACCTGACCAATGGATGGTTACGAGAGGTAGCTCCTCTTTCCGATGAGGTTTCTATTAATCCAATGAATATTCAAAAGGGAACCATCGTCGATAGAATTTTCCGAAATCGCGAATATCGCCCACCTTGGCTATGGTCATTAGTTGAGATGATTGAGTGCACTCACGCCGATATAGTGGATTCAAATTGTCGGACAATTGTTCATCCTACTGCTGGGGGAAGAATCCGTGGTGCACATAATTGTAAGAAGTGCGATGCTGAAGTCGTAGCCGCAATCGAGCGCTATTCTGTTTCTCGAAATCTTGATGAATTCAGAGGACTCGATTGCGACTGCAAAAAGGTATGGCGAGCTGAAATAATCAATGACTCAATTCTTCCAGCGCCGCTCGGTTCAGGCACTGATCGGCGTGGACTGGCTGTCGACCTGGCTCGTGCACCATGATGTGCCCGGTCGCAAACTTCGCCCCCCTTTCGCCTAATGCTTAAGGGTCAATTACCGCTGGTCGGAGCATTCCCTATGGGAATGCACTAGGTGTGATTATGTCGGACAGTGGAATTGATTCAACAGAAAAATTTCTCCAAGGAGAACAAGAGCCAGCCGCATCTTGGGTGTTTTTGGCTCTTGGTGTGGTGGCAACATTCAGTTTCTTAGTGATGTTTAGTCTACTTTACCCCGGCCAGGAATTACCGGTTATTTCCAGTGTTTTACCAATCTTTTCAGGAATTTTTGACTCAGGAATTTGGTTCTTTATCTTAGGCGTTATGGTTGGGGCTTTTTCGATAATTGGTACGTTGCTTTTGGAGGCAACAAGCGAGTGAGGTGATGATAAATGGATACTGTTTTGACAATGATGCTCCTATTCTGGGCCGGATTATTCACAGCCTATTTATTGATTCAACGCGGACTTTGGATATTCACTGATGTTGTAAAAAGCATGTCTCTTTTCATGCTTGAAAAGGCTCTCGGGCCCGGCGCTGATCTGGTTGAAGGTCGCGCCGGCTCTGGTGCCAAAGCATGGATTATTCAAGGAACAATTTGGCTGCTCGCAGCAGCTACTTTCACCTTTGAAGGTCTTTGGTTAACCCACGATCCGACTGCACTTCACTCACTTTCTTCGTGGGGATATTCGCCTTCAGCTGCTAGCTTGATTTCTGCAGGTGAATACACTGCATTATACGGGTCAGTCTCGATGTTCATCATCGGTGCCGGACTTCACATCATTCCAAAGTTGGTCGGTACTAAACTCGCTAGTGAGACGAATGGAGTTTTATCTTCATTTCTCTGGACTTTTTCGGTATTATTCCTAATCATCGGTGCTCACGCACCAATCATCCTGACAATTCCAGTATTGATGATTGGAACAATCGTTCAAATTCTTGCACTAACTTCAGTAATAGTCAATCAATTATTAACAATCTCGGCAAGAACCGCTACGATTGCATTACCGGCATGGATGCTTGTATTCGGTCTTCTCGGCAACCCAATCGCAGCTACACTCTCAATTCTAACAGGTGCAGCAACAACCGGTATAGGTCAATGGATGACGTACCACTTAATCGGTAGTTCTTTCTTCTTCTTGGGAACATCCGGGATTGCACTTTACGCTGCTTCAGCAAGTACGGGTAATGCGCTTTGGTCGAAGGTTCTGGCTGGCGTTACTTTGGTTGGTGGTTTGATGACAATCAATCCACTCGGTGCAACAGATGGATCGATGGTTGCAGATATGCTCGGCCCACTAGCCGATTCTGCTACAATTGAATTAGGCGCAACCGATGGCGTAGCAGTTGCGTTTTTGATGGCATTATCTTTCCTTCCAATGATTGCTTTTGCTGGAAACATGATGATTACGATGCGTGGAAATGATGCATCCGTTGAAGGAGCAGGTAGCATGGAGATGAATCTCGGTACCTGGTTAGTTATCCCAATCACCATCGGGGCTCTTTTCGTTCAAACCGATGTAGTTGCGGGTACAGGTGAACTTGCTGGATTATCGAACGCGTTGAGTTTGATGGCTGTTTGGTTAGTTCTAGTTCCACTCACTCTCGGTGCTTCATTGAGTCTTTACCCAGCGATTACTGGTCGTAATTTACTTTCACAAAACCGCGCTCGCTGGGGATTCTGGATGCTTGCTGGTGGCGCACTATTTGGAATTTCAATTACGATGATTGCAGATTTTATCGACATGGCTCTCGTTTCTGCTACTGTCGAAGACCCTGTTTCACTCGTTGAAGAACTGCGCAAGGTTGGCTCAGTTATGTTCTACGGCGTCGTTATCGGTGCTGTTATTCATTCCTTAAATATGATTAGTGGACTGTTCCGTGGCGCACTTGTTGAGACTATTGCAGCAAATTCTTCCTCGATAAAGAGCGACTCGTACTCGCTTACTTCTGCTACTAGTGTACGCCGAATCCTCGCCAGTGGAGCTGGCCTCGACACAGAGGTAGTTCCAGTCAGTCAATCCGATGAGAAAGGCAACGCAACCAAACTTTGATTTTTATGCGCATCGGGCTCGTCGGCAAACCAAATGTCGGAAAATCAACATCATTTTCGGCTCTCACTCAAACGCCAGTCGAGATTGCTAATTATCCTTTTACGACAATCGAGCCGAATGTTGGTGTCGCTTGGTTACCGTTGAGAGAACCCTGTGCATGTGCAGAACTTCGCGCAAAAAAAGAAGCATTAGGCAGGCTAGAAAGTTCAGATGAAGATCAAGGAGACCACCATCGTGCCGGTAGTATCTGCACTCCCAAATCCGGGTCTTGTCGAGCTCACAAACGCCTTGTTCCCGTGACCTTGATCGATGTTGCTGGTCTTGTGCCCGGTGCTCACCAAGGTCGTGGCCGAGGAAACCAATTTTTGTCAGATTTAGCACGTTGTGACGCTCTGATTCAAGTTGTCGATGTTTCTGGTTCGACCGATATTGAAGGTAATCCTGTCGGTGAAGGCGGCTCTGATCCGGTGGAAGAACACAAATTTTTGCTCGATGAACTCGATGCATGGCTTTTAGGGATAATCAAGTCGAGTTGGTCGCGCGGAGCGCGACGAGTTCAATCTGAAGGCGAGAAAGCTCTCGTAACATATCTTCTCGAACAATTAACTGGAATTGGTGCAAAAGAATCTCATATATTAGCCGGGGTCTCAGCGGTTTCTCAAAATCATCCAGATGCCGGAGTTCCGTGGAATTGGAGTCAAGAAGTTCTCGGAACTCTTACTGCGACAATTCGAGCAGGACTTTTCCCGATTTCAATTGCGGCAAATAAAGCCGATCGTACTGAAAAAAGTTCGTGGGATGATCTAACAATGCTCGTCGAGAATTCGGGTGGTGTATTAGTACCGACAAGTGCGGAGGCGGAACTCGCTTTACGACGTGCTTCACTTGCTAATTTAATTGAATTAGATCCGGAAACATCTGAATTTGAAATAACAAAAACGGGTCAAGAAAAACTTTCTGAAGCACAAAGGACAGCTTTAATTTCTATTTCTGAAACTTTATCACAATGGGACGGCGGCGGATTAATTGGCTTGCTTTCAACAGTCGTTTTCGATAGATTAAGCCGTCGTGTAGCATACCCCGTCCAAGATGACATGCACTGGATCGACGGTGAAGGAAACATCCTTCCTGATGCCTTACTTGTGCCTGAAGGAACTACTGCGAAGGGTCTAGCTTACGCGGTTCACAGCGATTTAGGGGACGGATTCATCCGCGCTACCGATGCTAGAAGTGGACGGGTAATTGGTGCGGATCATGAAATTCAGAATGGCGATATTATCAGTATTCATGCAAAAAAATGAACTAAAAACAATAATTTTTTTCTGAAAATTGACGAAGGGAAATCGATTAAGCTTCGACTTCGACAACAGGAGTCAGAACCAACTCATAGGTTACCGCAGTCCAAATGATTTCGTAATCTTCGTCATTATCGACGATAGAACCCAGGGGGCTTGGAGGGGAGTTGATGTCTGCTGTTATTGTAGCAGCCCAAGTTCCTCTACCTAACCCTCCATCAGTCCACATTTCTCTCAACTCTGACTCGCTCATATCGATAGCCGTGAAGTTAGCACCGGTGTAATTGTCAGTTACATCCCATCGCATTGTAAATCCATTATCACCACCACCCCCGCACATTCCATCTTCATCCTGATCATCGAATTCACCTTCGACCTGACTAACATCACTACTACCATCTACACTATCAGTGAAACCAGGACCGGGGTCATCATTGTCGTTACATTCAACATTCAATTCAACATATCCAATATTCATCTCCGTCATGAGATCGAAGAATGTATCATGAGTGTCTCCATCACCAAGATTAATCGATTCCGTAAGTGAGATCGGCGTTTCTATGAAAGAAACTTCCCAATCTGTAGAGATTCCGTTACTGCCACCCGAAACTAAATCATCACCAATTAGCGTCGGCATCACAGCGAAATATATTGGGAAAATAAGTAAGAAAAATGCCGTGCCAGCCAGCATTATTTGTTTACGCGGCGTATCGACGAAGTCATTGAAATCCATCTCAAACCCGTCTCTGCGTCCGCTCTCTCCCTATCAAACAATTCCATTATCTGTGAGATTGAATACGAAAATTAGGGTGAAATTAATGATTTTCTCACAAAAAATAAATTTATTGGATTTTTAAGAATCCCTAAATTACCCTGTCAAGGTTCGTAAAATTCCTCAGTTTTGTAAGTATAGGCACGAATATAAAATGCGTAAATACTAATTATCTTCTTTCTTGATTTCCTTGCCCTAATCTATGCTCGAGCCAATCCAAGACTTCGTATCGATTCCTTGTTTTGTAAATTGAACCCTTGAACGCTTGAATTCTGGCAGCATATAACCGAGCCGTGATCGCTCGCCAAAAGTCCATTTCCATGGACACCTCGGCAACCCTATTACCCATTCTTTGATTATTGAATCCCACCTATCTCCTTCTAATTGTCGTGGAATTTCGAATGAAACGAATACTAGCGAACCTGCAGATCCAGGAGTCTGTGACCATGTTCTAATCGAGAAACCTGTTGCTTCTCCTGAAGTTACGTGAAAGCCGATTACGCGAGCTTGCCGCGTAATCGGCATCACGATTGCCCATCGGTGAACCATTCGACTTTCTTCGATTAATTTGGTCTGCCAACCTCGCGATTCAGCAATCAATCGCATCGCACGAATCGCGTCGACAGGCTGCACACTAACAGGGATATCCAGTAAGCGGCTCGCTATCATGATAATCGGATGGGAGCCTATTCAATATGGATTCGTGTGAAGCCATTTGGATTTTTTGTGAAGTGCAGCTTGGACAATGAGAGGAGTGAGCCTACCTCTTGGCGTCCGCGCTTTCAAGCAGCCAGCGTCCGCACGGACTAACTCCGCTATGCGGAGAATCTGTTTGTTTCCTTCACTAAGCGTGTTCAGCCGAAGAGTGAGCCCAGGCCTTCAAAGCCTGCGCCATCGTCTTCTTCCTCTTCTTCCACTGCTTCTTCAGCAGGTGCAGCCGTAGCTCCACCAGCTGCTGGAGCAGCAGCGGCTACCGGAGAAGCAACAGCGGTAGCCATTGCTTCACCAATGTCGACGGATCCGAGAGATGTGACTAGAGCCTTAACTCGAGCTCCGTCTACATCTACACCAGCAGCCGCTAGAATAGCGGATACAGCGTCTTCGTCAATTTCCTTTTCAGCAGAGTGCAGTAACATTGCAGCATATACATATTCCATTTTATCTCACCTATTTTATCAGCCGAAGAGATCGCCGAGTCCTCCGAACTCAGCTTCCTCCTCTTCCTCTTTTTCCTCTTCAGCAGCCGGTTCTTCGGCTCCTGATTCCGCTTCTGCCGAGGAGGCAGCAGCGGATTCGCTCGTAGTAACTGCAGCACCAAGTGCTGCTGATAACTCTTCATCGAGCGCTGAGGAATCTAGTTGGCCAGCAATGGCCAAAACACGCGCATTTGCACGTGAGATAAACAGAGGCATGGTCGACTCGTTTGTGACGCCTGCCTTGACTGCGACAGACAATGCTTCGCTGCTAGCCTTTGAGAGGAGGGTTGGCATTGTTGTGCTGGAGAACCAAGTAACATTGCATGCGAGATTGAATGCACCAGATGTCGCTTGAATGATATCCGCTTCGAACTTCTCGTAATCGAGATCCAAAGCAGATGCAGGGAATAGGAAACCGTCTTCGATTGCTCCGGTCAATATTAGGCCGATTTCGATTGGGAAGATATCCAACTTCGCTAGCATGATTCCAAGGTCTGCAGAAATTGCCTCTCCTTGGTTTACAACGGTAGATGTTTTCTGAATTGCAACTTTACCTTTGGCGATTTTTGCTGGAATTCCAACAGCGTTGAACTCTCCGACGATTGGCCCTGGTCCAAATGAGGTAGGTCCTTCCTCGATAACGATGTCCATAGGTGCGAGTTCGCCTTCCTTTGCAGCACGACCTTGTCGAGTTTTCTCTAATTCACTAAATAACTCAAAGGAGTTGAGTGCATTAGTGTGGACAATAGCTGGTTGAGCCGCATTATCGAAAAGTGTATCAAGTTCATCCAACGAACGGCCGGATTGTTCCCAAGCCAACTTGATGAGTGTCTTCTTTGCCATGGTCATGGTTAATTTTCCACGAAGATCGCTGCGCATGTTGAGCATGTTTCCTGCTGGAACTCCGCCGATATCGACGATTCCTACAACTCCATCGGAGTTGATAATTTCAACGATCTCGCCAACTCGATCTCGCTTCCAAGGTGCAACTTTAGCATCTATCACTCAATCACCACGACCTTGATAGCAGGACCCATAGTGGTCTTGATGTAACATGAACGAATGTTTCCTCCACCGCGCTCTAGTCTACTGATGACACGGTTCCAAACTGCCATTGCATTTGCAATTATTTCATCCAAACTTAGTTCACGTGAGCCTAGAAGTGTGTGGAATGTGACCTTATCACGCGAGCGCACGACAACCGTGCTCTGAAGGCCGGCTGCGATATTTGCAGGGTCTAGAGCCGGTGGTACTGGGCGTGGCATCTTACCACGTGGACCGAGGACAACACCGAGGTATCGTCCGACGGTTCCCATGTGTGGGATTTCTGATAGAAAGAAGTCGTATTGATTAGCAATTTTCCGTGCTTTCTGACGGTTCCCACCAAGGTCTTCAATCTCAGAAGGCTCGATAACGTCGAGTCCAGCAGCACGTGCCTTCGCAGCCATCTCACCACCAGCGAACATTGCGATACGGACGACCTTACCTCGACCGGAAGGAAGACGAACTTCTTCTTGGATACGGTTTGTAGGATTCTTTAGGTCGACATCCTTCAGTGTAATCGACATTTCAATCGATTCGACGAACTTACGTTCGGGGGAGTTCTCGAGTGCTTGTTCAATTGCTGTTGTGATATTTTTCTGCATTTATCTCACCTCCGTGGTCAACGAGGTTTCCCTCTCCCACGCTTCGTGATCATTCAGCTAAAGTGTTCGCTGAATTCCCCCTCGCTCATTCGCTTGAGTGCTTCTTTTGGTTCGAAGCCCTCAACTTTGACTCTCATAGAAACGCACGTGCCCATAACTTCGCGGCTTCGTGCATACAAATCAGCACCGGTTAATCGGTCCTTTTGATCCTCAGCAAGTTGCTTAACTTGAACCATTGTCAAGTTTTCAGATGCTTCTTCCCAGGAGCCGTTGCACTTCTCTACGCCAAGAGCTTGATTCACTTTGTGTGGTGTCTCATTTCTTGCTGACATGTGCTTACCTCCTGTATTTGTGCCTCGCCGACTTACCTTCACTATTTGAGAGTGATTGATTCAATGAGGTCTCCTGTAAATTGCTTTACTCAACGCGCTGGGTAACGCGAACTTGGTCAGCGCGCACAGTCAGAGCGACCGGTACTAGAGCTTCGAACAGCTCGACTGTGACTTCTTCCTTGGATTCAGTAACGCGAACTACGCGGGCCGGTTGACCCTTGAATGCGCCACCACTGATTTCGATGATACAGCCTTCTTCTATTCCAGCTGTAGCAGCTTTCGGCTCTAAGTATGGAAGAACATCTTCTAGCGGTGATTCCCCGTCGAGAACTTTTCTACAATTTTTCATTGGAGTCGCAGCGACTCCAACGCGTCCGATAAGTTTCTCGACGTGATGTAGTGCAGAAGCTTCAACGAAAATATATCCGCGCATAAAATTCGGTGAAAGAACACCAAAAATTTCACCCTGAATGTCTTCGAGAGATCCGCTACCAGAAAGGCGTGCTTGAATCTCTCGAGCGACGTTTTGTTCCTGACCTATGCTAGTCTTGAGAATATAGAGATAAGAAGCTACGTCACCGTACATTTCTCGCAACTTTGGAGTTGCGTATTCCTTCTGACCAATAGTGCCAGGGTCAACCCACTCGAAGCTCTTGTAGAGAGTCTTTGGAGTAACTTCGTTAGTTCCTGAGAAGAATAGCAGTGGGGAGACATCATTCAAGCGGTTTCCAAACGCGAGGCCACGAGCATCACCGGAGCGAACATACTCGAGTTGATCTGCAGGGATTCCAGTAGATTCGGTGATGCGAGCGACAACAGTATCGAGATCATTAGGATCTCCGTTACCATATATTCCATCCCAAGCACCTGGGTAATCAGCGACTTCATCGGCGCGCTGCATCAGTAAAATTTTCTCGTCATTACGAAGATAAACAGTAAATGTGTCAGACATTTTTTCACCTCATGCACCGATAAGCCAAGCGAAGAATGATGGAAGCAAATTATCCATCAAATATAGCATTGCGAAACCGATTCCTCCGAGAATGAACATTCCAATTCCGCAAACGATTATAGTCTGGCGGAATTCTTCCTTGGAAGGTTTGCGGGCCATTTTAAGAATTCGTGCGTAAGGACTGGTTTGGATTCCACGAACTCGAGCCTCAATATTATCTTGCCAACCCTGAACTTTATCCTCGATGGGACTTGTGTTTGAGTTCTCGATAGACATGACTGACCCTCTTAGCGACCCGGCGACCAACCATCCCTCTTTAAGCACGCCGGGAAAACCCAAAGGGTTTGCAAAATGAATGGTTTGGCTAAACTCAATTAATGAATTCAACTGTTCGAGTGCGCAGATTGCGCATTTGAGTGTGTAATGCTGCACCATGAATCTGATCAGACTTAACACCGGTTAAGACGAGCAGCACGCGGATTTCATCACCCATTGCAGGGTCTGTCGTCGCGCCTAAAATGATGCGAGCGTAAGGATTGATTTGGTCGCGAATAATCTTTGCACAAGCCTCGGTATCACCAAGTGAAAGGCCCGGTCCACCAACGACATTGATGAGAGCGCCCCGCGCATCGGAAATGTCGAGGTCGAGGAGAGGTGAGTACAGCGCCTCTTTTGTTGCCTCAGCCGCTTGATTAGCCCCACTCGCTTCGCCAAGTCCAATCATCGCAACCCCGCCGCCATTTTCCATAACGGAGCGCAAATCTTGGAAGTCAAGATTGACAATTCCTTCTTTCGCAATCATCTCGGATACTCCCTTAATCGAGCGCATTATCAATTCATCAGCCACTCGGAAAGCTGCATCGAGAGGCAAATCTCGAACACCATCAACCTCTAGCAGGCGCTCGTTCGGTAAAACAACAACCGTATCACAAATCTCACGAAGGCGCTCAAGCCCCCACTCAGCATTCTGACGACGAAGAGCGCCTTCGGAAAGGAATGGATAAGAAACAACAGCGATAGTCAGTGCGCCTGCAGCCTTTGCAAGCCTAGCGATAACATGAGCGGAACCGGTCCCAGTTCCTCCACCAAGCCCAGCGGTAATGAAAGCTAAATCACAATTTTCAACTTCAATTTTCAGCGCCCGCTCAGATTCGAAAGCAGCCTGTTCTCCCTTCTCGGGATCACCGCCAGCGCCACGGCCACGTGCAGATCTTCCGATTAGAATTTTATTTTCGACACCAACACGGAGCAAATGCTGAGCGTCGGTATTAATCGCTATGCCACGAACATAGGTTTGATCGAAAAGCCCCTCGTGTTCTAGTCGAGCAACGGTGTTTGAACCACATCCTCCACATCCATAGACACGAATGCGTGGTTGAAGGCTAGAAAGTAGGGTGGCTAATTCCACATCATTTTCTGTTTTGACTGGAGCAGAAGGCAGCCCTTCGTCATCCTGTAATTCCAAAACACGGTCAATCAGATGCTTCACAATCTCTCTCGGGCTCTAAAACAAGCATAATGCTTCCCCTTTGAATTGAGCCCTAAGGGCTCATTTTAGATAGTCCATTATCAAGCCAAGAGGCGCTTACGAGTTTCGATAAAACGTACAAGGAAAGTGTAGATTCCACCCCAAAATGAGACCGCCAAAGCAAGTGTCATGCCGTTCAATTCAGCATTACCCAGAAGAGCGCAATTCGCATATTCATGAATACCAGAAATATCAATTCCTGCGCTACCAGTTCCTGCCTGGTAAGCAGCCCAAAGCAATCCAACCAAGGTGATAACCAGGCGGTCGGCTCGGCTAAATCCACCATACAATCTACCCAATCCGACCGACTGTGCCTGAGTCCCCATATATGATCCAAGTAAGGTTAGCAAAGCAGCAGCATAACCGGCTATTGGATCGATTACAAATGCAGTATTATAGCCAATCGCAACGATAAGTCCGATATCGACAATCCTATCAATCGAATGGTCCAAAAAGTCGCCATAAGGCCCCGCAGTGCCTTGGTGGCGGGCCAAAGCCCCATCTAGAGCATCGAGCACACCTGCTACCAAAACGAGGATGACAGCACCGATGATCATCATCGATCCGGTGCTGTCCAAGCCGGCGATGGCAAGCAAGTAAAACGCAGCAAGAGAGATCACCAGTGAAGTCCATGTCAGAACACTCGGGTCGAGGTCTCCCATTCGTACGACGAGGGGTTGAATGGCTTTTGTCCAGGTATCGCGCATTTTCTCGAACATTAGTCATCCATCCTCGCTATCCAATCTATCTCTGCCTCAGGGTCGGCCGGTTTGAAGCCATCTGAAATCCATTTGGAAATCTCAGAAACAATTGCTTCAGCACTCTCTTCACTAGTATCGAATTCTATCCATGGTGTCCTAGCCTCGCGCTCGTTCCACGCACCACCAAGCAATTCCCATTCGAGATTTCCTTCTGTTTTTGCCGCAGAATAACCCCGGTTCTCAAGGCGTCCACGCAGGGTTTCTGGGTCGCAGCGGAGCACCACGACAGCGTCAGCGGGGAGATGATGCGAAAGGTGCCCATCAATCAATATCGGCGAGGAAGGAGCCGGTTCCCATGTTTCAGCGAGATAGTCACAAAGTACATCGAGGTCGACCGGGTGAGCATTATCCACGGGATCAACCTCGTCAAGAGCGCCAGCGATTTCAGCCAATTCTTCAATTGTAACAACCACAAAACCCTCTTTGGAAAGCAGTGCTGCAATAGTAGTCTTGCCAGTGCCGGGAGTGCCGGTCAGAGCCAGTCGGAAGGTGTTCTCCACGAGTCTTGGGCGAGTGGAGGAACCCATGAACGCATCGAGAGGCAGGCGCAACATTGACCCATAATGGTGCAGGCGCAGGGGCATGGACGAGAGTGTCAGCCTGATGAAGGCCATAGATCCCCGGGAAACAAAACTCAATTTACTTCTGCTTGCGGTACCTATCACCTGCTACTATGCATACCTTGCAGATAATCCAACTATGGCTTTCTTCACCTCGATGGTAGCCATAATGCCGCTAGCTTTCTTGATGGGACGAGCAACCGAGGAAATAGCTCTGCGGACATCTGAGTCTCTGGGGGGCCTCCTCAATGCCACCTTCGGAAATGCTGCCGAGATGATCATTGCTTTCCTCGCGATTTGGACAGCCTACAAAGTCGGTATTGGTAGTGAGACTGCGTATCTGATGGTGCATCTGGTGCAAGCTAGTCTGATTGGCAGTATTTTGGGAAATTTATTACTGGTAATGGGGCTTTCTTTCGTGTGGGGAGGTATCCACTTTCAGGAACAGGAATTCTCCGAGACCCAAGTCAGCGCCAACGGATCCCTCCTCCTCCTCGCTGTGATGGTCCTCGTTGTCCCTACAGTATTCCACTCGGTGGTTGGAGGGGATGCAGGCAATGCTGGCGTTGAAAATCTCAGTCATATTGCAGCAGTGATTCTCTTGGCACTTTATGGTTTATTTTTATTATTTCAATTCAAGACTCACGTACATTTGTTCGCCACCGAAGGTCAGCATAGTGAAGAGCCTGAGATGACTCAACGTAATGCAATTCTGTTATTGGTATTGGCAACAATTATGGTATCTTGGATGGCTGAGATTCTCTTGCGTTCGGTGGAATTTGCTGCTGATGATGTTGGCTTACCACACCTTTTCATCGGAGTGATTCTTTTGCCATTATTCGGCAATGCTGCTGAACACTTCACCGCCGTGTCGGTGGCAGCCAAAGACAAAATGGACCTCTCATTCGCAATTGCGATCGGCTCCTCGACGCAGATTGCAGTATTTGTTGCTCCATTGATGGTATTGATTGCGTGGGCGTTGGGTGTGCCTCTAACTTTTGAATTTGGGGAACTTGAGACAGTGTCTGTTTTTCTCGCTGTGTTGATAGTTAATTTGATTGCTGCGGATGGTAAATCCAACTGGCTTGAGGGAGTTATGCTTCTGGGTGCTTACGTTATCCTTGGCGCGGCTTTCCTCTTTCACCCTTGAGTGAATACCCTAGCCTAGATGATGCATATGTTGGTAGGGGCGTCGTAAAAGTTCAGTAGAATGTTTTGTATCAAAACCTCTGACCAATCTGTTTATGCCTAAAACACCAATCATCATCAAAATGATGCACGATAACGGAGCGCGGTCACCGCTGCCGCTGAGTGATTGTCCTGTAAATGTCAGCCAATCGAAGTTATGAGCCGTGAGGTTCTGAGCCATTTGTGCTCGAGCAGGTCTTACTGGCTGCAATTAGCGCTGGCCTAGTTGCGACGCTTGTAACTGTGCTAATCGAGAGATATGGCGGTTTAGTGGGCGGAGCCTTAGGAACTGTTCCATCGACAATCATTCCAGCAGTTATTGGAATGTCGCTTGCACAAGAG
>Ga0302123_10000946_pt1 | contig 21074 bp, 15 predicted proteins | sample CB21_321_MG_FD_203109 | JGI IMG/M metagenome (GOLD analysis project Ga0302123, IMG submission 203109) | Marine microbial communities from Western Arctic Ocean, Canada - CB21_32.1 | ecosystem: Environmental > Aquatic > Marine > Oceanic | place: Canada: Western Arctic Ocean | collected 2017-09-28 | reverse complement strand
ACCCCCTGATAGTCAAAGGGTGCCGGCCTGGTCGGAAAGGGCTGGGTTGGCCAGGGGACCTCGCCCTCGATGTCGGTATCGGTCTGGACGGGGCGTTCCTCGATCGGCCAGACCGGCTCACCGGTGGACCGGTCGAAGACGAACGTGAATCCTTGCTTGGTGATCTGCGCCACGGCCTTGATCGAGCGGCCGTCGACCGTGATATCGATCAGATTCGGCGCGGCGGGGGGGTCGTAGTCCCAGAGCCCGTGGTGGACGAACTGGAAATGCCACACACGGTCGCCGGTTTCCAGGTCCACGGCGACAAGGCTTTCGGCAAACAGGTTAGCGCCTGGACGATGGCCCCCATAGAAGTCTGGCGCGGCCGTGTTTAGTGGCAAATAGATGTAGCCAAGCTCGGGGTCGATGCTCATCATCGTCCACACGCCGACCTTGCCGGCCTCACGCCACGAATCGCCTCCCCAAGTGTCGTTGCCGAACTCATCTCCCTGGGGAATGGTGTGGAACGTCCACTGCGTCTCGCCGCTCTTTACGTCGAATCCGCGCATCCAGCCCGGGGGCATCTCCTTGCGATTGTTGAAGCTGGAGATCGACATCGGCGTCACGATCGTGTTCCCGAATACGATCGGGGGGGACTGGACGGAATAGGGCAACGCGTTCAACCAGTCCCGTTCGCCCCGCGCCGCGCGCGGAATGCCGTCCATCAGGTCCAGTCGGCCGCCTTCTCCAAAGTCCGGACACGGCTGGCCTGTCTTCGCATCGACGCAGACGAGGTAGGCGTTGCCTGTGCCGAAGACAATTCGCTCATCCGTCCGGTCCGGTCCATTCGACCAGTACGCCACGCCGCGCTGGTTCCAGCGGTTGCTCATTGTCGTCGTGCCTTCTTCGTAGCTCTTAGGGTTGTAGATCCAGAGTGTTTCGCCGGTGGCGGCATCGATCGCCGCGGCCACCGACGTCGGTGTGTTGATGAAGAGCCGTCCCCCCACCATCAGCGGGGTGGCCTTGAGGCTCGTCAATGTGGGAGGTTGCCCGTCACGCCAGCGATTGGGGTCGCGACGGTTGAGCTCGTCGAAGATCAGTTGCGAATTGGCCTGCCACTCCCCGCCGCCCGGCGTCGTCACGCTCAGAAAGCGATCCGCAGACTGCCAGCGCCACGCAATCTTGAGCGTGCCGAAGTTCTCGCGGTCGATCTGATCCAGGGGTGAGTACTTCGTGCTGCCGAGGTCGCCACCGTAGGTTGGCCATTCCCCGTTGGCGGGGGCGCCGTACTGTGCCGCGGCCGAGGCCGACCCGGCCAGCGCCAACACGAACGCCAGGCACCGCAGTCCTACACGTCCTCGGCGTCCTCGATGGCAAGCTGCCCGTGTTCCGTGGCTCACCGCGATATTCTCATGACCGTCACGAGCGTTGTCAAGGTGGCGGCTGCCTGCCTGATCTCCTGGTCCGTCGGCACTGATATCCGACGAGGGCACGCGCATTGGGTGTTATAGTCGAGCCCTTACGCTGACCCGATCGTCACCCTGGATGTGTAAATGACACGCAGCCGGCGCCTGGCAAATGTGAGCCTGGTGGGCTTGGTGGTCCTGCTCGGCGCCCAGGCGTCCTCGGCCGCCGGCCAAGCCGGTCAGGCTGGCGAGGACCGTACCCAGCGGCTGTATCCGGCACTGCAGCGTCCACCCGGTGACGCCGATCTGATCGCGCGTGGTCAGGCGCTGTACGGCATCAACTGCCGCGCCTGCCACGGCCTCGATCTGCGAGGTGGTGATCTTGGGGGGCCGAACCTGCTGCGTTCGCAGCTCGTGCTGAGGGATGAGGAGGGTGACCTGATGGGGCCGGTCATGCGAGATGGCCAGTCAGGTCCGGGCGGGTCCACAATGCCGCCGCAGCCGCTGTCCGACGAAGACAGCCGAGCGGTCGCCGTGTACATCCATAGCGTGCTCGGCGCCGCGTCGCGTCAGGGTGGGCCACCGCTCGGCGAGGCGGCCGAGATCGACATCCTCGTGGGCGATGCGGCGGCCGGGCAGATCTACTTCGCCACCAGGTGCGCCTCGTGCCATTCACCGGCGGGCGATCTGCAAGGCATCGCCTCTCGAATCTCTGGCACGCAGGAACTGCAGAACACCTGGGTCCGGGGCAGCGCGCGAGGCGCGGTGCGTCCCCGGGTGACCGTGACCGTCACCCGGTCGTCGGGCGAGCGCGTGATAGGCCAACTCGAACGGCTCAACGACTTTCTTGTCGTGCTCACCGATGCCGACGGCCGGCATCGTTCGTTCAGTCGTCGGGGCGACATGCCCCTAGTGGAGCTGGATGACCCGATGGCCGTGCATCGGGAGATGCTGACTGTGTACAGCGACACCGACATTCACAACGTCACGGCCTACCTGGTTACTCTCCAATGACATTCAAGTCTGTGTGTTTCGCGATCGCTCTGGCGGGCACCGTCGTGCCGGCGGTGTCGCTTGCGCAGGACCGTGGTGGCCTGGATCCGGCATCGCTCCTCGAGCCGTTGGCAGAATCGTGGCCGACCTACTCCGGTGATTACAGCGGTCGTCGCTACAGTGGACTCACGCAGGTGACGACCGACAATGTCTCGCGGCTGACGCTGGCCTGGACCAGGCGGCTGGAGACAGGAATGCCGGCCCTCGAGGGCGGCAATGCGCCGACCTTCATCGGCGGCGAGGGGGCCGGCGAATTCTCCATCGGCTCGCAGCGTATCAAGGGTTCCATTCTGCAGGTGGACGACCTTCTCTATGTGACGGCGCCCGACCATGTCTGGGCGCTCGACGTGCGCGACGGCGGCGAACGGTGGCATTACTTCTGGAAAACTCGGGGCGGGCCGCACATCGGCAATCGCGGAGCGGCGCTGTGGCGAGACTCGCTGATCTTCGAGACGGTCGACAACTACCTCGTCTCGCTCGACGCGCGAACTGGTGAAGAGCGCTGGCACACCGAGATTGCCAGCTTCGAGGAGCAGTATTTTTCGACGATGGCGCCGATCGTCGTCGGCGACCATTTGCTGGTGGGGACCGGCAACGACCTCGATTCACCAGGCTTTCTCCAGTCGTTCGACCCGGAGACCGGGGACCTGCGGTGGAAGTTCTATACGGTGCCGATGAACGAGGACGACCCGGGCATCGAGACCTGGCCGAGTCTCGACGCGGCCAGGCACGGAGGCGGTCAGGTCTGGGTGCCGGGGGCGTATGACCCCGACACCAACTACTACATCTTCGGCACCGGGAACCCGACGCCGGGGTACACCGGCGTGGCTCGGCTGGGCGACAACCTCTTCACCTGCACGCTCATCGCGGTCGACGTCGATACTGGTGAGATGGCGTGGTACTTTCAGACCTCGCCACACGACACACACGATTGGGATTCGGCGCAGACCCCGATCCTAATCGACGGTGTTATCGACGGGGTGCCACGGCAGCTTGTTTCAACAGCGGCGCGCAACGGCTATTTCTTTACGCTCGATCGCGTGACCGGCGAGCACATTGTGACAGCCCGATACGGTGCGACATCGAACTGGGCCAGCCACGTCCGGGAGAACGGGTCGCCAAATCCACACCCGGCAAAGGAAGCGATCGTTCCCGGTGCTCTGGTGTCACCCGTCGAGGGCGGTGTAGCCAACTGGCAGCCGCCGGCATTCAACCCGGACACGGGACTGTTCTATACACAGGAGAACAACGGATTCAATCTCCTGTATCTCACCGACACGGACCCGCGCGGGTCGATGGGACTCGGAGGCAAAGATCGCATCACGGTCGGGTCGGGCGGCAATGCGCTGTCGGCCATCGACTACCGCACTGGCAAGACCGCGTGGCGGCACGCCTGGCCGATCGGTGGTGGTGGCGGTGCTGGCGTGCTGACGACGGCCGGTGGCCTGGTGTTCACGGGCGACGGCAGCGGTAACTTCGTGGCGTTTGATGCGGCCGACGGCGGTCTGCTCTGGCATACACGGATCGGCAACATCTCGAATGCGCCGCAGACGTATCTGATCGATAGACGCCAGCATGTGCTGGTCGCCGTTGGCCAACAGATGTTCGCGTTCGTGATGTATTAGAAAAGACCAAAGCCCGTGTGTGTCGACATCCGTGGTGCACGGCTTCCGCCGCCACAGAGGCGGGAGTGGCTCGAAAATGGAGGGCGCGCGATGTACACGAGACGCGAGTTCGGTACCCTGAGCGCCATGGCGCTTGGGGGGATCGCGCTGGCGCGGCCTCTGGCTGCGCAGATCGGTTCGACGGTCGGCGGTGTGACGATTGGGGTGCAGACCTATAGCTTTCGAGCGCTGCCTCGTTCGGGTGCCACCGGTGAGCACGATCGGACCGCCGGCGGGCCCCGTGGCGAGGACCAGTCGGAGGCAACCATACAGGCGATGACCCGTTGCGGGATTGGCGACTGCGAGCTTTGGTCGCCGATGCTCGAGCCGGTTTCGGGCGTCGGTCGCGACTCGAGCGCCGAGGTACGACGGCAGGCGCGCGATGAGCTTCGGCGCTGGCGGCTCGAGGCCCCGCTCTCGCACTTCAAGGCCATTCGTGATCGGTTCACGGCGGCCGGCCTCACGATCTACGGCTTCAACTACAGCTTCAACGACTCGTTCTCGGACGATGAGATTGACCGCGGTTTCGAGATCGCGCGCGCGCTCGGTGCCGAGATCATCACGGCTTCATCGACGCTCTCGGCGATGACACGGGTCGTTCCCTTCGCCGCACGACATCAGATGGTCGTTGCCGTGCACAATCACTCGAACATCTCGGACCCGAACGAGTTCGCGACGCCGGAGAGCTTCGCCGCCGCGATGGCGCTCTCGCCCTATGTCAAGGTCAACCTCGACATCGGCCACTTCACGGCCGCGAATTACGACCCGGTCGCGTATTTGCGCGAGCACCATGCGTCCATCTCGAACCTGCACCTGAAGGACCGTCGCCGCGACCAGGGTGCCAACGTGCCCTGGGGTACCGGTGACACGCCGATTCGCGAAGTTTTGCAGCTGCTCCAGCGCGAGCGATGGCCGATTCGCGCGCACGTGGAGTACGAGTATCGTGGCTCCGGGTCGCCCGTCGACGAAGTCGCCCGGTGCTACGACTACGTGAAGCAGGTGCTCCTGTGATATCCACTCCGTCTGGAGGGCGTGGGGGTGATGACCACGGGACCTCTCTAGGGTCCGGCACACGGCCGATGGATTCTACACGTTTGTTCAGGTCGAGCTGTGTCGCGTTGGTCGCGACGGCGATGTCGTTCGCCATCCGCGGCGACATCATGGGCGATTTCGAGACGGTCTTCAGCCTGACCGCCACCGAGGTCGGGTGGATCGCCGGCGCTGCGTTCTGGGGCTTTGGCGTCTCGATCCTGTTCGGTGGACCGCTGTGCGACGTGCTGGGGATGCGCACGCTGGCGCGTCTGGCGGCGCTTGGCCACATCGGCGGGACGCTCCTGACGATCGCGGCGCCGAGCTTCGCGGTGCTCTTCGGCGCCACGTTGGTCATCGGCATCGCGAATGGGCTGGTTGAGGCGTTCGCCAATCCGCTGGTGGCGACGCTCTTCTCCAGGGACAAGACGACGAAGCTGGTCGCGCTGCACGCCTGGTTTCCAGGCGGCATCGTCATCGGCGCGCTCCTGGCGTACGGGTGTACTCAGGTCGGTCTCGGCTGGCAGGCCAAGATGTTGCTGCTGCTCGTGCCGTCCGTCGTTTACACCGTCATGTTCTGGGGCGCGATCTTCCCGCGGACCGAGAGCACCGCCGCCGGAGTCTCGCTCGCAGGGATGGTCGCCGAGGTGCGCCGGCCCCTATTCCTCGTGGTCTGGCTCTGCATGTGGCTGACCGCCGCGACCGAGCTGGGGCCGGGCCAGTGGGTCGCCAACATCTTCAACGAGGTACTCGAGAGCGGCACGCGGGCCGGCATCATCCTCCTGATGTGGATCAACGGCATCATGTACTTGATGCGTCAGTTCCTGGGCACAATCCCGCACCGGGTGTCGCCGATGCTGCTCATCGTCTGCACCGCGCCAATTGCGGCGGTGGGCCTGTTTCTCTTCGGTCAGGCCGACACCGCGCCAATGTGGTTTCTGGCGGCGGCGTTGCTCGCGGTCGGGACCGCGTTCTGGTGGCCCACGATGCTCGGCATTACCTCCGAGCGGTTCCCCGCCGGTGGGGCGCTGCTGCTGGCCATCATTGGTGCGTCTGGCAGCATTTCGACGGCTGTGTCCGGTCCGGTGATGGGGGGAATCAACGATGCGTACGGCGCGGCGGCGGTGTTGCCGGCCTGGGCAGTGCTACCGGCGGTCCTGTTCGGTATCTTTGTTTTTATCTATTTGGCCGACCGGACGAAGGGGGGATATCGCGCTGAACGGCTCCCGAGCGCGGGCTGACGGTTGGAGCAGCGACCCCGCGCGACGCCGGTCCTGCACCACGGGCCATTTGACCCCACCGGGACGGAATGGTCACAATGGGGTGCGGGGTGGAGCAGTCCGGTAGCTCGTCGGGCTCATAACCCGAAGGTCGGGGGTTCAAATCCCCCCCCCGCAACCACACGATCACACTGTGTTCGCCGCGTGCGCCCAGGCAGACTCAGACCGCTCCGCTATACACCCGAAGGCCGTCGAGCCTACTCATCTTGAATTGTCGGTGGTGTGGGCTCTGGCCCATGCACCGTCCTTCGCGGCTGCCCATCGTCGCGCCGCCTTCGCTGCGATCTGCCTTCGAACCCCTGAGCGCAGCCGGTGCTGACGACACCGCAGGGAACCGGACGCTGTAGCCTGGGAGGGAACCGCTGTGTCTGACGAGGATGTCTCCGCACATTACGGACGCGCTGGATTGCTGGCTGCCATTCGTGACGGTGTTACGAGGCTAGGCAAGACCTCGGCGACGGTGATGGTCGATGATCTTGCCCCGGTGGACGAATTTCACATCGGCGGACGCCAGGCCTCAGAGGATCTTCTCGGCCAGCTCGGCTTGACTCCGGAGCAGCGTGTCCTGGACATCGGCTGTGGGCTTGGAGGCAGCGCTAGGTTCGCTGCGAGCCGATATGGCTGTCACATCACCGGCATCGATCTGACGGAGGAGTATGTCATCACGGGCCAGGTGATGTGCGACTGGGTGGGTCTTGGGGATCGTGTCTCGCTGCGCCAGGCCAGTGCGGTGGCCATGCCCTTCGAGGCTAACACCTTCGACGGCGCGTACATGCTGCATGTGGGCATGAATATCGGTGACAAGCACCAACTCTGTGCAGAGGTGAACCGCGTGCTTCGACCCGGAGCCGTTTTCGGGATCTACGACGTGATGCGAACAGGTGAGGGCGAACTGGCGTACCCCGTTCCCTGGGCAGCGACGCCACAGAACAGCGCCGTGCATTCGGTGGACGACTACCGTGTGGCCCTGCGAGCGGCCGAATTTATCACCACGGCTGAGCGCAACCGTCGCAATTTCGCCCTAGAGTTCTTCAGGAAGCGCAAGGCCAGTGCCGCCGGAGCCAGTGGCCCTGCGCCGCTCGGCCTCCACATCCTCATGGGTGACACCGCACCTCGCAAGATCGCCAACATGGTCGCCAACATCACGAGCGGTACCGTTGCTCCGGTGGAGATCGTGGCTCGGAAGGCGACGTAGCCGGAGTGTCACGGACGACCGGCTGCAGAATCGGGGCCAGCGCGTCGTCTGGAATCAGGTTTCATCGGGGCCGCTTCGTCACGCTGGTTGACCCGGACTGCGATTCCGGTGCTGCGGTCGCCAGGTCCAATAGCGGCGAGTACATCTGGGACATCGGATCGGCCGCACCAGGCCACTCAGGACGAGTGGCCGCTCATGCCACCGAACGCGGGATGGCACGCTGCCAGTTTTCTCGCACTTCGGACAGCTTCGCATCGTGTGTCCCGTTTGCGTCCTGGATTGACGTGACGAAGCATCACAAAGTGACGGGGTTTTGGAGCGGGGCACCGTGAGACGAAGAAATCTGGCCGATTGGAGAGGGTGACGGTGTATAAAGTAGGTCGTCCACGAACACGCCGCGGTCGGAGGATATTTATGTAGGACGAGGGCGGCGTAGGAATGCCCCGCCGCTCCAACTGAGGAACCCTGTCAGCGAGGAGGGATACATGTGCGATGACCGAACGGATTCTGAGAACACCAAGTACTTGCGTGCGACGACGCTAACCCGTCGGCAGTTTGGGGCCGTATCGGCAGGAGCGGGCTTGGGGATGCTCTTGCCGCGTGTAGCGAACGCCCAGGTCGTGTCAGAAACAGACCTAGACATCACGACCCCTGATGGTGTGGCGGATTGCCACTTCGTGCATCCCTCGAGCGGCACCCATCCGGGTGTCCTGATCTGGCCCGATGCGTTCGGCTTGCGGCCCGCCAAGAAGCAGATGGCCAAGCGGCTCGCAGAATCAGGCTACTCGGTCCTGGTGGTCAACCCGTACTACCGGTCGCAGCGGGCCCCGGTCGTCAACAGCACGGATTTCGCCGCAGTGCGTGAGACGATCATGCCGCTGATGGGGTCGTTGAACGCGGACACACAGACAAGGGACGCGAGGGCGTTTATCAGCTTTCTCGATGACCAGCCGTCCGTGGACAGCAGCAGGAAGATGGGGACGATGGGCTACTGCATGGGCGGACCGTTCACGATGCGTACCGCCGCAGCGGTTCCAGATCGCGTCGGTGCCGCCGGTTCGTTCCACGGCGGCGGGCTCGTGACCGACGCAGCTGACAGTCCTCACCTCTTGGTGTCCAAGATGACGGCGCACTACCTGTTCGCGATCGCCGCGAACGACGATGAGAACCAACCAGAAGCCAAGGACGTGCTGCGCGGCGCCTTTGCGCAGGCCGGATTACCGGCGGAAATCGAGGTGTACGCGGGCGCGATGCACGGATGGTGCCCGCCGGATTCGACCGTCTACCACGAGGCACAGGCAGAGCGAGCGTGGGGCCGTCTACTGGCACTATTTGGAGACGCGCTCGCGTAGCTTTCGGTCGGACTCGGTCGCCCGGCAGCGCGAAGTGCACACGTTCGCTTTTCGTGTCTGCTCGGGCGTACGTTTACGGGTCCCGCTCCGATCTCAAACGGTAAGACGCCGCCTCGCGATCGCTACCTCGATCGGTTCTCACGCGCTGCCCGCTCGTTCGCGCGAGCACCGCTCAACATACCGGTGAGCCCGTAGTTCCCTTCATGGCACGCGTACTCGAAGACCGGCACCTGACTGAAGGTCATTGGCACCATTGCTGTCCACGACCGCGTCCACGTCGACAGATCGTCCACGGTGAACTCGTAGAACAGCGTATTCCCGTCGACACGGGTGAAGCGCTCGGTGAGATGCATGGTGGCGGCAGCGCCGGGTACGATCCGTGAACCTTTCGGATTAAAGCTGGTCTCGCCCAGAAAGTTCGTCGTGTCGACGACGAGGGTGTCGCCCTCCCATCGGCCTCGCGAGCTGCCCATCCACTGGCGGATCGTCGCGGGAAGCGGCGACCGGCCGTCCAGGGAGATGACCCGCGAATCATGGACCATCTCGTTGAAAACAACGACGTGGTCGCCGGTCTGGAACAACTGCATGTTGTTGTTGTAGGCGCTTGGTGCCATGGGTGGCCCCGAGTTGAATCCGAGCAGGCACCGTTCGATGTACGGAAGGTCGTCGTGCATGGCCGGGAGATCGGGTCGTTGACTCCGGGTCCGTCTCCGAGTCTGACCATTTTTCGTGAGGGCTGGGATTCTCCCGTCGAGCGGGTCGACGATCAGAGAGGTGCGCCGCGTGTCGATCACCCCCGAACCCCAGTCGTACCAGAACTGGTTGTACGCGTCCTCGACGTCCGCGACTCCCTCGCGTCTCTGGTCCTTATCCCGCGATTGCAGCTCGTTTTGCACAAACTTCGCCGCTTCCTCGTCGGTCAACACCGCCTTGCCCGCATGCTCTTCCGGCCGCTGCATCGGCGTGAGCGTCGCAAAGCTCCAGACGCCTTGCAGATCGGGCCGACCGTCAGCGGTACGGGGTACAGTCGTTTCGGGACCAGCGGCCGTTGGCGACTGTGCGCCCAGCGGACTCGAATGCATCGTCAGAACCACCGTGACCATCACGATGAGACAACCTGAGTATTTGATCATTCTCGCCCTCTCTTTCGTGACCGAGCCACTCCACAGGACTATCGCCTCGGTGCGTCAAGATGTGTTGCACGTGCGCCCCAGTCTCGCCCGGCGCCGATCGGCTGTCAAGATCTCGCACGGCAGTCACGGCTCTCGATGGCAGGACGGCCCGGTCAAGTCGATGAGGCGACAGTGGGGGGACGGCCGCCGTGCCGATGCCAGGCTGCAGATGCCCCCGAGGTTGAGAGACTAGTGGTGGTCACAGGGTGATGATGCCCCTTGGTGCTGGCACCCGTCGTCGCACCCCAGACGCGCTCTAATTGTGAGCGAAGGAGAAATCAGGATGAGAACGCGTCTGAGCCAAATTGGGTTGGTCGGCCTGCTATTGGTTCTGGGTGCTTGCGGGGCTTCGGCTGAGGTCATGAGATGGCAGGTCGACGGTGAGACGCGCGAAGCTATCATCCACCTCCCGTCTGCGTCACGAGGAGGGGAGCGAGTGCCGCTCGTCTTGTCGTTCCACGGATACGGCGACAACATGGAGAACTTTCAGCACACGAACGTGCACGTCGCGTGGCCCGACGCGATCATCGTGTACTTTCAGGGCCTCGAGACCAGCGGCGGCTTCCGCGGCTGGCAGGTGGCGCAAGGTGGCGACGACCGCGACCTGAAGCTCGTCGACGTGGCGCTCGCGTCGCTGCGAGAGACGTACGACGTCGACGGCGATCGCATCTACGCGACTGGTTTCTCGAACGGTGGGATGTTTGCCTATCTGCTGTGGGCCGAGCGGCCAGGCGTATTCGCCGCCTATGCTCCTGTGGCCGCCAGTCTCCGTCCGTCAGTGCGGCCGGACCAGCCGAGACCCCTGTTTCATGTGGCAGGGGAACACGATCAGGTGGTGAGCTTTTCGGACCAGAGAGCTGCGATCGAGGTTGCCACCGAGGTCAATGGCGTTGCCGAGTCGACGACGCGCTGTGGAGAGGGCTGCACGGTTTACGGGCCCGGGACGCCCGCACCGGTCATGACCTGGATCCATGCTGGCGCCCACGTATATCCGCGTGGAACCACCGAGCGGATCGTGTCATTCTTTCGTCGCCATTCCCGCAGGCGCTGATCTGTTGTCGAGGCGGGCTGGACTAGGAAACGACTGCAGGGGCGACCACGATCCCTAGCGAGACCGTTCCCATCGCAAGCGCCCCTGGACCCGATCGCCGTTCTTGACCATCAGGATCAACGTGTCGCCATCATCCTCGAACTCGAAGTGTCGGACCTGAGTGGTCCCCACCAGGCTGGGGATGAGCGATCCGTCGACATGATGCTCGACCACGCCATTCACGACGATTACCTCGTACGAACCGTAGTAGGCGATGTAGCTCGAGTACATTGCGGTGCGATCCGCGTCGGTGAGTGCCCCCTCAGGCCTGGCCCGGTCGCCGTGCATGAGGTGCACCGACATGTGGCCCGTGGCGTCGTACATGATGATGCCGTCGCGATAAGGTGTGGGTGTCGCGCTCCCATCCTGATCGTAGGCCACGTACGAGACCAGCTTGAAGGCACCGACAAACCGGTCCGCGATGTCTTCGGCCGGCGCACCTTGAAAGCGAAGCTTGCTGGTCAGCGGGGGAGTGATGTCGACGCGGGCCCGCGCAGACTCCGCCGCTTCCCCGGCCGCGCGTTCGAGTGCCGAGGTCGAGCTCCTGGCTCCGGCCCCCATCACTAGCAATACCGTCGTGACTAGCACCGCTGTCAAACATCGCATGGCGTCTTGCCTCCTACCCATCGGTCCATTCGCTGTGTTCGTTCATCCGCAGAGACCGTACCACACGGTCGCGTATATACGCTGTTGATCGTGCATGGCAGAAGTGCCAAATGGTGACGTCACGGCCGATCTCGGCACCGTCTTCAACGATCACCGTCGGATGGATTCGTGTTATCGACTGTCGGCTTTGATACGTTTCGTCGTTCGACCGCCCGCTGGCCGCCCATAACGCCTTCGATCGCGTGATTCCCTTCGTGACACGCGTATTCATAGATGACGTAGTCCGGCACGCGTCGAAACGGAACCTCGACCGTCCATGGAGCCGCGTAGACATCCGGATCCTCGATCGTGGTCTGCCAGGTGATGGTGTTCTCGTCGATTCGCGTGAACCGTTCCACCACCCGGAGCGCGTCAGTCTGAGGAACCGCATGCATCCGGCCGGCCGAAGCATTGGACGAGATCCAGCCCTTGGCGTCGAAGTTGGTGGTCTCGACCACCAGGGTGTCGCCCTCCCAGTGTCCGCGCGAGTCGCCCATCCACCCGCGGATGTTCTTGTCCACGTGTGGCATACCGTCGAGCGGGATGATGCGGATGTGCATCATCTCGGCGCGGATGACGACGTATCCCTTGACCTGCATGATCTGGTACCCGTTGTTGTAGGCCTGCGGGAACATGGTGCCGGGCACTCCGCGCGTGATGCACCGGCTGTAGACGCTCATGTTCTCGATGCTGTCGGTGCGATGCTCGACCAGATAATCACGTCGCGCCTCGGCCTCGGGACGCAACGGTACCCGCCCGTCCGGCGGGTCGACTACCAGAGAGGTGCGGCGACTCCCGACGACCTGATATCGGGGTCCGAACCAGAACTGGTTGACCGCTCCGGGGTTGCCTCCAACGGGCAGCGGCTCGGTACGCGGCATGCTCGGAGCGTTGGCCCGGGCGCGGCGCTCGATGGCCCGGCGCTCGGTGGCCGCCGCTTCTTCCTCCGTCAGAAACTCCGGCTGTCCCTGACGTCGCTCGAACGGGGTAATCGTCGTGTTGTTCCAGATGCCCTGGAGATCAGGCTGCCCGTCGGGTGTGCGTGGCGCCACCCAGTCGCCAGTAGTGGGGCCGCGTGTCTGTCCGGCCGCGCGCGGCGCCGCCAGGGACGCGATCACTGCCAGTAGGACAAGCCCGACCGCTAGGCTCCCCACGGTCAACCCAAATCTCTTCATGGTTCAATCCTGAATGGTCGAAAAGCCCCGATTGCCCTGTTCGTCGTCAAATCGAATAAAACAGCTGGTTGCCGTTACTGGGAGATACGTCCGAGCGACTGGCCGGTTGATGCGGCGCCAACGCGTTTTCCTTCTTCTACAACAGGTTCAAGTTTTCCGTCACATCGGTTGCCTGCATGGATGCCCGGAGCGTCCACGGCAGAATATACCGCAAGGGCACTGTCACGTTGACAGGTAGAGGGCGTGACGATCCCGGCACGGTTCACCCCTCGTCGGCTTGACTGCCGGCGCCACGGTGCCTTGTGGGACCCACGTAGGGAATCACACAGATAGGATGAGCGAATTGCCAGTCATTCTGTAGTCAGCAGGAGGAGGATCGAGGCATCGTCACGTTACGATCCCAGAACGGTATAATCGGCTGATCTTCAGCGAGGTATGCCGCTCGAGATGAAGAGGTGGAGACGATGATGGTTGGACGCAGTCGCGGCGTGATCGTGACGCTCGTGCTTGGTCTTATCGTCGCGGTGCGTCCAGCGACCCAGGTGGTTCCAGGCTCCCCTAGTTCTCAGGCCGACACGTGCGGTATTGGGATGGGGCGTGGGAGCACGACACTTCTCTATCCGCCCGGTGAGTTTCCCGTGAAGCTACCGGCCCAATCGCTGCTTGGTGCGCGCAACGATCTGCCCAACCCCTATCGACCCGGCGTGCACTGGGGCCAGTTGCCGAACGGCAGGACATGGGGATCGATCGTGGGTCTCTATCCTGGTCCGGACGGCTCGGTCTGGGCGTTCGACAACTGTGGCATCGTGGGTCCTGGCGAGTGCGTCGGCTCGCCCCTCGACCCGATCCTCCAATTCGATACGACCGGTCGACTGCTGCAGAGCTTCGGAAAAGGTATGTTCGCCAGCCCGCACAAGCTGGCGGTAGACCTCGACGGCAACGTGTGGGTGACGGATAACGCGTCCGGACCGGGATTGGGCCAGCAAGTCTTGAAATTCAGTCCGGACGGGGCGTTGTTGATGACGCTTGGCAAGGCCGGTGTCGTCGGATCCGGACTCGACGAGTTCAACCAGCCCACCGATGTCGTGATCGCCTCGAACGGCGACATCTTCGTTGCGGACGGGCACGCCGGGCGGGGCGGCGAAACCGGGAACGCCAGGATCATGAAGTTCGACAAGGACGGGGCCTTCCTCAAGACGTGGGGAAATAAGGGCATGGGGCCCGGCGAGTTCGACACCATCCACGCAATCGCCCAGGACGCGCAAGGACGCCTATTCGTGGGTGATCGTCAGAACAACCGCGTCCAGATCTTCGACGCGCAGGGCAACTTCATCGACCAGTGGTTCCAGTTCGGCCGACCGAGCGGCATCTTTATCGACGACAACGACGTGATCTACGTCGCCGACTCCGAGTCGCGAGATGGCCGAAGCAACACTGGGCAGCCGTCGATTCCAACGACCGGCTACGGGTTCAATCCGGGCGCGAGACGGGGGATACGGATCGGGAACGCCAGGAATGGTTCGGTCACCGCGTTCATCCCCGACCCGTGCCCATATCCGTATGCGGGCGTGCCGACCATGGCCGATGGCATCATGGCGGATGCCGAGGGCAACGTGTACGGTGGAGACTTCCTCGGCACTGTGAGGAAATTCGTGAAGCGGTGACGAAGGCCCCGCACGACCCAGATCTATTGGGCTTGTGCCCTCGTTAGCACGCTCGGTGTGTCATTCAGAGGTCGATCTATGTACCAGGTTCCCTCGGTCGCCGTTATCGCCATCGTCCTGCTCCCGGCGCCCGCTCTGGCCCAGGTCGTGCCCGGTTCCGGACCGGTGTCCGCCGACGACCTGACGCCCTATGCGGGAACCTACACGATCGAGGCTCACGGCGTAGCGAAGGCCAACTACCTGGTAGTGCTGGACGGATTACTCGAGGCCGACGGCGACCCGATCGGTGACGTCGGTGCGAAAGACCAGCTTGCGGCCCAATTCGACCGACTCGACCAGGACACCGCGCACGACACGGTTGTCAACGACAGGAATGGCCACACCTGGGTCGTCAGCGCACCGACGGCGGCGGCCGAGGGCGAGCCCCACGGTCTGTTCGTGTTCATCTCGCCGAGGGACCGGGGGAGCATTCCGGGCAACTGGCAGGAGACGCTGGAGGAGCACCGTCTGATCTGGGTGGCGCCGAACGCGGCGGGGAACCAGGTCTCCACCCCCTGGCGCATGGCAGTCGCGCTCGAGTCGATCGATCTGGCGGCGGGGCGATACACGCTCGATCCGGATCGCATCTACATCTCTGGCCACTCTGGCGGCGCCCGCGTGGCCAGCACGGTGGCGCTCTTTCACCCCGACCGCTTCACGGGCGGGGTCTACTTTGCCGGGGTGAACTGGTACGAGCCCACGCCGCCGCGGGAGGGGCGGTTCATTCGACCTTCGATTGGCAGACCGCCGGAGCCAGTGCTGGCGCTCGCCCGGGATCGCTCGCGGCACGCCATCGTGCAGGGGACGGACGACAACGTGGCCACCTACGTCCTCAGCCTATGGGAGGTCATCAAGCAGAGTGACTTTCAGACGTTCGAGTATCTCTCCATCGAAGGGCAGGGTCATGGGCTCCCCGACGCCGAGTGGCTGGACCGTGGCCTGGCCGTGCTCGACGGACCTCTGCGGGCGAGTGGTGACTCATCTCGCTGAGGCTGGTTTGGCGCAAGAGCTCAGGTGAGGCTGCTGACGTCACGGGCAACGCCTCGCTGCTGTTGGCCTCGGGGCCGACATCGTGGCTGGGGCCTACGTGCACGACTGGGTCGTCAGGCCGCTCCGATGGGCTATTACACTACTGACCTCTCTGTCAGTGGTCCCTGAGATTTCATAAGGGGAAGATGGATGACGGATCCTGCGTTCGAGCCTGTCAGATGGCAAACTCTCGGGATTGCCCTCGCCATTACCGTCGTTGTGATGACGCCGTCGGCCGGCTCCGGCCAACGACTGACCGGAACCGAGAACGGCGAATGGCGCTATCTCGGGGGTGATGCGGGGCACACCCGTTCCTCCCCGCTGAACCAGATCAACGGCGACAACTTCGCCGATCTCGAGGTGGCGTGGCTATGGCGGGGTGACAATTTCGGACCCAACGTCGACTACTTCAACCGGTCCACCCCGATCTTCGTCGACGGCGTGCTCTACACCGTGGCCTCGCCGCGGCGTCAGGTGGTGGCGATCGAGGCCGCCACCGGCGAGACGCTCTGGACCTTCCGCGAGCCCGAGACCATCAGGCACCTGCGTTCTCCACGACAGGCATACGGCAAGGGAGTCGCCTACGCCGAGGTGAACGGTCGCGGTGTGCTCTATGTCACGAGCCCGGCGTTCTTCCTGTGGGCGCTCGACGCCAAGACGGGCCGGCCGCTGAAGGACTGGGGCACGTCGGTGCCGTTGGACGGTTTTCCCGACTCGGGGGGGCTCGACCTGATTCCACCCCTCGTGGCGGACTGGGGGCGGTGGCAGGATCGCAGCTCGACCTACGACGCCAACTACGGCCTTCCGCGCGAGCTCGGGATGGTCACAGCCTCGGCGCCGCCCATCGTGGTGAACGGCGTGGTCGTCGTGCTGGTAGGGCACCAGCCTGGCTACGGCCAGACTCGCATCGAAAACGTTCCGGGCGACATTATGGGCTTCGATGCGGAAACCGGGGCGTTTCTCTGGAAGTTTCATGTGATTCCCCGCCCGGGCGAGTTCGGTCACGAGACGTGGCAGAACGACGCGTGGCGGTGGTCGGGCGACATGTCGACGTGGGCGCCGGCCTCGGCCGACCCGGACCTGGGGCTCGTGTATCTGGTGACCAACGCCTCCACCGTGCAGAGCTATGCGGGCCATCGACCCGGCGACAACCTGTTTGGCGGCAGCGTGCTGGCGCTGGACGTCCAGACCGGCGAGCGGAAATGGCACTTCCAGATCCACCGTAGCGACCAGTGGAACTACGACCTGCCGACCCCCCCCATGCTGATGGACCTGACGGTGGATGGTCGGCAGATTCCAGCGCTGATTCAGAATACGAAGCAGGGCTTGATCTTCGCGTTCAATCGAGAGACCGGCGAACCGATCTGGCCCATCGAGGAGCGCGCGGTCATTCAAACCGAGGTGCCCGGTAACTACACGTCGGCGACCCAGCCCTACCCGACCTGGCCCGAACCGGTGGACCGCATCGTCTGGGACGGGCTGACCGAGGACTACCTCATTGACTACACGCCAGATCTGCGCCGGCAGGCGCTCGAGATACTGAGCTACTACCGCCCCGGGGGCCTCTACGTGCCGGCGCTCCCGCAGGACCACGACAACGCGTTCTACAACAACGTCGGCTGCCTCGGGGGTGGCAACGTCATTCCGCACCCGCCGGTCGCGGACCCGAGCACCGGCCTGATGTACGCCTCACATCGACGGACCTGCAATGCCCCCACGTTTATGGCGCCCACCGGCGGCGTGGACGTGGACAACGCGAACTACGCCACGCCGGGCGCGGGCGGCGCTACCCCGAACTCGACGCCGACCACGGGCACCACGGTGGTCGCATACCTGCCCCGAGGTGCCCGGCGTCCCACCGCTGCGCAGGACCCGTTCGTCTCGCCCACTGGATTGCCTACCGTCGAGGGGTTGCGACTCTACAAGCCGATGGACAACCAGCTCTCCGCTTTCCAGATGAACACCGGCGAGCGGTTGTGGTCGCTTCCGGTTGGCGAGACGCCGGAGATGCTTGCGAACCACCCGCGTCTGGCTGACATGGATCTCCCCAGCACGGGCGGCGCAGGGTGGTCGATTCAAATGGTGACGGGCGATCTACTGGTCCAGACCCGGGCGCTTAGCGAAGGCACCCGTCAGATCAGACCCGACGCACCGCTGGAGCTGCATGGTCGCGACAAATTAACCGGCGAGATTTTGGGCAGCGTGGCACTGCCGGCCCCTGGTCAATACGGCATGATGACCTACATGCACGCCGGCACGCAGTACATAGTGGTGCAGGTCGGCAGCGTCCATACGGACTTTCCCGGCTCGCTGGTGGCGTACGCGCTGCCGTGACCGGCACCAGCTTGCCGGCGGTCGTGGGTGTGCTCTTGCTGGCGGGATCTCCGGCTGTCGGTCAAACCACTGCGTCGGATTTGTCCGCAGTGAGGGGACTCATGGGGATCTGGGTCATCAGCCTGGAGTCGCCGAGCGGCGACAGATTCGACCAGACCCTGGCCATCTGGGAGGAAGACGGCACGGTAGCAGCTTTCTATGATGGTCCGCTATGGGTCCCGGTCGACCGTAGTCGCGGCGTGCCCATCATCACCGATGTTTCCAGGGACGGTGACAACCTCGTCCTTGCCCTCGGACGGCGCGGCGAAGGCGGCATGACTACCGATAGACGAACCGGATGGCTCTGAGTGAAAGCGCCCGACCCGTACCGCTACACTGGACTCCGAGTGCGCGAAACGCGGCACCGCGTGCAACTACACCGAATGTCCCCTTCGAGGGAGGAACCGAGATGGACACCCGGCAACCACGTTTGCGACTCTTTGTTGTGGTCTCCCTCGTTCTCGGCCCGCTGCTGGTCGCCCCGATGGGTGCGCGCGCCCAGGGGCCAGGGGTCGAGGGCGGTCACTGGACCTATCTCGGTGGCGACGCTTGGCACACGCGCTACACGTTAGCCAACGAGATCACCCGGGACAACGTCGAAGAGATGACGCTGCTCTGGGAGTTCGACGCCGGAAGCTTCGGCCCGAGCACGTCACGGGCGACGCCATCGTATGTCGGCGACAAGCTAATCACGGTGACCGGCGAGCGTCGTCACGTGGTCGCGCTCAATCCGAAGACGGGCGAGCTGCTCTGGAGCTTCACCGAGCCCAACACGCATCGCTACGAATACTCGATGCGGAAGGGCTACGGGAAGGGCGTGGCCTATGCGGAGGTCCCGGGTCGCGGTGGCGTCGTGTTTATCTCCTCACCAGGGTTCTTTCTCTGGGCGCTCGACGCCGACACCGGTCAGCCGATCGAGGACTGGGGGCAACCGATCGAGATTCCGGACTTCTCCCGAACCGGCGGCGTCGACATGGTCGCCGACCTGATCCGAGGCTGGGGTCCGTGGGAGAGCTGGGACGGCCCGTACGATCCGTACATGGGCATTCCGCAGGCAATTGGGTACATCACGTCGTCGTCGCCGCCGATCGAGGTGAATGGCACGGTCGTGGTGGGCAACTCGGCGGAGCAGGGCTATAACCAGACGCGGGTCGAGAACGTCCCGGGCGACATCCTGGGCTACGACGCGGCGACGGGCGATTTTAAGTGGAAGTTCCACGTGATCCCGCGGCCCGGAGAGGTCGGCCATGAGACCTGGGAGAGCGACGCGTGGGAGTGGACGGGCGACATCTCGTCGTGGGCCCCTTTGACCGCGGATCCAGAGCTCGGTCTGGTCTACGTCGTGACGAACGGCGCGACCATCGACTACTACGGGGGGCACCACCCCGGCGACAACCTGTTTAGCACGAGCGTGATCGCGCTCGATGCCGAGACAGGTGAGCGGCGCTGGCACTACCAGTTCATCCACCACGACATCTGGAACTACGACACGTCTCAGCCGCCACTGCTCATGGACGTGGTGGTCGACGGCCGCCCCGTCAAGGGCCTGTTCCAGGCGACGAAGCAGGCCTTCCTCTACGCCCTCGACCGCGAGACCGGTGAACCGATTTGGCCGATCGAGGAGCGACCCGTGCCGGCGTCGACGGTGCCCGGCGAGCAGCTCTCCTCGACGCAGCCGTTCCCGACGACACCGCCGCCGTTCGACCTCCAGGGGCGCGACGAGAGCATGCTGATCGACTACACGCCGGAGATCCGCGAGCGGGCGCTCCAGGTCGCGCGGGACAACGACCTGTTCGCGCCTCTGTTCGCCCCACCGACGGTGCTGGGTAACCCGGACGGCCCCGCTTGGTTCTGCCCGAGTGACGCTGGAGGCGCCAACATCTTCGGCAACGTGGCGGCGGACCCGACCAGTGGCCTGATGTTCATCCCGTCGACGAACCGATGCGGGCGGCACTCGGTGATGTCCGCCATCGAATCGCCACTCGACAGCCCCGACCAGACCGGTAGGGACTACTCCGAGTGGTCGAACGCCGCCGGTCCCGGCGCGCGCGGGTCACGTGTCGAGCAGACGGTCGAGGGGCTGCCGATCTGGAAGGGACCGGACGGGCGTATCGTCGCGTACGACCTGAATCGCGGGGAGATCAAGTGGATCATTCCCCACGGCGACGCGGCGCAGGATGACCAGGACGCTATCCGCAACCACCCGCTGCTGCAGGGGCTGGAGATCGACGAGTCGGTCTACAACCGTGGCCGCGCGGGTCAAGCCACGCTGGTGGCCTCGCCGACGTTGCTGTTTGCCACGGGCACGACCGCCGACAACACGTCGTCCCTCTTCGCAATCGACAAGGAGACTGGTGAGCGCGTCGGTCAGATCGAGCTGCCGGGCATACCCCGCTATGGGATGTCGAGCTGGGAGCACGACGGGCACCAGGTCATCCTCGTCCAGCTCTCGGGTGGGCTGGCTGCGTTCGGGCTGCCGGCGGCGATGCCGGACGCGGGTGGGCACTAGAGGCTGTTGTGCGGGGCATCCCGTCTAGCGGCGTTTCGGTCTCAGAAGCGGGTTCCCAGCCTGCTCCTTCAGAAGAGCGGGGACCAACACGGAGGACGTGCGATGGACAAGCGAATGATCGCAGGAATCGCGATTGGAGTGGTGTTCCTGGTCGGCGTGACAGGCTGGGTGTTCACGGCCCCATACTTGGGCAACGAGGGCCTCGCGCGAACGCCCGGTGTCATCATCGGCGGGGCCGATGCTCTGTCGCCGAGCGACTTCACGGCGCTCAACGACGCCGAGGGCCCCTTGATTATGAAGCTGAGCGGGTTTCCACCGTTCGTCGTCTATCTTTCGTACGCAGGCACGTCCGAGGGGGTGATCACGGCCACCCGCCCGGATGGAGGGTATTGGGCACAGCGCGTGAGGGACGGGACCGGC
>Ga0302123_10000943_pt1 | contig 21110 bp, 16 predicted proteins | sample CB21_321_MG_FD_203109 | JGI IMG/M metagenome (GOLD analysis project Ga0302123, IMG submission 203109) | Marine microbial communities from Western Arctic Ocean, Canada - CB21_32.1 | ecosystem: Environmental > Aquatic > Marine > Oceanic | place: Canada: Western Arctic Ocean | collected 2017-09-28 | reverse complement strand
GATTCGGAATGCCGTTGCGGCTGTAGTATTCAGGATCGACGCGCTGGACAATCTTCGCGACCGGCTTGTCGAGGATCTCAAAGTGCTGCTTCGGATAAAGGCCGATCCAGAAACACCAAGCGACGAGCGGCAGCATGACGCAGATTTCGCGCAGGTTCATATCGCGCAGTTTCTCGTTCTCGGGATTCGTTATTGGCCCCAGCATTGTTCGCTGGAACAGCCAGAGTAAATAGGCCGCGCCGAGCACGATGCCGAGAACCGCGAAGGCGGCCCAGGTGACGTCGCGCTCAAAAGCGCCGCGCAGGATCGTGAATTCACCGATGAACCCGTTCAGCCCCGGCATACCCATCGACGCCAGCATCGAGATCAGGAAGATGACGGTGTAGACCGGCATGCGATTCGCCAGTCCGCCGTAGTCGGCGATCTCAAGCTTGTGCCGCTGGTCATAGACAACACCGATAACCAAGAAGAGAAGAGGTGTTGAGAGGCCGTGGTTGATGCCCTGAAGGATGCCGCCGGCGATTCCGTTCGGATTCAGTGCGATGATGCCCAACGTGCAGAAGCCCAAGTGACTGACCGAGGAATAGGCGATCAGCTTCTTCCAATTCTTCTGCATCAACGAGACAAGCGCACCGTAGACGATGCCGATGATCGAGAGCGTGGCAATGAGCTGTACCGTGGTCTCATCGCTCGCGGCTTCGGGAAACAGAGGAATCGAGAACCGCACCATACCGTAGAGCCCCATTTTCAACAGGACGCCCGCCAGAATGACCGAGCCCGCGGTGGGGGCTTCCGTATGCGCGTCAGGGAGCCAGGTATGCACCGGGAACATCGGCACCTTGATCGCAAAGGCGATGAAGAATCCCCAGAACAGCCAGATCTGCATGTCGAGCGGAATCTGCGTCCGCATCAGATCTTCGAGGGCAAAACTGTAGACGCCAAACTGCTCGGCGTGCTTGTAGTAAAGCGCCAGCATGGCAAGCAGTAACAGAACGGAGCCCGCGAGCGTGTAGAGGAAGAACTTGATCGCCGCATAGAGGCGCCGGGCGTGTCCCCAGATACCGATGATGAAGTACATCGGTACGAGCATGATCTCCCAGAAAACGTAGAACAAGAACAGATCAACGGCCATGAAGACGGCCAACATGGCGGCTTGCAGGAATAGGAAGAATGCGTAGTATTCCTTGACGCGCTCGTCGATCGCGCTCCACGACGACAGGATCGAAAGGAACCCGACCACGGTCGTCAGCATGATCAACAGCAACGAAATGCCATCGATGCCGAGGTAGTACTCGACGCCGAGTGACGGTATCCACGACATGCGCTCGACGAACTGATAGTCGGCGATGCTGTTGTCAAACCAGAAGACCAGCGGCAGGGAAACGAGGAAGCCGACAAGACCCGTCAGATTCGCGACGAGGCGGATGAGCTGCTTGTTCTCCTTCGGCAGTAGCAGGAGGATGAACATGCCCACTAGTGGGGTCAGCCAGACGATGCTGAGTATGTGCTCTTTCATGGCTCTATCAAACTCCCCTTCGGGGACTGTTATCTTCTCCCAGCTTCACTAAAACAGGTAGTACGTCAAGATCACTAAAACACCCGCCACTAGGAAGAAGGCGTAATTCTGCACCATCCCCGTCTGCATCATGCGCATCGGGTAGGAGGCAAATTTGATCAGGAACGCCGTTAGGCGCACGGTGCCGTCGATGATCCAGGTGTCCCACCACATCGTGACGGTCGAAATCCCGCGCGCCAGCCAGCCGGCGCCGTTCACGCCGCCGTCGATGACCTTCGAGTCAAAGCTCGAAAGGGCTGTACCGCCGCCCTTCGCGAAACCGTTCACGAATAGCGCACCGTAGATCTCATCAACGTAGTATTTGTTGTAGAGAATGCGGTGCAGGCCGGAACCGAGGATCTTCTCCATAGCGTCGCCGTCGCGCTTGCGGTCGAACATCTTCTTGGCAACGAAGATACCGGCGAGAGCAAGACCGACAGACAGCGCCATGAGCGCCCATTCCATGCCGGTGTCGTGATGTCCGCCTTCGCCATGTGCGTTCGGCATGGCAACCACAGGCTCAAGCATATGCTCGAAGGCCGTGTTGTAGAGTCCGATATCGGCGAACGCGGCGGGCGTAGCCGCCCAGCCGCCGACAATACTCAGGCCCGCGAGGACCATCAACGGAATCGTCATCGTCGCCGGCGACTCGTGGACATGCGTATTCGGATCAACACGATCGTCGCCGTGGAACGTCATATAGATCAGCCGGAACATGTAAAAGGCCGTCAAGACGGCAGTGATTAAGCCGATGGCGTAGAGCGTGTAGTGATGCGTCGAAAAGGTCTGCCAGAGGATTTCGTCTTTCGAAAAGAAGCCCGCGAGTCCCGGGACGCCCGCGATGGCAATGGCGCCGATGACCATCGTCCAATAGGTCTTGGGGATCTTGTTCTTGAGCGCGCCCATCTTCCGCATGTCCTGCTCACCACCAACGGCGTGGATCACCGAGCCGGAACCGAGGAACAACAGCGCCTTGAAGAATGCGTGCGTGTAGAGGTGGAAGACGCCCACCCAGAACGCGCCCACGCCGCACGCCAGGAACATATAGCCGAGTTGGCTGACCGTGGAGTAGGCAAGAACGCGCTTAATGTCGTTCTGCACGAGGCCAATGGTCGCCGCGAAGATGGCGGTGAGTCCGCCGACCACGGCGATGATCATCATCGTCTGCGGCGTCAGTACGTAGATGGCGCTCGACCGCGCAATCATATAGACGCCCGCCGTAACCATCGTGGCGGCGTGAATCAGCGCGGAAACCGGTGTCGGGCCTTCCATGGCATCCGGGAGCCAGACGAACAGCGGAAGCTGCGCCGACTTACCCGTCGCGCCGATGAAGAACAGCAGCATCATCACGCTGAGCACGCCGAATTCGCCCGTCTCGGCCTGAAAGCCACCCGCTGCCAGCGCCGGGCCGATCTCGCGGAAGGTGATCGTTCCCAACGTCGAGAACATGAACAGCATGCCAAGCACGAACGCCGCGTCACCGATGCGGTTAACGAGGAACGCCTTGTTGGCCGCGTTCGACGCTGATTGCTTGTGGAAGTAGAAGCCGATGAGCAGGTAACTGCACAGCCCGACCCCTTCCCACCCTACGAACAACAACAAATAGTTGTTCGCCAGCACCAGCGTGAGCATGAAGAAGATGAACAAGTTCAGATAGCCGAAGAAGCGGTAGTAGCCGCCGTCGTGGGCCATGTATCCGATCGAGTAGACGTGGATCAGAAAGCCGACACCGGTGACGACCAGGATCATCACGCTGCTGAGCGGATCGAGCAGATAGCCCCATTCAGCGGTGAAATCGACCAGGGACCCGGACAGTGTGGCGGTCTTCAGACCGGCGAGCCAAGTAAACTTAACGACCTCGTGTGAATGGCTCGCGACGCCTTGCAACTGATACACCGCACCCGCCGAGAAGATGAACGACAGCAGCACCATCCCGGGGCAAATCAGGTTGATGATCTTCTTGCCCGGCGAATCGGGGTGGTCGCCGGGGCCGTGGTCATCGTGGCCGTGCGCGACTTGCGGGTCGAGCCGCTGCCCGAAGAACAGCATGATCGCCGCTCCAATGAGCGGGAACATGGGGATGAGCCAGATGCTATCGAGGAAAAACATTCGTCCTTAGCTTCTCTTCCACTCTTTCAAAACGCCTACCATCGCAGGATGTCGATCTCGTCCGCGTGTACTGTTTCCTTGTTGCGGAACAGGGCGATCAGAATACCTAGTCCGACCGCCGCTTCCGCGGCCGCATCGGTGATCACGAAGATCGCGAACACCTGGCCGTTGACGTTCTGCAGATAGTCAGAGAACGCGACGAGGTTGATATTCACGGCGTTGAGGATCAGCTCGATTGACATCAAGACGACGATGATATTGCGGCGCGTCAGCACGCCGACCGTCCCGATCATCAAGAGCGCCATGCTGAGCACCAAGTAGTGTGTTACCGGCATCTTGTCTCTAACTCAATCGCTGGGGCCTACTCGGCTCCCTCTCGAACTTTCGCCATCACAACGGCCCCGATCATCGCCACGAGCAACAGAATTGAGGCGAGTTCAAAGGGCAGCAAGTACTCAGAAAACAACACCTGGCCGATCTGCTCGGAGTTGGTGGTCAGCGTCCCGATCTCGATCGTCGGCTTGGGTTCCCCCATCTGGAACGAGTCCGCACCCTTCACGAGGAAGTAAGCCATCTCCGCCGTCAGCGCCGCCACGACCGCAAGCACAATCCACAACTGCGACGAGAAGCGGCGCAACTTGGCCTCTTCGCTGACCGGCACGAGCATGATCACGAACAGAAACAGCACCGTGATGCCGCCGATGTAGACGATCACCTGAACGCCCGCCAGGAACTCCGCGCCTTGCAGCAGGTAGATCCCGGCCACGCCGACCAACGAACTGATCAGCCAAATCGCCGAGTACACGACGTTACGACGCGTAATCGTCATCAAGGCGCTGAACAGGATCTGGACGGCGAATAGATAAAAAAGGATGCTGTCTAACTGCATAGCGAACCGAAGCCGCGAGGCCTCTCGAAAAACGAGTTACCCAGGATACATCAAAACCAACCGGCGAAGGGCTGGAGCTTTCGCCGTTACCGCAAGGTCGTCCATAACCGCCGAACGACCCTTGAAGCTAATTCTTGTACTCCGTGGGGAGGGGGCCTTCTTCGAGCATTTGGCGATCCCAGATCGCGCCTTCCCGTGTGTACGAAGCCAACTCGAAATCCTGAGTCAGTTCCAGAGCGTCAACCGGACAAGCGTCTTCACACAACCCGCAAAACATGCAGCGAGACGTATCGTAGGTAAACGTGGTCAGTTCCTTGCGACGAGTCTCTTTGTTGCGCTCAGCGCCCACGACGATCAACTGCTCAGGACACGCCAACGCACACAGGTTGCAGGCGATGCACAGCGTCTGATCCGTATCCGGATGAACATTCAAACGAGGTGCGCCACGATAACGCTCGGCGATAGCCGGCCGCTCTTTCGGGTATTGCTCGGTGCAGACAAGCGAGGGTTTCTGATTGCGAAACGTCACCGCCAACCCCTGGAAGAGGTCAACGAGAAAGATTGCTTTCAGAAACTCTTTCATGCCTTGATTCTACCCCCCACTCACGACGTAAACAACAAAACGATCCCATTCACAACCAACGCCCCCATGCTAATGGGGATCAGGTATTTCCAGCCCACCGTCATCAGTTGGTCGTAGCGGAATCGCGGAAACGTTCCACGTACCCAAATGAATACGTAGATCAAGGTCAAAACCTTGAAGAGAAACCAGAAGAACCCGATGATCAGTTCGTTGAGCATCGGGACGGCGAACATCGCGGCCACCAGAAACATCGTCAGGGCCAACACGGCCATGATGGCCTTCTCGTAGGTCAGCGATACCCGTGTCGCGCCAAGCGCGCAGCCCCCGCCGATCGCCAACATCAGCAAGATCGGGAAACCGAAGCTCAACGGCAATTCGAGAAAAGCGATATTCGGGAACGGCCGCAACCAGCCGCCGAAGAACACGGTGACCGCGATGCCGCAGATCACAAAGATGCTCGCGTATTCCGCCAGGAAGTAAAGCGCGAAGCGGAAGCCGCTGTACTCGGTGTGGAAGCCGGCGACGATCTCCGACTCCGCTTCCGGCAGATCAAACGGCGCGCGGTTGGTTTCAGCGAACGCCGCGATCAAAAATACCATCGCCGGCACCAGCATCAAGCCATAGTTCGAGAAGGCGATCCAAATGCCCTTATCGAGCTGGGCCTGCACGATCCCCTGCATGCTGAGTGTTTCGGCGATCATCAGCGCGGTAACGATCGTGAAGCCGAGCGGCACTTCGTAGCTCACGAGCTGCGCGGCCGATCGTAGCGCGCCAAGCAATGAGTACTTGCTGTTCGACGACCATCCGCCAAGAATCAGCCCCAGCACACCCAACGACGACATCGCGAGGATGAACAGAATGCCGATATTGACGTCCGCGACATAGAACTTGTCACTGAACGGCATCACGGCAAAGGCCGTGAGCGCGGTGAACGTCGAGAGCACCGGCGCGCCCCAAAAGATCCACTTGTCAGCGGCGGTCGGGATAATATCTTCCTTGAGCAGCAGCTTGAACGCGTCGGCGAGCGGCTGCAGGAATCCGTAAGGGCCGACGCGCATCGGCCCGAGGCGGACCTGAATGTCGGCAAGCACCTTACGTTCGGCCAACACGATGTAGCCCGCGACCAGCGGGAACAGCGCGACGATCAGCAAGATCGCAACGACCGGGTGCAGATAAGGACTGCTGAGGATCTCTTCCATCACAGTTGTCTCGCGGCCTTAGCGGTCGACCTCTCCGAGCACGATGTCAATCGTGCCGATGATGGCGACGACGTCGGCGATCAGCGCGCCACGGCACATCTCGTCAAGCGCCTGGAGATTGATCAACGACGGTGGCCGCACACGCAAACGATAAGGCTGCGTCGATCCGTCCGACACCACGTAGTAGCCGAGTTCGCCCTTGGGCGCTTCGATCGAGACATACGCTTCACCAATCGGCGGTTTGTATACCTTCGAGACCTTGCCCTTGATGGGGCCTTCCGGCAAGCTGTCAACTGCCTGTCGGATGATTCGCACGGACTGGCGGAACTCTTCCATCCGCACGATGTAGCGATCGTAGGTGTCACCGTTCTGGCAGGTCGGGATATCGAAGTCGTACTTCTCGTAACCGCAGTAGGGCTGCGCTTTGCGGAGATCCCATTCAACGCCCGCCGCGCGCAATACCGGGCCGGACACGCCGTAGGCCTTGCAAGCCTCGGCGTCGAGGATGCCGACACCCTTCGTGCGGCCAACCCAAATGCGGTTCGTCGTGAGGAGTTCTTCGTACTCGTCGACCTTCTTCTCAAACCAGTCGCAGAAGGTGTGGCAATCCTTCTCGAACGTGTCGTAGGTTTCGTACTGCAGACCGCCGATACGGAACGAGTGCGTCGTGAGGCGCGCGCCGCAGTACTTCTCGAAAATCTTGAGGACTTCTTCGCGCTCGCGAAAGCAGTAGAACACCGGAGTCATCGCGCCGATATCGAGTGCGTGCGTGCCGAGCCACAGCAGATGGCTCGCGATCCGGTTCAATTCAGTAAGGATGACGCGAACGCATTGGGCGCGCTCGGGAACCTCGACGCCGCCAAGGGCTTCCACGGCCATGCAGTAACCCAAACCGTTCGAGACGGCCGCGACGTAGTCCATGCGGTCGACGTAGGGGGCGAACTGCTGGTAAGTGCGGTTCTCGGCGATCTTCTCAACACCCCGGTGCAGGTAGCCGATGACACACTCGGTGCCGAGCACCTTCTCACCGTCAAGCTTGAGGATTACGCGCAGCACACCGTGGGTCGACGGATGCTGTGGCCCCATGTTGAGGACCAGTTCGTTGGTGTCGAGAAACGTGGATTGCGTCGCCATTATTGACCGCTCTCGATTTGCAGGTTTTCGCGAACCCAAGCTTCGTCTTGCTGCACGATGGAGTAGTCCTTGCGCAACGGATAGCCTTCCCACCCGTCGGGCAACAGAATGCGCGTCATGTTCGGATGGTTCTCGAACTCGATGCCGTACATGTCGAAGACTTCGCGTTCGAGCCAGTCAGCCGCCTTATGAACACCGACAGCGGTACCCGGCTTCTCGCCTTCGCCGACGTCCGCCTTGACGCGGATGCGCAGGTTCTTGGCGAATGAGTAGAGTATCCAGATCACCTCGAACCGCTTCTCTTTCTTAGGCCAATCAACGGCCGTGAGATCAACGAGGTAGTCGAAATCTTCTTCGAGCTTGAGGAACTCCAGAACCGGAATCGCCGCGGGCAGATCAGCCACGAGGAAGTCTTGGCCGCGATAGGTTAAGAATTCCTTGATGTCGTCCCCGAAGCGGGCCTTGAGCGAGTCGACCAGCGGACCGTCCCAGGGCTCGACCTCCATGACGGCAGGAGCTTTCTTGGGTGGCGGCTTCTTGGCAGCAGGCTTCGCTTCGGCGGCGGGTTTCTCAGCGGCCGGTTTTGCGTCGGCAGCGGGCTTTTCAGCGGCGGCGGCTTTGTCACTCGCTGCTGGTTTGTCCGCCGCAGGTTTCTCGGCTGCCGGTTTCTCAGCGGCAAACGGTGGCGCGGCGGCTGCGGCAGGCTTCTCCGGCGCTGGGGCGGCAGGCGCGGTCTCCGTGGGCTTAGGCTCCGAAGCGGGGACAACCTCGGAGGGCGCGCCCTCTACAGGCTGTGCCGGGGAATCTCCTTTCGGTTGTTCGGTTTCGGACTGGCCTTCGGGTTTCTTCTCTTCGTCCATCTTGTGCGGGTGCCGAAGCCTGTTCAAAAGACAACGGTTCTATGCTCGCTTTGCAGGCGACCCTAAGTGGTATCACAGGGGCTGATTGAGTGTCAACAAATCGGCCTCTTTGGACGGTTCCAGAGCGCCAGCCAGGGAAGAAATGGGAAAGGCCGCGGATCTCAAGACCGAGATCCGCGCTACGGGTTTTTCATGGCCGAGTTACAAGGGGAGCGAAGATGGAGATGGTACCCTGCCGCTGCGAAATGGTATCTTATGGGCACCACACTCCATCTTCAACCCTTGTCGGGCAGCTTTTCGTTGGCTGCCCGATTTTTTTGACGTATTTTGCGCTGAGGAGGTTCCGCATGGCGGATTTCACACGTAGACAATTCTCACGATTCGCAGCCGGAGGTCTTTCTGGTTTGCTTCTATCGGGATGCGCTTCCGAGGGCGGCAAAGCCGCCGCCGAGCCGAGCGAAGAAGCCGGCCAAAGCGAAGGCCAAGCCGACGGCCATCGGTCTACCTTCGCGGGTGTGCGCGTGGGCGCGCAGAGCTACAGCTTCCGCGACCGCTCGCTCGACGAAGCCATCGCCGGATTCGTGGAAGTCGGCCTCGGGGAGTGTGAGTTGTTCTCAGGCCATCTCGAACGAGTGGACGGCAAGAACCGCGACCGGGAAGATTTGCGCGCATGGCGAATCAATACGCCGCTGACGCATTTCGAAGCGGAAGGCAAGAAGTTCCGCGACGCGGGAATCAACCTCTACGCTTTCAACTACAGCTTTCGCGACGATTTCACCGAAGCAGAGATCGAGCGTGGCTTCGAGATCGGTAAGGCGCTAGGCGTGACGGTTCTGACCGCGTCATCGAACGTCACGACCGCCAAGAAGATCGATCCCTACGCGAAGAAGCACCAGATGCGCGTCGGCATGCACAACCATTCCCGCATCCATGAGAACGAGTTCGCCACACCGGCCAACTTCGACGCCGCCCGCATGGGAACATCCGAGTTCATCGCCATCAATCTGGACATCGGCCATTTCACGGCCGCTAATTTCGATCCCGTCTCGTACCTGGCGAAGGAACACGCCGACATCGTGACGCTCCACATCAAGGACCGCAAGCGCGATCAGGGCGACAACGTGCCGTTCGGCGAGGGCGATACGAAGATCGTCGAAGTACTACAGCTCATGCGCGAGAAGAAGTACCCGATCCCTGCCAACATCGAATACGAGTACAAGGGCGACGACACGGTCACCGAGGTCCGCAAGTGCGTGGACTACTGCAAGGCCGCCCTGGTCTAGCTCAGAACGCGAACCGCAACAACATACGAAACGTTCGACCGTCGTTGAGCGTGTTCGTGATGCGGCCGAAGTTCGGAGAACTTAGGGTCGATCCCGGCGCCGCGAACTGCGGGCTATTGAAGAAGTTGATCGATTCGGCTCGGAACGTAAACGCCTTCTCCGCGCTCACCCGCCACGTACGCGAAAGCGATGTATTCACGTTGTTGATGCCGTCTTTGCGGAACGTATTGCGCCCGATATTGCCACGCACCTCACCAAGCGACATGAACGCGAACGCCGACACGGGCAAACGCGCTGTCGATGTGTCGGGATTATCGATCGTCGAACCCAGGATGCTCGGGTCAATGATGTGAACACGGTCGCCTGAGTTGCCATCAACATTGCCGATACCTGGTGAGTCCGCGCCGGCCTCAATTGTGAACGGCGTACCACTCTTGAGCAGCGTAACGGCGTTGAAGTTCCACTCTCCGAAGATTTGCCGCAGCCACCCACGCCGGCTCGACAGCGTCGGCGTTGCGTACGTCATTCTCCACAGGAAAGCGTGCGACTGGTCAAAGCCGCTGAGGCCGCGCAGGTCCTCGTGGTACAAGAACTCCGACTGGTTGCGCCGGCTCACGTTCGAGATAAACGTACCGGTGTTGGTGTAGCCCGCCCCGAGGTCGATCGCTTTGCTGAACCAGTACGAGGCATCGATGCTCAGGCCTTTCCATTCCGGCACGATCATCGTCGCGCGCGCGGCATCGAAGTACCCTCGCGAAGAGTTAATGATCTTCCGAATGTCGAAATGGTTCTGGTCCGGGCGGCGGTCGTTCGCTGTGCCCGTCGTCATTTGCGAAAGATCTTCGACCGGCTGAGCGCGGTTGGTGTACAACCGGACGAATAGCTTGTGCGAACGGCTCCCGACGTAGCCCAACTGGAGCTGTACGTGACGCCCCAACGACGGCTCCCAACTCAGGTTGTACTGGTGCGAGTAGGGCGCGACGAGCCCCGGGTCGTTCTGAAAGATCGTTGCCCGGTCGTCCGGGTCAAAGTCGTCGATCGTAAGCCCATCGAGAGGGTCAACCAGATCAGGATTAGTGACGACGAGCTTGAACGTCGACGGCGGATTGAACCGTACCTGCTGATAAGTGGCCGGGTACACCTCGGCATAGTGCAAACCGTAAGCGGCCCGCAGCGCGCCGAAGTTCCCCGGCAGGTTGTAGGCGAGGCCGAAGTGGCCTCCAACGTTGTTGCAGTCGCAGCCAATGCCGAAATCGGAAAGTGCATTGACCTCTGTCGGCTTGTGATTCGGTTCGTACCGCAATGCCACGTCGAGGGTGAAATTGCGTGTCGCCCGCCACTGATCTCCGATGTAGTACTGTGTCCGCCAATCGCGAAGACCGCGATGATTGATGCCGACCGCACCCGAGTAGCGCGTCGGAATACCGAGCCGCAGATTTGTGATCGCGTCGCGGCCAAAATCATTGCGGAACCCCATGATGCCGCGATGGCTATTCGTTTCGGTGCTATTGAAGCGGCGTCTTTGAAGATGAAACCCCATTGAGAGGCTGTGATTCCCGCGCACGTGGCGGACCCGCCCGGCATAGCGGAACTCGGTCACGGCTCGATCGATTGGGATGTCAGAACCCGGCCCAATACGGTCGAACACATCGCCGAACGAGTAGTCGGAGGCCAGTGCCCCGTCCGGCGGCGTCAACAACGTTCCGGAACGGTCCAGCCCGACTGTGAAGTCGGTAATCGTCGCGGGGGACCAAACCCTGTTCCAACCCGCCCGTGCGCGGTGGCCGCGGATCATCGTATTCGGATTTTGACCAGCGAAGAACTGGAAGGCGTCCACACGTTGCGACGTCAGCCGATGCTGAAAAGTCAGCCGGTCCCGCGTCCCAATCTGTTGCGTCAACTGCGTCGCAATCGTGTCCGTATCGACGGACTGAGGCGCATTCGTATTCAGCGCTCGCGGGTCGATATCGGTCCGGTTCGGGGCCTCGTTCGGATACGCCCCGAGAATGGCCTCGACGAGCGCGCGCGTTGCGGGATCGTTCGTGCGCGTTTCCGGATGGTCATTGAGTGCCGTCCTCTCATCCGGTCGCGGTACAAGGATGTTGCCGTTCACATTGCCGCGAATACGTTGTCGGCTGGCGTCAATCGTGAAGTACCCGCCCGCCCATGCCGGCAATCCGAGATTGAACCCGTAGTCGTTCTCACGCGCCGGCAGCACTTCGCCGACTTGAAAGAATGAGCGCGCTTGAAACAGGCTGTTCGTATGGGCCTCGTAGATACTGCCGTGAATGCCGGAGCCGGTGGACTCGGGAAGGTGCAAGGTGGATGTGGGCGGACTCCCGAACTCCGCTCCGAAATAGCCTCGCTCAGCCTCGAACTCGGTAATGGTGGCCGTCGTCCCAAGTCGAATATTCAACTCGCGGAGAGCATTGTTGTCGACGGCGTTGAACTGTACATTCTCATTCCGGCGTGCCTCGCCGGAGTCGGTATCGGTCTGGCCGAGCAGATTGAGATCGAGGCGCGCCTCGGGATCGGCGGAGGTGTCGGGGGCTGTCGCTGTTGCCGGCGCCTCTAGTTCGAGCGCAAGAGTATCGGCCGTGGTCGGCGGCTGCTCTTCCTCCACATCGGACGATGCCTGAACCTGTGGTTCGTCACCCGCCCACAGCAGGCCGCTGGCGAGGAAGAACACGAAACCCGTGAGGATGAACTTGCGCAAAGAGAATTTCTACCTAAACAAACGAGCGGGGGATATCAAAAGATTGTATCGCCCGGCGATAACAACGGATCTAGAATCGAACGAGCCGGCCTGATCATCTAGAAGGCATATCCGAACGCCGTCACGACCCCGTAGTCATTTCGCTGCACGCCCACGCGCGGCGGGTCGCTGTCGAATCGGTCGAAGAGGCTCATACTCCAAGTGAATCCCGCAAGCAAGGGAATACGCGCCGTGCTGTCGTACTCGACGCGGTAGCGTCCGTCTTGGACAAGATTCGGCAGGAAGGCGAGCTTGGTCGTAACGCTAATCCCACTGAGGAACACCGTACGGTAATCAATTGCCGCAATCGCCTCGCCGCTGCTCGTACCGTTTTGTGGAGGAAAGGCGAGGTCTTCTTGAAATTGCTCGTTGATGTACGTGAAGCCGCCAAGCACGGAGAACTCCGACGTCTTCGTGTTCTTCAACTTGTAACCGTAGCCACCGCCAAGTCGTGACCGTAGATTCAATTGCTGCCGATCGTTGCGCTCGAGGCCAACGAGCCCAAAAGCAAACTGGCGCGGACTGAGAAAGCGGTCGTAACGAGCGTCAGCGGTCTGCCGACTGTTGGGGGCGGATTCATCCTGCCGCGAGAAAAGCGACGTTACGCTCCCCGACAACTGATAGTCCGGCCGGCGATACTTCCCTGTAACACCGAGTGAAGAGGCATTCAAGCGTGCATTGCCGCGCGTGAAGTTGAGACCAACGTCCACAGACCCTTCAAGGATGTCGAAGAACCCAGGGGGTTCGCCGTCTTCGTACGAAGCAATACGAACGACATCGGGAAGATCGACGGTGAGCACCTGTTCCTCTTCGGTGCGCACCTCAAGGCCTTCATCGGTTTGGTCGAAAGTGCCTCGATAGAGGCGGCCGCTTCCAACCTCGATTTCCGCCTTGCCGTCGGTTATGACTTCCTGAACCTGCTTCCAATCGATGCTGATCGTCCCCGCGTAGACCGTCTTGAACGCTAGCTTGCCCTCTTCGAGTTTCTGGAGTTCGCCCGTGAGGCGGTCGCCGTTGTCAAGAATCACGGTGTCGAGTCCCTGCAGCGTGGGGATGCCGATAGCCAATAGCAATGCCGCGGCGCCCCAGCGCCGGAGCATCCTTCGAACCTGGATCATCGTCTTTGTACCTTGTCTGGAATGGATGAGAGCAATCAGCGACTGAGATCCCAAGCGATGTGCTTCAATTCGGGCGCAATCAATTTCTCCCAGGCCAGCCGCACGGCAGCCGGGGATCCGGGAGTGGAGAACACAACTTTGCCCGCGCACACGCCCGCCGTCGCTCTCGAGAGCATGGCCGCCGCCCCGACCTGTTCGTAACTCAACATCCGAAATATCTCGCCGAACCCCGAAAGAACCTTGTCGAGCCGCGCGCTGATGACGTCAAACGTCCGGTCACGGCGAGACAACCCTGTCCCTCCATTGAACAGAACAACTTGCACCTGCGCATCAGCCGTCAGTTCATCAAGGACATCGCTAATCTCCGCCGGCTCGTCCTTCACGATCCTCGACGAATGCACCCTATGTCCGGCCTCAGCAAGTTCCTCGCGCAGATATTTGCCGTTCACGTCGGTCTCTTCGGTGCGCGTATCGCTGACGGTGACGATCGCAACCGACACCGGCCCTTTTTCAGCGGCTTGTTTGCGGTGTTCGCCCGCACTACCTGAACTCATTGTGCCCTCTCGTTCACCGAAATGCTGTTGCGTTTCATACAGTGACTCAGCATCGCCGAAATCACGCGCCGGGTGCAAATCGGCTGGCGACGTAGCCAGTCTCCAAGGCTAAGCTGGAGTCAATAATGACCAACGCAAACCCCACGAGCCAACCCGACCCAGACGCCCGCATCGTATTGGACCTCCTCGACGGCTTCCGCGCCTCAAAGGCCGCCTTCAGCGCGGTATCACTTGGGATCTTCGACCTTCTGCACGAACGGCCACTGAAGCTGCCGCAACTCGCCGAGAGGCTAAACGCCGACGGGCCAGCGCTCGAGCGCCTGTTGGGTGCATGTGTTGCTCTGCGGTTACTGAGCTTGACCGACGGTGTCTATCGCAACGAGCCGCCGGCCGAACGCTACCTGCGGCTCCAGAGCCCGGAAACTCTCAGCGGCTATGTACTCTACTCCGATCGCGTCTTGTATCCGATGTGGGGACAACTCGGAGACGCGGTCAAGGAAGGCACGAATCGCTGGGAGCAAGTGTTCGGCGGCAAGGCGAACCTGTTCGACCACTTCTTTGCGACAGACGACGAAAAGCGTACCTTCCTTGCCGGTATGCACGGCGCGGGCCTGCTCAGCTCTCCCGCCGCCGTCGCCGCTTTCGACCTGAGCCGTTTCCGGCGGATGGTCGATCTCGGCGGTGGCACCGGACACCTGGTCATGGAAGCCTGCCGCCGGTATCACGGCCTGCGGGGCACGATCTTTGATCTTCCGTCGGTAAAGACAGTCGCTGAGGAGTATGTACAAGCGGCCCAACTCGATGATCGCATCGAAGTACTCGCCGGCGACTTCTTTGCGGACCCGCTACCGCCGGCCGACCTCTACTCGCTGGGCCGGATCATTCACGATTGGTCCGAAGACAAAGTCGTCCCGCTCCTACAGAAGGTTCGTTCGAGCCTGCCGGAGGACGGCGCCTTGCTCATTTGCGAGAAATTGCTCAACGACGAGCGAGACGGCCCCGCGACGGCCTACTTGCAATCGCTCAACATGCTTGTCTGTACCGATGGCCGTGAGCGCACCGCGGCGGAGTACGAAGCTCTAGTCAAGTCGGCGGGCTTTCGCGAACTGCAAGTCCAGCGCACCGGCCAACCGGTGGACGCCTTGCTGGCGTTGAAGTAGATACGCGATCGCTCTAGAACATCCGCTCGCGCGGGCTCAGCGTACCGAACGAGCCAACATTCGCGATCGACAGCGCCACGCGGAACTGATTCTCGTCGCGAGTCGGCCCAATCGCAAAACGCCGCCACTCGAAACTAAAGCCGCAACAATCCGTGTTGTAGGTCGCCTGCGTCGCGTTGTAGATGAACAAGCTTTGGCGGTAGTCGTAGTTCGTGCGCCAAGCCACGTTCCAGCCGCGGCGGTTGAAATCGCCGAGCCGCAACAGGGTGGAAAGCTGGTTGCTCGGCGGCGACAACGCAACCGGTGTGCGAACCGCGTGATGGCCGAGTTCGACGCTCCACAGATCATTGATGCGCCAGCCTGAATCGACACTGGTGTTGACGATCTTACGCCGCAACGGGTCGTAGTCTGTACGCCAGCCCAAGAAGGTTCGCCAGTTCGGGCGAATTCGAAACGACGTCACAATCGGTGATGCATTGCGGGCCTGATCGAGAAAGGCAAACGGCGTGACGTCGACGGTCGAGCTGAACACGTTGCGGGCTCCCGGCACGAGCGCACCCCCGAAATGAGGATCAAAATAGCGCCGCTGCCACACTTCCAAGCTCGCCACCTCGCGGACCGCTCCAGTCGTCGCATCCTTGGCGTACAGGCGGTTCATGATCGAAAAATCGGCCTCGTTCGTATTCGTAAGCAGGTCGCGCTCGTCGAAGCGAATGACTTTGTCGAAGTTATCGATTCCATCGACGAAGCGATAGCGGATGCGCGGCTCGATCACGTGCTTAACCCGATCGCCGAGCCACTTCGGGCCTTTGTAGATGCGCTGAAAACTGGGCGCAGCAATGTCGAGAGAAAATTCGCGGCTGTTGCGGTAGAGATTCAAACCCTGTAGCGAACCCTGATCACGCCGCTGCCCGTAGGACGTATGGCGAATCCCGAAACTCGGTGTAAATTGGAACTCCGCCACGCGAAAGGTTGAGGTCAATTTGGGAGAGACGTCACCGCGCTGTACAAACCGTCGGCTCTGGAAACTGCGCTGCGTGCGGCTGACGAGCCCGAACGAACTGTCGAGGCTGAACCACAGCGGCACCGGACCGTCGAAAAGTTGGTGGTCGCGGCTGTTGAACTCAAGGCTCGGCAGCTTTCGAAGGATGACTTTGTCATCGGACTGCAACACGTCTTGAAAGTTTTCATCACGCAGCAGCGAAACGTTCATGCTGAAGGTTGAAACGTTCTTCGACATGAACCCGATCGACCGGACCTGCGATATCACCGCCTCGTCGAAGCTCTGCGAGAAGGCTTGCCGGAACTCAAGGGAGCTGAGGTAGTTGATGTCCATCACCCCGCGGAAACCGCCCGGCATGTGCGCCGCCCCTTCCACCTCAAACGACGAGCCGCCCTGCTCAGTGCGGCTGCCATCATCGTTCTTGAAGCCGCGGTCGTTGACACCGTAGAACGACGCCGCAAAATAGCTATTCTTTGTGGGTCGGCCCCGAAAACCGAGACGCGTCGCCAGGCCCCGATCGCTGAACCAGGTACCGCCGATCGTTGCATCGTAGCTGCGGTTGATCGCCCAATAATAAGACTGCCCGGCGACGAACCCGAACCGCGAACTATTGCCGATATTCGGCGTTAGAAAGCCGCTCTGGCGAGGCAGGCGTTTCAGCGACTTGCGGAAATACGGGAAGTAGAAAAGCGGAATCCCTTTGAGACGAAAAACGCCGCGGTAGATCGTGGCGTGGTCGCCCGGTACGATCTTCGCCCTGGGCGTGCGCAGCGTCCACCATGGGTCGTCGACTTCGCAGTTCGTGACGTAGCCATCGTGAATCGTATAGTGGTCGCCCGCTTTGTAGACGACCTTCCCGTCGATGTAGAAAGGGTTGTCGGTCGAAAGCAGCCGCGGGCCGCCCTGGCTGGCCGACTCCACGATCCCGTGCACCTGATAGAAAGTGCCCACCTCGGTGTCGACGTTGTAGCTGATCTTCTCGGCGTAGATGTCCTCTAGCCGCGTGAGATGGCGATAGCGGACATTGCCCTTCGCTTCGATTACGCCCGTCGCCTCGTTATGGTTCGCCTCGTCCGCCGTGATGACGAACTCGTCAGTCGCGATCTCCACACGGCCCTTCAAGAACTTGAGGTCACCGTGTTGCTCTTGATATTCGGCGGTGGTGTTGGTATCGCCGGGTTGAAGTTCGACGGGACCGTCGTCTTGCGCGGCGAGCGGCGCCGAGCACAACACAATAAGGGCAACCAGCGCGCAGACGCCGCGTGGGAGTAAAAGAGACAAAGCGGCCATCCGGAGGGCGAACTCTGAAGCTAACACGCACCCGAAAACGCCGCAAGACAGCAGTGCCCGTGAACGCACATTAGCGCCGGAATCAGAAGCGGAAGCCTAAGCGTGATCCGGGAACTTCCAGATACCCAGGGCGTTCTTACCGAGCATCAGTTCACGGTCCTCGTCCGAGTAGAAATCGCAGTACTTGTCGACGAACTCCAACTCCTTGTCCATCGGCAACTCCCAGCGCGGCCGCGGATAACCGGTACCCCACACGAGTTGCTTGCCGCCGAACTCCTCATAGATCGCCTTGTAGTACGGCAGCGTGTCTTCGTAAGGGTACTTCTTGATTTCCGACATCTCATACGGCTCGGAGTTGCTAATCCAGACGTGCGGAAACTTTTTGAGCTTGAACATCTTCTTGAAGTCCGGCCACGGGTCGGCGACCTTCAAGTCCGGCTTGCCGGCATGGTCGACAACGATGTTCACGCCAGGGAAGCGGCCCGCCATATCTTCGAGCATCGGCATCTGAGTGGGGTGGATGTAGTAGTTGAAGCACACACCAAGCCGCTCGGCCTCTTTCCAAAGCGGATAGTGTTCTTTGGAGTTGAGCCACGTTGATTTCGGGTGATAGATCGGACTGAAGCGCATGCCCTGAAATCCGTGCTGCTCGACCCAGTACCGCAGATGCTCGGCGACTTTCGGGTGCTCGGGGTTGATGAGCCCATGCGCCACGAACAAGTCCTTGTACGTGTGGTAGCAGTAGCTCATGTAGCCGTTGTCCCACCCGAAGTAACGCGGGTTGATGATCACCGCGTACTTCACATTGAAGTCCTTCATCTGCTCGACGTAGTTCTCGACCGGGGCGTCCATGCGGGCCTTCTTGAAGTCGGGGCGCTCGGGGTGATTGAACGGGAAGCGCGCTTCCGAGGTCCAGAACTCGATGTGCGTGTCGATGACGAGCCGTTCGTGGTGATCGGCTTTGGCCGCCTGAGGGGCCACGGCGGCGGCGGCAAGCGCTCCGGCGGATTGGGCAAGAAATTCGCGTCGATTGGGCATGGGGTCTCCGTCTACAGGTCCTGCGATGACATCGTAACGCAGGTGGCATTCCTCGAACACGACACTTGGTTCCGAGAAGGGGTCGAGAAGGCTCGCGAGTCAGCGCGACTGGGACGCGTCGTCAAGCACGATGAAGTCGTGCGGCGTCGGGATCGTCAATTTCGCGAACAAACGCCCACCAGCGAGCGCCGTGCTAGTCGTCCCGCAACAGAGCCCGAATATCTTTAAGCAACCGGAAAAGGTGATAGGGGTCGGTCGGCGAGGACAGGAAATCGAAGTGTTCGTAGAAGGACTTGGCTTCATCGTCTTTGGCATGAACGGCGAACGCCCGAATGCCCGCAATATCCGCCGCTTGGAGCGTCCGTAACATCGCATCCTTTAGCAAACCCGATCCGACGCCCCTACCTTGCCATTCAGTCGACACCGCAAGACGGGCCAACAAAATGATTGGCACGGGATGACGCGCGAGACCCTTTTTCAGGCGCTCCGGTGCGTCATCGTAATCCACCTGACCGACAACGAGCGTGTAGTAGCCGACGGCCTGATCGTCCGCCAGAAGCAAGTAGGTTTGCGATGCACCGGCCTGCTGGTTCTGTAGCGCGTAGCGAATCAGAAACCGGTTGAGGGCTTCGCTTCCACAATCAAAATCATCGATCGGGTGGCCGCGTAGCAGTTTCTCAACGCGGAACGCCGCACTCACGCAACGCCACCACGCTCAATCACGCTAGGCTCTCGCAACAGTTTCTCCAGGCGGGGAGCCGGTTGCGTCGGGGCATCGAGAGCGGCTTGGAAGGTAGCCCATTGCTCGGCATCCAGGCCGAAGCGGCGACGGTCCGGCAACGTCTCGTCGGCACGGGCCAAGGCGCTTTCCAGAACGAAATCGCTCACCGATCGACGCGAAGCCCGCGCCGCGATCTGCAAGGCCCGCTTCGCCGATGGAGTCAGACGTAGGTCGAGTTTCTCTTGGCGCGTTTCCCTCATTGTGTTGTCAGCCTCTTAGGCGAATCAGTATAACATCGCGCCAGACATTGTCATGACAACAACGCCACCGAGAACCTTCCAGCGTTACGTCTAGCAAAGCAACATCGCGGGCTACTCAGCCCGGTGAATCTGCGCACCGACGCCGGACAACTTCTCTTCGATCCGTTCGTAGCCGCGGTCAATGTGATATACCCGATCGATCACCGTCTCGCCCCGGGCCGCCAGAGCGGCGATAACCAGGCTGGCGCTCGCGCGCAAATCGGAGGCCATCACGCGGGCGCCACTCAACTCGGTCTTGCCGCGTACCGTCGCGCGGTTGCCTTCAATAGCAATATCAGCGCCCATGCGCAGCAGCTCCGACACGTGCATAAAACGGTTCTCGAAAATCGTTTCGATGATCTCGGACTCACCCTCGGCCTGCGTCATCATCGCCAGAAACTGCGCCTGCATATCCGTGGCGAAACCCGGGTACTCCTTCGTCGCTAAATCAACAGCGCGAAGCTTGCCTGAAGCCCGCACCTCGATCCGGTCTTCGCTCGGGAATGAGAACTCGACGCCCGCCTGCCGCATCTTGTCAATCAACGCGGCGATGTGTTCGGTGTTGACGCCATCGACGGTGAGCGGGTCACCCATCAACGCGCCCGCGATCAGAAACGTCCCGGCCTCGATACGGTCAGGGATAATCGCGTGGGTCGCTCCGTGCAGCTCGGCCACACCCTCGACCTGGATCGTCGACGTGCCCGCGCCTTCGATCCGTGCACCCATCTTGGTAAGCAGGTCGGCGAGGTCGGAAACTTCCGGCTCACGGGCGGCGTTCTCGATGACGGTCTCGCCCTTTGCGAGGACAGCCGCCATCAACAGGTCCTCGGTGCCCGTCACCGTCACGCGGTCGAAGTGGATCACCGCGCCTGTCAACCCGTTGGGAGCATGAGCGCGAACGTACCCATGTTCCTGGCTGATCTTCGCGCCAAGCTTTTCAAGCCCCGTCAAGTGTAGGTTGATCGGACGCGCCCCGATCGCGCAACCGCCCGGCATCGAAACCCGCGCCTCGCCGCAACGGGCGACTAGCGGACCGAGAACGAGGCTTGACGCACGCATCGTCTTGACAAGTTCGTAGGGCGCTTCAGCCGACGTGACCTCAGTCACCCGAACCGCATACCCACCGTTGTTCGGCTTGACTTCGGCACCGACGCTTTCGAGAAGCTTCGCCATCGTGCGGATATCACGAACCTTCGGAATCCGGTCGAGCGTAACCTCGTCGGCGGTAAGCAACGTCGCGGCGAGAACAGGAAGCGCGGCATTCTTCGCGCCGCTGACGGGGATGACACCTTTGAGAGGGTGACCGCCTTCGATAACAAACTTGTCCATAAAGTCCTTACGAGCTACTAGACGCACTGATTCGTAGTGATGGTTGCGGCGAGCGTTCTATTGCAGCAGCAAACCACGCGTGTAGACCTGCTTCACATTGAGGTCCGCATCAAGGATCACCAGGTCGGCGTCGGCTCCTTCCTTGAGTTGCCCCTTGCGATCGGAGACGCCCATCAGCTCCGCCGTATTCAACGTAGCCATGCGAATCGCTTCCGCCGGCGATGCGCCAAC
>Ga0302123_10000942_pt1 | contig 21115 bp, 31 predicted proteins | sample CB21_321_MG_FD_203109 | JGI IMG/M metagenome (GOLD analysis project Ga0302123, IMG submission 203109) | Marine microbial communities from Western Arctic Ocean, Canada - CB21_32.1 | ecosystem: Environmental > Aquatic > Marine > Oceanic | place: Canada: Western Arctic Ocean | collected 2017-09-28 | reverse complement strand
ATAAACAATTTTAAAAATAATGGATAGTATTCTTCTATATCATTATAGTAGGGTTCAATTACATTAAACAACGGTGGGAGCATTTTGCCATTAACAAGCCGGTCAAAATGGTTTGGAGCAATTGCTCGTTGTCTTACATTTAACTTGGGTTCGTATCTATAAGGATTAGTAGTCGAAACGTCAAGAGGAGTGACGCCATTCTCTAGGCAGGAATACCAATATATGTCATCGTTTTCATTTGCAATTTGTCGGCAATATCTATATCCTTTGGCACCTTGTTCAAAAGCTACAAATAAAAATCTATCATGTTCGAATATGTTCAAATTTATCTTTATATTCTTGCAACTCTCGTTTTCCAAGGTTGTATTTTTTACATAAAAGTTCTTCGGCTTTCTTAACACTTTCCGGTGAAACATCGTTCATTTCAAACCAGTCTGTAATATAATCATCCCACATATCAAAAAAATCACCAAGCATTTCTTTAGTAAGTTTTGCTTCGTTGCTAGATAAGTTAATTCCATTTTGCTGGTAATCTTCGTATGCTTCGCATATAATAGGAAATTTAGGTTTAACTAAATCGTACATTGCATTAGCATATTCTTGTATTTCCCATTGTGCATGACTGTCTGCTCTTAATCTAATCATGTGCAGAAAGTTTTTCATGTTACATTTCCAATATGCTTCTGTATAATTAGATACTGGCAAAAGTCCTCTTGCTGATTCTCTTGCTAAATCTTCATCTAAAAATTCTTCATATTGCTTGTATGCTTCGCCATGTATTCTTTTAAAGCCAAACTGTAACTTACCTTTAATATTATCTAATGATTCGCTTCGCCCTTGTGCATTTGTTTTACTTTGTTTTTCAAATGTTTCTGGAGTATAAAACTCGTTACTCATGACAGAATATCGACCACTATACTCATTAACGCTGGCAGTACGATGACGTATAAGTTGTCGCATAACGAAGATTGGGAGTTTAATGTGGAATTTAACTTCACACATTTCAAAAGGAGTTGTGTGTTCATGGCGCATCAAATAACGTATAAGGTTTCTATCCGTATTTACTGTCTTGGTACCATCGCCATAACTCACACGGGCGGCTTGAACAACAGAATCATCCGTTCCCATGGTATCTATAAGTCGTACAAATCCATGGTCTAATACGTCAATCCGTTTCTTGTCCATCTTTCCAAATATTAGTTGAGGTGATTGCTAAGTCATCCTTGACTCTGCGAAGATCTAACACAAGTTCAACTTCGTTAGACCTTTCTTGATACTGTCTAAAATAATCTGTTTCGAAAAATTCTGCTGTACTCTTGCAATCAAAGTCTGCCGGTCTTATTGTTTTTCTAGAACCATCAGATAACCTTAATATCACGACTCGTATATATCGAATAGGAGGTAAGCTCTTATTTGCTTTATCTATTATAATTCGATCTATATAACGATTGTGTCGTTCTATCACTTCTTAGGCCTACCACGTTTGGCTTTACCTGAACTGCTATCTAATTCAAGTGCTTGAGCTTTTAACTTCTCAGCTTCTTCCAAATACTTGTCAGCTTGAGCTAAAAAGTCTTTTGCAAGATCCTTATTAGATATAGTCTTTGTTAGTGCTTCGCCTCCTTTTACAGTCGACGGAACATTAGCCTGTGGTACAACATCTTCTAATATTTCTTCAGTAGGTGTTTTTTTATCTTCGGCTTCGTCTGAATATACTTCAAAACCAAGTTTCCTAAGTTGATCATTTAATTCAGTTAATGCAATTTTTTGATTAGGTGCCGGAAGCATTATAACATTTTCAACTGGTTGTTTTACTAACCAGCCTTTATTATGTAATGCGGTAAGCATATTAGTCCCATCAACAAATGCATTTCGTTGAAGATACTTGTAGAATTCAACTGTTTCTTGTGCTATTTGATTTTCAACAGCCGTCATAACCCCATCATGAAAACGATCAGGTAATGCGTCTGTATCAATTACTAAACAATTTTTAGGATCATTTGGTAATTCTCTAAATGCAACAACACAACGCCGATCAGAATTCAAAATTCGACCTACGTGTTTGTAAAATTGTGCCATTTAACCTCTTTTAATTATTCGGGTTTGGGTTCTTCGGTAACTTGTTCTGTTGGTTGTTCTTCTTGAGGTGCGCCTTCTTTAGGTTGTTCTTTATTCTCCTGAACTTCGTTTAAGAAAGTAGTTACCTTTTCATATACCTCTCCAACTGATTTAAGTTCACCAGCTTGGAATGCTCCTCTGGTGCTCGCGATCTCTATAACTTGACGAATCAAATTAATATCATCTACGTGTAGTCCTGCCATAATTGCCTTCTTTTATTGTTTCTTTTTTTATTTAGCCTTCTTCGTAATGGGCTGTAATACCAAACGGTGCTTCTTGAGTTGGGTTATCGTGTATAATAAACACCGTATCACAATAGTCTGGATCTCCCCAAGCACCACATGGATAACCATCTGTAAACATTACAAACTGATTTGGGTAAATCTCGTTTTCTTTCATGTATTTCCAGTTGCACATAAAATCTGTGCCACCTCCACCTCTAGCTTCGTAGTCCATAAATTCATCCAAGTTATCTTGGGTAAATTCTTGCATATTATAAACTGCTGTATCAAAGCACCATACTCGGATTTTAAAATCCATATACTGTTCCATGATGCCTTTAATTTCACTAAAGAAATCTTTTTGCTGTTTCTCTGAAATTGATCCGCTTAAATCTATTCCTAAATCAACTTCGAGCAATTCACCGTTATTCATACCCGGTATAATTGCATTAGTTTGTTGTGACTTTCTGGAAGGTCTCATAAACGTATAATCACTTTTAATAGAACTTTCAATTTGACAACGAATTAAATCTCTCCAATTCATTTTTGGTTCTGTCCACTCTTTAATCATACGTGCAATGCCTGCCGGTGTGTTTCCTGCTCCAGCATTATCGGAGGCACTTATAATCGCTTCTTTAAGTTCATCTTTAATCTGTTGTTTCTCTTCCTCTGTAAGTGGATCTGGTCCGCCTGGTCCTTCGCCTTTTTCTCCTTTTCCTTCTTGGCTGTCTGGTCCTTCTTCGTCTTCTCCGCCTTCACCTCTACCGCTTTCAGGTCCCATGTGATCATCTAACGTATCAAGTTCTCCTGCTTGCGGTGCTCTGTTCTTAAATTTTTCTTGGAGTTTCTCGTATACTTCATGTGAGGTAAGACCAGCATACTGCCAATCTAAAAGAATTTTAACGGTTGTAATTGGAGTGAAGCCTTCTTCGGAAAGTTGCATATTAATTACATAATCACCTGCGGCATTGTAAAGTTGGTGGTCGTAATCATAATCTTTTCTTGCACCAAAATGGTCATATACACAATGCCAAACTTCATGTCCGCAAAGGAAAAGCACCTCGTTGTCATCCAAACGATCAATAAAGTTTGGATTGTAATAAAATTTCTTTCCGTCAGTTCCTGCTGTTGGACACCACATCGCCTCTTGTAAAACTAACCGAGTAATTAAATTACCAAAAAATGGTTTATTAAGAAGTAATCTTACCCGTCCCATTGTAAGTCTTTCGGAAGCCGATTTGCCATTGTTTTTAAGTGGCTTGTCTTCCCAACCAAATTGCCTTACAGGATCAGCATCATAACTTCCTGGTTTATCTAATGTTTCTGTTGTATTAATTGCCATCTTGTCTCCTAATCGGTTTGTTTAACTTATACTACTATTATACGGTCTTGAGACCAAAAGGTCAACCGATTTATTCAGAAAAATAGAGTTTCATTATCACAAAAGTAGCAGGATCTCGTACGACTATTGTGTCTCTATACACACTATCGTAATCAAGTCTATTTGTACCGTATTTCCTTAACCATTTTGTAACTTTTGATGTATTAGCATGTGGTGTGCATTTAATATATTGCTTTGATTTCCAGGCCTTTTCTACCCAATTTTTCTTATATTCTATTATATCTTTAGGGTCCGGGAGTCGATCTCCCCATTCTTTTAAGCATCGTTCTTTACTATATATACGCCAAACTTGTGTTCGAGTACGTCCCCATGTATCTTTACCTGAGTCAAGTACATGTTGCATTTCTTCTTCTGTTAAATCACGAAATAATATAGGCATGTTTTGTACTTATAAACGTTAAAAAGGGAAGCATACTTGAGCAGTACACTTCCCTTAGGAGACAGCAGGGGTGGCGTCCCTGCTACGCTTCGATAATTAACTTACCGAATCGTTCGAAAAAATCTTTGAAGTTTGCTAACTTCCTGTGATCAAATGGTAGTCCATATGTTTTAAGTGCCATCCTTGCACCAAAAATTGTCATCTCAGTATTGAAATTATCCATCATAAACTGGATGAAATTTCCTGCTTTATTGTGCCATTCGTCCATTTTCTTTTCCTTTTCAGCTACTGCACATGACTCTTTAAGTTCGTAACACATACCAGTTGTCAGTGCATACTGTCCTGAAATTTCTACATTTTCGGCTGTTTTAACCTTACCTGCCAAAATGTCTTCTGGAAGTGGTAAATGTGCTTTTTGGTTTCTGTGAGTTTGGAACTTGGTTGCAACACCTTCACCAACACATCCGGATACCATGTCCATTTCCAGTGACCTATCAGTGTCGTCTGCTTTTTCAGTATCGCTATCATACATGAGTTCACTTACAAAAGACCAACTACGTGGAGTAGGAAATGCTTTGGTGTCTGCGGTAGGACTAAAATCATACAAGTCTTTCTTTTGGAATTGCAAGTATCCTACAACATCAGGGTGGATTTGGTTGTCAACAGCCCATTCCATCCAGCAAGTAAAGTCAACTTTAATTTCCATGTGGATGAACCGGTTAGCCAACGGCTTAGGCATTCTGTAGGTTACGCCTTTATCGGTTTCTCTATTTCCTGCGGCAATAAGCAGGACATTTTCGGGGAGTTTGTAAGTACCAATTTTTCTATCTAGAATTAACTGGTAAGCCGCCGCTTGCACACTAGGTGCCGCACCGTTAATCTCATCTAAAAATACAATTGCTTTGGACTTAGGATCGGTCGGAAGTTCTGCTGGAGGTGCCCATTCCATTTTGCCAATTTTGGCATTATAAAAAGGCATACCTTTAATGTCGGTAGGTTCCCAAAGTGGTAAACGGATATCAACTACATCCCGTTTTAGTTTCTTGCCTAGCAAACGAACCAAGTCCGATTTGCCAATTCCTGGTGCTCCCCATATCATCATTGGGCGTTTAATTCTAAAAGCCTTAGAGCAGATTTTCTCTGCTTGCTTCAGTGTTACTGTTCTTGTGTCTGTTGCCATCTGTGCCATCTTGTCTCCTATGTTAAATTAACCTTGCCACTAATTTAATTAACTATATATATTATACTAAATTAACCTAAAAAAGTCAACCTCTTATTGCATCAACTACGTCTCTTCCTTTATCAAATCGTACCATTTCTGGATTCCTACCAATGATATTATGTTCTTTATACCATTGATCCCAATGCTTATGATTTTGATCTAATATTCGTCCTAATCGTATAATGTTTCGCATATGAGTATCAAGGAATTTTCCTTGAGCATAATCAAGTTCGTGTGCTTTTTTATCACCAAGTCCTGAGGCCATAATTTCATCAACTCGGTTACTGCGGTTTGTTTGTGCTTTTACGTATTGTGTATAATTTAGATCTGCCATCTTGTCTCCTTAATTAATGTTAATATTAAATTAACTTAATGTAACTATTATACATTCTTAGCATAAAAAAGTCAACCGATAAATATAAAAAATTAAGGAATTGGAGATAAAGATGGCATATATTTTTAAAAAATGGACTTTAGCTACCGTTCAAGTAGTTTATTACATTCCGGATTATTTACATATTGTTAATGAATTTTCCTGGCAGACAGAAGATAGACAACCTGAATATCCTCGTATAAAAAAATTCCTTGATTATTGGGATAAGAACATTGACGGGCATATTAAGGATGTTTATATACTTGATCATGACGCTGTCTATCCACATGTTCGACACGTTGACCGACGTTATATGCTAAACTGATTGTTTTCCTTTGCACCATGCGTTGATATCACCATACAGTTTTATATCAAATGCATCTGATTCGCTGAATAACGTAATTTCTTTTTTGTTTATGAAATACGGCCAATATAGATGTTTATCTAATGTTATTAATTCTTTTGTGGTTGGTTTTGTAGTAAGAGCAACAGTAGTTGAGTCATAGAGTTTTTTACAAACTCTCATACCATAGGAAGTTAAACGCAACCCTGTTCCGTCTCTTCTATAATTTTCAAAAATTGTACGAGGATGTATAGATTCTAATATAGATAACGGATTCTCGAAAATACGGATATCCTCGAGAATCTTTACTTGTACTTGGTTTGGATTAACCTTACTGTCCAACAGTAATGCCAGAACCTAATGTATTATTAGGATCTTCTTCATTACCATTGTTATTGGTTGTTTCTTGATCTAGTGCTATTCCCTCAGCCACTTCAGGATCTTCTTTCTCCTTGAACCAATAATCAGTTGTTTTTGCCAACACCGCAACATAAGCACCTAATAAAATATTAAGTAAATCTCGTGCTTCTTGTGGTACATCTGAGAAAAACAACAAACCAATTAATGCTAAAAATGTAAAAACAATTACCAACGTTATTGAATAACGTGCCATCCAATTTCGTTTTTTTCTTGTTTCTAATTGTTGTAGTTTTATGTGGTTTATATCCATATCTTCGATTGCGTCGTTCATATGTTTCCTGTGTAAATTACTATTCTATTTACCGTTCTTGTTAATCAAATCATCCCAAGTAAGCGGTTTTTTATTACTAGTACTTATTTTTTCCTTTTTTGGAGGAGTAGTTTCTTGTGTTTTATTATCGGCTTCTGCAAAGGCTTTTCTTGCCTCCTCGGTATCTGCTTTTAAATATGCTTTTCGTGCCGCCTCACCCATTGCGCCTTCTATAATACATTGTTTACTATATTCTCCTAATACAGGTGCGGCTTGATCTGCGTTTACAAGTACCATATAATCTTCGGCACATTCAAAATTTAACCGAATTTTAGTTGATATACATGCACATTGATTAAGGCCATGTATAGGTATAATTGGTAGACCAAACATTTGCATGGAATTCATGTTTAGATGTTGAAAACATGCCGTTACCATATTATATATAGCAGACGTTTCATATTTTAGTGTTGATAGGCATTCTTTACTTTGAATTGCAGTTGGCACTAATAAAAGTGCCAATGCAATTAATAACTTACTTAGCCTTAGGCTTTGGAATTTCAGTTTCTTTTTGTTTTTCATCGTTTTCTTTAGGTTCGACTTTAGGGTCAACAACTTTTGGTTTCGGGGCTGGTTGTCCTTGTTTGTCATAAAGTTGACCGGCAGTAATTTCTAATTTTTTTAGTGTTATAGTTACATTTTTAAATAACCTATCTCTTATTACTAATAGCTCAACAGTATCACCTGGTTTTTTAGTTCGTATTACATCTGTAATATGGTCTTGCCTATTAACAGCCTTACCATTTACAGCAACTATAGTATCGAACGGCTTTAATCCTTCAGGTATGTCTTTACTTGGTGCAACCATGCTACCAAATGTGTTAGGTATAGTTACACCTGACGCTTTAACATCATCAAGATTTTGAATATCTTCTCTATTTAACGGACTTAAATCTGCTAACTGTACCCCTACTATTGCCCGTACAAATTCTTCACCTTTTACTAATACATCAACAATTTCTTTAGCATCATCATTTCGTAATGCTAATGCTACACCTGCGTTAACTTTTGGTTGTGGTTGAGGACTAATTATCAGTGAATTAATTCCAACAACATTGCCTGCGGTGTTTACTAATGGTCCGCCTGAATTACCTGTATTGATTGCAGTATCAGTCTGTATAAATCTAACATACGGCGAACGAACTGTTCGTTTACTACTACTAATAATACCTTTGGCTATGGTCCATGCCATACCAAACGGATGTCCTACTGCAAATACATCCATACCATCCCAAGGTTCCTCTAAGGACCAATCTAAGTAAGGTAATGGCTTTTTCCTTTCAGGAATATGAATTACAGCCACATCTGCAAGGGGATCAGTGCCTATAATTTTTACTTCATATACATTCCAATCATCTTTATCATAAAATGCTAATTTCAATCGAGTTGTGTTGTGAACACAATGATAATTTGTTACTATATACCCTTTATCATTTATAACAAACCCGCTACATGTACCTCGTCCAATAGGATTGGTGATAGATGCATTATTTTTACTTTCCATCATAATATAAACAGTCGCTTTTTTAACTTTCTCAACTGTTTCTTTATTGAGAGAGCCCGCAAATAATTGCGAACAAAAGCCAAGTATAGCTATGCTTATTATTAATATTTTTTTCTCATGTAGTGCCACTTCATTTTCTCCCTGTACTCCAAAGTATTTACTTTAGACTCTGTTAAGGTAGAGAACATGCTCATTAACCTGTTCTCCGGCCCTTGTCAGACTATACTTTCCACAGAATTTCATAAAATGAATGCCTACCATTGGAACTTTTTTAGGTTCAATATAGTGGACACACTTATCTAATTTTTCTCTTATGTTTTTTGGTTGGTTTGTCAAGTCTATAAGTTGTTTATTTTCTAAATATTTGTCAATAACTTTATGCTCGTTATTATCATGATCAACCCATCGCTGTAGCATTAAATTATTCCATGCAAAACCTTTTTTATTACGGTCAGCAAATGCGTCAATTAATCCAATTTTATTTTTTGTACCTTTTGTACGTACACCGGGATATGCTGATTTAACGTTATCTGACGAATCCCCTCTCATACATTTTTGAAATAGTGTCCATTCCGGATCAGGAGTCTCTTTAAGTAAGTTACCTTTGTTATCAAAGTACCCGTCTAATGTAATGAGATTATTTGTTATGCCGTTATATATTTCGACATTAGGTTTTATTAATTGTAAAAAATCACTATCACTACTAACAATAACATGATTCTTATCGTTATGTTTTTGAACCCATGCCGCAATTAAATCATCTGCTTCCATTTCAGGATGCTGTAAGACTGTACAATTAGTTTTTTGTCTAAAAAACTCTAATGTATCGTCAAGTGCATCATACATTGCTCTGAGTTCTTGTATATCTGTTTGTGTTGATTGTTCTGCTAATATTTTACGATTCTCTTTGTATATAGGATAAACGTCTTTACGCCAGCTTCGACCTTCAGAAGCAATAATAACATGGCCGCCAAATTTCTTACTTACATAATTCATACTAGAAAATAGTATGTGCAAGCACATACCAATTTTTGTTTCAAGATCAGGCCCTCTTGATACATGTTTTGCCCTATGAAACATATTATGTAAGTCTACTAGTATATAATCAGTCATAATTACCCATTTGCATAAATTGATTTACATAAATCCATTAACCACTCATCAACGACTTTTTCGTCTTCTTCGTCTTCATATCCATTTTCTCTTAGATATCTAACAAAATCCCTATTCCAATCTAATTCAATAAATCCTTTACTCGGATCATCTGGACTAAGACTTAATTCTAATACCTTAACCCACGGTTCACCCTTCTTATCAGCTTCCAATTTCTCCCTTGCTGTCTCAGGAGTTATGTTTGCTGGTGTAATTTTTTTCGGTGCTTTTGCTTTATCTTTTTTATTGAATAACTTTTTAAAATCCATTATGTCCCCCATGCATTGCCAAATAAGTTTACATGCAACCGTGGACTAAATTTTAATCCATTTTCTAAAGCAATTGTCGCTACCTGCTTCTCAGTCAAGTTCAATGTCTCTTGTGTGCCACCAACCGGCATAAGATATACCGGTATATCGTTTGGTAATTTAAAATCATCGAGTACTTCCTTAACTTCAATTAAACATTGTTCGTCTTGAACAACAAATTTAAGAAATAACTCGCTATTCTTAACCTTACTGTAACTATTTACCACATTTGGCTTAATAGCACGAGTCCTTGATTCGCCGCTTATACTTAATTTTGGAGAACAAGCAAAGGTAGTGTGAGCTTGATGATTTTCTAAAAATGTCCAAAAATTAGGTACTAACGTCTGTGTTGTATTAGTTTCAAATGTTAAATTTTGCAATGTTTTAAATTCGGGTTGCATTAGTAATTCGGGTAATTGTTTTTGCCATAATAACGGCTCGCCGCCAGTAATAACTAGATGTATATTATCCCAAGTTTTATGCGGAGTTAATTCAAGTAATTTTTTTGCAATTACCGAAGGTTCCTCATAATTTGTTAGATGTAGGTATTCCTTTGCCCATGTAGCACTTGAATCGCATCCTATAGTTGGTACTGGTAATTCTTTAAATGATGTGTAATTGTTTATATCTGGGTCTGTTTTATGAGGCATGTTTTCTCTAGCAACCCATTTAGATTGATCTCGACCTTGCCCAAATCCTCGGCATTCAAAATTGCAACTGAATAATCTAATGAAAACACTAGGTGTTCCCATCCAACGACCTTCACCTTGAATGCTGTAAAAGATCTCGCTGTATCTTATCATGTAATATTTCGTTAATAAGGTGATTTAAAGTAATATCTCGACCGTGAGCTATCATAGTTAATTGTAACACATCTTGGTCGGAAATGTCAAGAGAAATATTCTCTGTAAGAGCTTTAGTATTATACACCCAAGTAGGATGAGGATGGGTATCGGGTTGTGCTACGATATGATCATCATATCGTATTTCGTGGTATCCGTCTGATCCTGTTCTAATTCCTCTACTTCTTCGTTCTCTTTCCTTTAATCGTTCTATCTCGTCCATATCATAATTAGACATTTTCTCCTTTTATGGGTTTCGTGTGATTGAATAAGCAAGAGCACCATCAGGATAATTGCGAATTCCGTTATCCTGTTGTTTTGCTTCTCGTATTTGGGTTCTTCGTATAATTTCCTCGCCTACGTCTTGGCGAAAGTGAATTTCTTTATTGAGATTTTCTCTCAATTCGATCATTTCTTTGGTAGTTAAATTTTTAATTTCTAATGGTGTCATATTGAGTTAAAAGTTAGAAGGCAGAGAGCGACTAACTCGCTACATAAGTACTTATTCAGCTAGGAAAGGTAACTCCTTTTTCAAGCATTGTTTCATAAATTACACGTCGCATTCCTTGCAATGCATCTTGGACATCCTTAAAGTCGTGATTCTCGTATTTGCTCCAATCTCGACATTGTTGATCTAAATCCCAAACAAGCAAAGCCCAATCCATAGCCTTTGTAACTGCATTAAATTCATCTTGATCTTCTGGTAAGTTAAATTCAAGTTTTGCTTTCATAATACCTTTTGATTTATTATTAAGTAGTCTTTGAATTCTTCGATATACATTTTTATTCTATCGCCAGACTTCATCCATATTTCGTCGGTGTGAACTATATTTCGTTCCATTAAACAACCAAATCCATCATCAGGCTCTGGAGAACTTACTGTTCCGCTACCTATTAATGTACCTTTACTTAAACTTCTAGTTTTTGCCGCATGAGATATTAGTTGTGCAAAACTAAAATGCATAGTATTTGATGTGTTAATGTTACCTATTTGTTCGCCATTAAGTTCAATAACCATAGTACCATTTAATTTTGAACCGTTCCATACGTTACTTGGTAACGTATTAACTGGTATACACCATTTTCCTAGTGAGCTATGCGGTTTTCCATGTACAAAACCAAACCCAGTTTTTATCTCTGATGCACAGAATTGTCTAAGGCTAATATCATTAATAATTGTAATATATCTAATTTTCTTTGCGGCGGCATCAACACTAACACCCATTGGAACGCTATCAATTATTACACCAAGTTCTGCTTCAAAATCTATTTTATATTCATATGGAAAAGCAGATATAGATCCATTCCAAGATAAAAATTTATCACTTACTGCTTGATACATTAGCGGAATATAAAAAGCAGATTCTGGTAAGGTGTCACCTCTTGTACTTCGTATTCGTTTCATATGACTAAGATATGCACTTCCGTCACAAAATTGTGTGAGGGGAAATGTTGTTGACATTAAAGATCCTTCTAGTTTCATTTTAAATTTTGGGTTAAGGGTGCCTACATTTTCTTCGGGGAATAAACTAAGTTGTTCTATTTGTTGCATATATTTTACCGAACTTTCCATTAATAAAGGTTTCAAAGGGTATGTCTTCTTGTTTCACAAACCCTGGATTTACCTTGTTATTTTTTAACATACATAACACTTCAGCAACACCACTTGCAGTGGCTCGTTCAATAGCAGTTAAGCCATCCTTACTGTATATTTTACAAACCCAGTTTTTTTCTGTAAGGATATCATTATTAAAACCTGTTGCTTTTACAAAAAATACTACTACATCATCTGTTGTTGTAGGTACATTTTGATTAAAAATATCATTTGCTAATTCCATGTTATGTTTAAGTCCTAAGTCTTCAAACATAAAACGCAAATAATTTAGATGTCCTGGGTAACGAATTGTTTTGTAATCTAATTCATTTATTTTTAACCAATATGTGCCAGTTAATGTACCAACACCGCCTGATGTATTAAATGCTTCGTATTCTGTTCCGTCTATTATTATTTTTTCTAAACCTTCTAGTGGTTTAACTTTTATTTGTCTTCTATCAACAATAGCGTCGCACATATTAACATATTCGTTTAATAAACCAACAGTATTCCAACTCAAATAATACGACATCCGATTTGCTGGATATAAAGGTAATGCACCTACTCGAAGTTTAAGGGATACAAGGTTTTCAAATTGGCTTGCTAAATGTCCTCCGATAATATTAATTGCACCTGGTGCCAATCCACATTGAGGAATAACTGATACACTAGCATCTTTTGCATAGTCTTGAATCCAACTCGTTGTATCAACATCTTCGGTTAAATCAACGTAATGTTTTCCTTTTTTTAATGCAAGTTGTAATATGCTTTTATTAAGTTTGAAATCAGTAGCCGAAAGAACAACATCTGAATAATCTAAATATTGGCTTAACATTTTAGTATCAGAAGCATCAATCCAATCAATGCCAGATATACCGGCCGTGTCAGCGGCAACTCTTGTATCACAAATTTTTATTTCAAAATCATCTTGTAGTAATTGTTTTACAGCCAGCCCTATTCGTCCAGCACCTATAATAGCAAGTATCACTCATCTTCCCTTTACATTTAATTGGACTTCTTCTAGTTTTCGTATTTTAGCCATATCAGCACAAGTATATTCTCTTTCGCCAGTAACTTCTTTAAATGGAAGTTCTTTTGTGTACCCTACATATTTAAGAAAATCTGTGATTGTTTGTGGTTTAGCACTACCCATTTGGTATACCTCTCCTAGTCGTCCGTAATCCATTAATAATTCTATATAACGACTAAGCTCACTAACATGAATAAAATCACGAGTATGATTTGTTTTATAAGATAACTTATCTTCGAGTGCCATACGATATAACATATCTGGCCGTCCGTAATCCCCATAAACAGTATAAAATTGCATACCAATAGCATTAGATGGTGCTAAATCCTCGCATACTGCTTTAGAAAATCCATATGGATCTGTTATTTCTAATACAGATGAACTTGAAGCATATAATATTCTATCAGCGTTAGAATAAAAATCAAAAATACGTTTTGTTGCTTTAACATTAGATAGATAAAATCCGTTGATATCGGTCCAACTGTTTTTAAGATCTCCTCGGCCTGCTAAATGTATTACAATATCAGCATCAGGGAAATCGCAAGTCAACAGATCAGCATGAATATACGGAACATCACGTTCATCACATGCTAACCCAGAACAATCATCAATACCAATTATTTCATAATCATACTTCAAATAATTATAAAGATTATATCCTATAAATCCTTTAATTCCTGTTATTAAAAGTTTTTTCATAATCAGTCCCAAAGTCCATTATAATATCTTCCAAACAATCTAAATCCATTAGATATTCGGTCTTGATATTTTTCCCTACCTACTACATCATATTTGCGAGTATGATGTGGACCATATACCATTTCAAACAGCGGCTCGCCTTCGGAATCTTTCTTATCAGGAATTTCTCGAAAATCGACATCATTTTCTCCTGACGCAAAATCGTCTTCCCAATCATCTAACTTACTTTCAAAAGCAAAAATCATCTCATCCATTATATAGTCCCAACGCTCAAAATAATGCTTATCAGCATCTTGGTGTGGTTCTTCAATGCGTATTCGTAATTCTTCTTCTGTAGCCCTAAGAGATTCCGGTACATCTTCATTCTCAACAAAAGGCGCTCCTTGCTTGACTTCTTTGAGCCTCTTTAGTAGCGGCACTATAATATATGCCAATGTTACATCCATATTCCATGTATCAAAGTCATCAATTTTTACACGATGAATTTCATTTTTACTTCCTGGTTTATTTAAATGAACTTTCATTTTATTAATTTCCAATTCCTTTCATTCCGGTTAGTAGAGATAAAAATTCTTGTTTAATATGCGGAAACTCGCGAAATTCTCCTCGCATAACAGAAGTTGTCATGTCGCTTTCATGTTCCTTAACACCTCTATGAGTTAAACACATATGTTCTGCTTTAATAATTAATGCAACACTATCAGCATTTGTTTCGTCTTGTATAACATCTGCAATTTGTACTGTCATTTCCTCTTGTATTTGTGGCCTACTTGCTATCCAGTCAACTAATCTATTAAACTTACTTAACCCGATAACATTTTTTGCTGGCTTAATACCAATCCATGCATTACCAACAATTGGTTGAAAATGATGGGCACAAGTGCTTCGTATTCGTATTGGTCCTGTTACATATAGTTCATCATAATGATTAATATTTGGAAACGATGTTATAACTGGTTTCGGTTCATACCGCCCTGCAAATATTTCTCTAACAAACATTTTTGCTACACGTTTTGCAGTTTCCTTGGTATTATGATCGCTTTCGGTATCAATGCGTAATGCTTCTAATACTTTTTGAAAATGTTGCTCAACACGACGTTGCATTTTATCTATATCTTCGGGTTCTAAACTATCTGAAATATTTTCATTACATCTTGCCATAGTTGGTCCTTCGTCTTTTAGAAATATTGGTTTAAAATTTTCAAATTCTTCGCTACAAAACTTTTTACAAAGAGGCGAGCATTTTTTACTATCATTCCAATGTTCATCATTAAAATGTGTTGTAAACGCTTCGTGCTTTAGAATCTCGTCTAGTGTATTTGTATTTAGAGAATTCCAATTTTCTGGGAGAGAATCAATATATTCGTCTCCAGTTTTTCCGTGTCCTTCGTTATTAGCTGAATCATAATAACAACACGGCCAGGCTTTTAATTTTTCATCTACCTGGATTTCACCGCCTTCATGTATTTGACAATGTATTTTCATTAATTAACTTCTTTACTTCTTCAAGATTTTCATCATCAATTGATTCAACAATTGGTATTCTGTTCGCTCCATAGTGTATACCTTGTCGTACCAATTTAAAATCTAACGAATTGATATTTAACTTTACTGCTTCTTCTTTTACTCTTGGTATCTCGTGCCAATTATGTTTAAAAACTAAAAAATCCCAATTTGCATTTTTACCACCGCCCGTTTTACAAAATGCAGTAAAATTGTCCCAAATTTTATCAAAGTCACAACCTTTCCTGTACACTTCATTTGTTTCTTCAAATCCATCAATTGAGAAGGTTACCGTCATCTTACCATAATCAGCAATTTTCTCATAAAAGTCTGGAGACCGTAAACTACCATTTGTATTAATTTTTAAATTATAATTTTTTGTAACATGAGAATCACTGTTGCATAATGTATCGCATAATGTATCGATTATAAATTCTATATCAGGATGCATCATTGGATCACCCCGATCCCCGCATAATTTAATTGTTCTAAGGCTAGGAAAAACGTGGACTGCCTCATTAATATATTTTATAAGATCAACAGCATTTACATGTTTAAGTTTTAACCAATCGTGTGCTGTTCGAGTTTCGTTATTGGTCCTATTACATCCTGAACAGGCGGCATTACAATGTGATGTAATACCAAAATCAATTATTGGTACGTCGTTCCATCCTAACACCCGATTGTTCTTGACTGGTTGTGCTTGTAAATTGGATTGTATACTACTACCATCATTTACAACAAATTTGTTTCCAAATAGAATATCTTGAAAGTTTTTTCCGGAATGCTTCCCGTCATATTTGGTTTTTTCTACTGAACATTCTCTTTGACATATAGGCGAACATTGCTCAGGATTATTCCAATGTTCTTCGTTAAAATGTACTGCATAAGCAGGATGCTCTAGAATTTCTTCCCAACTATGATGATCTAATGAATTCCAATCGTCTGGGAATCCGTTTACAAAATTATCAATTCTCCCTTTTGCATTTGTTGAATTAACATAACAACAAGGCCATAACCTAAAATTCTCATCTACTTCTAATTCATCTGCTCCGAGCTGATCAAGGACTTGACATTGTATTTTCATTCGTTAATCATCGTTTCAATACGTTCTAATATTATAGCATCTGTAACGGGTTTTGTAAAGCTATTTCCGCCCGCAGGTAATTTAAATTCTATATCTGATATGCCGAGTTTCTTTGCTTCTTCTTTTACTCTTGGTATCTCATGCCAATTATGATCCCATACTAAAAAATCCCAACAGGCATTAGTACCACCTCTAGTGCCGCCGCCGGCATGACAAAATGCTGATAAATTATTCCAAATATTATCCCAATCTAAGTTTATCCTGTATTTAGAATTTGTTTCCTCAAAACCATCTATTGAGAATATTATTATTAAATTTGTATGTTCAGCAATTCTCTCATAAAAATCAGGATCTCTTATACTACCGTTTGTATTAATACACAAATAACCTTCATGATCTTCATCATACTTGTAATTACATACGGTATCAATTAATAATTCTATATCAGGATGCATCATTGGATCACCACGTTCACCACAGAAACGTATTGAATCTAAATTAGGAAAGTAGTCGTGTTTTTTAAATACTTCAAGTAAATTTTTAGTGTCGGAGTGTGTTGGAGTGAGCCAACTCCAATGTTGCAAAGTAGCTTGGTCAGTTCGGGGGCAACCAGGACAGGCGGCATTACAATATGTTGTGATTCCAAAATCAATCCATTTTTTTTGTTTATCCCAATTAGCCATTAAATATAACCTCTCTAATACCTTTGTCTCCACAATTTTTATAGCATCTTACTTGATGTAAATCATGGGATTTATTCCAACTGTTAACTAATTCTTCAGTATACCATTTATGATTTAAAATATCGTTAATAGAATGATCAGTTAAACTATTCCATTTTGCTCCATATTTGTCTCCAATTGTTTTTATAGAACTTCGTTTATTATTATATAACTCATCATGAAGGAAACAACACGGCCATAGTTTTTGTGTACTACTAATAAACAATTGCTTATGATGAACATATTTACATACAACATTCATGTCGTATGTTCTGCTTCTCATTTTTTGTTTGATTTTTTCTTTGTTAACTGCTTCGGGGTGGGTTAGGCTATTCTTAATTGACTTTCGGGTAACTAAAGGAATGCCAAGATTACTAGCAATGCTTCTAGCATTTTCTAAATCTTCTAAATTATGATCAAATAAAATGTAATACCATTTTGCATTACCTCCGGCATTTATATATGCATTTAAGTTTTCCCATACTTTTTTCCATTGTACACCAACACGATATATATGATTAGTATTTTCTAATCCATCAATAGCAAATGTAACTAAAATTTTTCCTTCATGCTTTTTACTTAATTCGCCAAATTCTTTCCACCAATTACTACTTCTAATTCCGGCATTAGTACTAATTGTTATATTAGCATTTTTGTTTATACTATATTCACATATTTTAAAAAGATCTTTATTTAAAATTGGATCGCCAAATACACCACACATTTTTAACGTTATATCATGAAAATCGTAGTCATCAAATATTGCTTCCCATTCGTTAAATGCAATATCAATTTGTTCATAATTTGTGTATAATTCGCGACTACACAAAGGACAAGAAGCATTACATCTGCTTGATAGTTCAACTTCTACTTCGGTGATATCATTCCAATTCATACTAGTATTTAGGTACGTTCACCATATTCCTGTAACGGTTTCCTCCTCTTTTATGTTGTGTATCTATTGGATTTTGAAAGACATCTAATGTTCGATCAATAGTTCCGTCTTGATAATTACTTACTTTACCAACCCATTTCGGTGGTACGTTTCGGTCTAATTGCCATTCCAGTTTTCTCATTGCATCTTCCGGGCTCCATGGAATATACATTTGTTCTGAATTATTAGCAAATACTTCAGGAAAGGATCTATACGCTGGAAACAATGTCATTGTATTAAGTGTATCGGCTTCACTTACTGTATTGCTTACCCAATCCTGTAAGGCACAATTAAATAATACTTTTGAATCTGCTAAGATACTATAGTATTCATCTTTTTTAAGATTTTCATATATTTTTATAACTTCAATTTCTTCTAGCTCTCTTGCTCGTTTAACTAGTTCCGGATCGTTACTACGCAACGGACCACCACAACAAATAGCAAACTCAGTTTTTGGTTCTGGAGTTGCCGCTTCGCTGTACAATTCATGCGTAAGACTCCATTGATGTGCTAAGTCCATGTAAAAGTTAGGTTGTTTTTCTTGATCCCAGCGTGCCGCAAAACATACTCGATTTGAACGATTACGATACATATATTCTCTGTCAGGTACTCGCATGTTTACTTCTTCTTTACCAAACGGTAATCCAGTAACATATAACTCAGTATCCCATCCTGCAATTTTAATGTGTGCTACCATTTCTTCACTTGCACATAAAATTCCATCAACAAAGTTTGCAACCATTTTCTCGTATTTGCTCATCCACGGATACATTCCCCAAACATGAACAAAATCATCTGGATCTATTGTTTGTGCAAGACATCTTGCATAAACTCTTGGTCTCATATTTTCAGGAACTTGATCCATTATATATGGTAAAGATTCAATTCCTGGTTGAAACATGTCCTCAAAAAATACTACACTATCGCTATCAACTTCTCCTTCTCGCATCATTTTAACCAAATTCATCATTTGGCTCATTGAAAAGTAAGAACGTCCGTGGGCATCTAATACCTGTCCTGTTACTATTGCTTTGGAATTATCTAGTGTTTCGCCAGGAACAATTACATAATCAATATTACGTTTTTTAAATACTTCTTCGTTCCAGTCTTGGAGTTGTAGAGTGTAACGGCCTTCATAAGGCTCGAGACCCATATAAAAGAGTTTTTTCATAAATGCCTTTATTAGTTAATTAATCGTGTACTGTATATTCGATGCGGCATCCGTTTTCGCCATCTTCGGATACTTCTACTACAAGATCTCGCTCAGGATAATGTTTTATAATATATTCAGATAATTCGTCTGCCATCATTTCGCATGATTTATAATCAAGTTTTAATGTTCCTTGATCATATAATCCTGATAGTTCTCGCTTGAACAAAATAAATTCTACTTCGCGATCATCGTGCCACACTTCTAAATCAACTCTAAAATGAAACATATGTCTATGTTCATTAGCAAGAAATTCTACACCAGGATGTTGTGTAGCATCAGGCCACTTATGCAACCCTTCTAGTTGAAATGTGACCCAAATATGTCGTTTGGGTATTTCCATTATTTTATTTCAGGTTTAGTTATATCAAAGTGTAGTCGAAAACCTTCTGCAATTTGGTAAATTTCCCAAAGTTTCCAGTCTGTTGCTTCCAACGTTTTCATTAGTTTTTGTTTTTCTGAGATTGTAAAAGTCGCAGAATCAGTTGAACCTTCTTCTTCTTCAACATCTGCTTCGTCTTCTATTAGTCGGATTTTCCTAGCCATAATTTTCCTTATTATTTAAATAGGTTTATCATTTGCAAATTGATCCCATGTTGTTAAATATTCATCTTTAATAACATCGTCTAAGTCAAAGCAATAGACACCATTGTTAGTTTGCTTTTGAATAGAATTATCATCAATTTTTATGTTTAGTGAAGTATTCTCAGTATTTATATTTGGAATAGAGATACTCAACTGTGGTATGAAATTTTCATGTGTCCATAACTCTTTCATATCTTCTTTTACTTGGGCAAGTTCGTGAGCCCAGAAATTTAATGAAACTATTAATCCTTTATCAATACACGCCTTTACCATATTATAAAAACCATTCCTACGAACAATATGATCCTTATGATATGAATGATTAGCACCAAGATATACATGATTTACTATGTGTTGTGTTGCTCTACTAACAACTTCTTTAGGTCGTTGTATATCCACAACAAAAAGGGTACGTAATCCTCTTGCTTTAGTATTTTCAACCTCTATGCCGGTAAAAAAGTCAGGTTCCTCTTTTGGCCATTCGTGTGTAAGTCTCATGTATTATTTTAACATAATTATTCGTGTAAGTCAAGTGTTTTTTCATTATTTTGATTATAATGGTTTGTTCTATATTTAAATATATGTTCAGGTGGTGGTTTTGCTTCGAGCCAATTTGCAAAATTAGCAAATTCTTTATAATTGCTTTTAAGTACTATTTCATTATAATTAAAATCAAATAAATCTAAATTATTACTAGGTTGCGTATTAATACCTATAAAATTTTCCCAGCCCTGCTCTGACTTTATCAAATGTTTGTAAGGTTGTTTATTTTTAATAGAATCTAATTTTAAACAATATAGCATAGTTTCTTTATCTTCAGTAAACACCCTAATAACTTTATGTTTATAATGCTGATTTAATTTATCAATATGAACATGGCATTGTTGAATTGAGTATAATGATAAATCTAACCATTCTTGATATACACATCCTTTGAAAATATAGTTGTTCTCATTTATATTATTTCTTATTAGTTCAGTCAAATTTGAATTTGATTCTGTAGTATCAATAAACGGAGTGTGTATGCCGATGTATCCATTAAACTTATCTATTAAAGAATCATGCCAACTAAGTTGGTTATTACAACTATTAAAATAAAAAGATGCTAACGAAATTATAAAATGAGCTCCACATCCACCTTGTTGAGTTAATATTAC
>Ga0302123_10000939_pt1 | contig 21175 bp, 20 predicted proteins | sample CB21_321_MG_FD_203109 | JGI IMG/M metagenome (GOLD analysis project Ga0302123, IMG submission 203109) | Marine microbial communities from Western Arctic Ocean, Canada - CB21_32.1 | ecosystem: Environmental > Aquatic > Marine > Oceanic | place: Canada: Western Arctic Ocean | collected 2017-09-28 | reverse complement strand
CTTTATCTGAAACACCTAGGTTTATAGGTATTGATGCCGATAACATAATAGATCCTGATTTTCTAAACATAGAATTAGATGATCGAAAAGTAGATATGAAAGTTGATGTGGTTAGTTGGAGTGGTAAAAATACAGTTAATGGATTAGTATATGGCAATGGTGGTATTAAATGTTGGCCGCTTGATGTTGTTGAAAATATGTTTACACATGAAAATGCTAATACCTCAGCCGGACAAGTTGATTTTTGTTGGGATATACATTATGTACAAATGAATAATGTGTATAGTAATGTACATAACAATGCATCACCATATCAAGCATACAGAGCAGGATTTCGTGAAGGATGCAAGATGTGCTTGGATAATGGTGATGTTGTGCCAATTGATAGGTTTAAACAGCGAATACACTGGAAAAATTATAAACGATTACTAGTATGGATGAGTGTCGGAGCTGATACCCTTAATGGTTGGTGGGCAATGTATGGAGCTAGGCTAGGCTGTTGGATGACAAATTTTGAACGAAATTCGTGGAACTGGGTAGATGTCCGTGACTTTGAATGGCACACACGATTTTGGAATGAAACAATTGTACCGCAGTTTGAAACCGAAATTGGGGCTACCTGTACATATACTGGATGGACTTACGACCTTGAAAAATTAATAGCCGAAACATGCAGAATTGGTGGCGATTTAAGATCCGAACTTAATTTAGAAATTGCTGATTTAGATGACGTCGGCAGTAGGTTTTTTAAAGAAACTTATATTAATCCTTCTAGAACTGCTCCACTAATTAGAGAATCGCAAGTAGACGACCAGTACTAGTCAATCGAAATTCAATCAGATGAGCAATGCACAATGAAAAAACAAGTAAAAGATTATGAATGGGTACACAATAAAGATTACAAAATAGATAATTCGCCCGAAAACTTGCAAACTGTAAACGAGATGTTAAATGACAGAGGTTGCGGTATGTGCATAGCAAAGTTTAAGCAAGGAACAATTCATTTAGGTACAGGAATGACACATGCATGTCACCACCCTGTTCCGCATAAGATACCATTAGACGAAATACAAGCTAATCCTGCCGCGTTGTTTAACACACAGCATCTTAAAACTGCACGAAAGGAAATGCTTAATAATCAGAAACCATCAGAGTGTGATTACTGTTGGCGTGTAGAAGACCGGCACAGTCTAAGTGATCGACAATCTAAAAGTATAGAGCCATGGGCATTAAAACACTTTGATGCAATCACCGAGTATACTGGCGATGAAGATATATATCCAAGTTATCTAGAAGTTAGTTTTAGTAACGCATGTAATCTTAAATGCACATACTGCGGTCCTGAATTTAGCAGTACGTGGGTCGAAGATTTAAACCACCACGGGCCACTTAAAGTACTTGAAGAAACAGCAGGCGAGGATTGGGTACAAGGCTGGCAAGATTTAGATTCGCTACAATATAAAAATAAAGAGTTTAATCCTTATATTGATGCGTTTTGGAAATGGTTCCCCGAAGCATACAAACATCTATCTCATTATCGTATCACAGGTGGCGAACCATTGATGAGCAAAGAAACATTTAAAAGCATGGACTGGCTTATAGCTAATCCTAATCCAGAATTAGAGTTTAGTATTAATAGTAATTTTAGTGTGCCAGAAAAAGTATGGGATCTATTTATAGATAAATTAAACCAACTAAAAACTGGAAAGAAAGTTAAAAAAATAACAATATACACAAGTGCAGAGGCTTGGGAAGAACGAGCAGAGTATGCCCGTACAGGATTAAATTTTAAATTATTTAAGCAACGTACAGAACAACTTGCAGACATAGGAAATGTACGAGTTGTTGTTATGGCAACATTTAATATATTCAGTGTCACTAGTTTCAAGTCGATGCTTGAATGGATATTGGAACTTAAGACATTACATAATCCAAGTAACGCTATTAATCAAATGGAAATAAATGGCTTCGTTGTTACTGAACGTGGTATACCTTCTGACGCTAGAGCAAAGAAGAATCCAGATCATTCTATTACAGTAGGTATTGATATTCCATATTTACGACATCCTGAATTACTAGATGTACAGTTTTGTTCGCATGAATTAGTAGAGGAATACTTACTGCCATTATTGGCATACATGTCAGCAAACCAAACGTGTGATATATGGGAACCACATAAAGGATTTGAACCATACGAGATTGAAAAATTAAAAAGAATTGTAGTTAACCGTATATATTATAACCCAAAGATTAGTCCCCCTAACCTTAAAAAAGGAGAATATGATGCAAAAACGGATCACCGTGATGCTGTTAATATGAACAGAGCGAAATTTTATGACTTTGTTAACAAGCATGATGAACGTAACGGAACATCGTTTTTAACTACATTCCCTGAAATGACAGCCCATTATAACTTATGCAAAGAAGAGTATGCTACATACTATGAAAAAGACTAATGAAAACGCTCAAAAGATTAAAGACATATTAGATCAAACCGGGCAAGGTTTTTGTCTCGCAAAATGGACACAAGTCACTATGCATCTAGGCTCGGGAGATAATCATAGTTGCCATCATCCTAAAGTTCATAATGTATCCCCAGAAGAACTAGCAGAAAATCCAAGTGCATTACACAATAGTAATTACAAAAAACAAGTACGTAAAGAAATGCTAAATGGCGAGCGGCCTTCTGAATGTGATTACTGCTGGCGTATTGAAGATAACACAAAGCAGTTTAGTGATAGGGTATATAAAAGTGTGGAGCCTTGGAGTTTAGTTGACTTGGAAAAAATTAAAGCTATGACTGGTGACGAGAATGTGTTTCCTAGATATGTAGAGATTAGCTTTAGTAATGTATGCAACTTTAAATGTAGTTATTGCGGACCTCAGTACAGTAGCACCTGGGGACAAGAAATAGACGAGCACGGTCCGTATATGTTTCCAAGTGGAACCGATTTTAATGCTACTAACTCAACTCAAAAACCAGAGCGAGAAGATAATCCATATATAACAGCATTTTGGAAATGGTTCCCAGAAGCAGTAACGCATATGCACACATTCCGTATTACTGGAGGTGAGCCGTTAATGAGTAAACATACTATGAGAGTTCTCGACTTCTTGTTAGAAAATCCATATCCTGAATTGGAATTTTCAATTAATACAAACGGAAATCCTCCTGGCAATGTGTTTAAAGAGTTTACAGACAAAGTACAACCACTATTAGATAACAAATGTATTAAAACGTTTATGCTATATACCAGTGCAGAAAGTTATGGTAAACAAGCAGAGTTTTCAAGGACCGGACTAAACTGGGATATGTTTGTTGAAAACATTAATTACTTTTTAAATAACACACAACGTACACAATTGGTATTCATGTGTGCATTTAACATACTAAGTTTGCCTACCTTTAAACCGTTTTTAGAATTTGTAAATGATTTAAAGCACAAGTACAACGGAAACCAAACCGCCGACTGGCTTGAAGATTTAGGGTTTCCGGAAACTAATAATAACAGATCGCAACGTGATCCAAATAGCCCTGATGTAAGAGTAGGCATTGATACTCCTTATGTTAGACATCCTGCATTTTTAGATGCACAAATATTAACATCTGATTTAGCAGAAAACTTCTTACTTCCTGCTGTTGATTATATGTACAAAAATAAAGTGTCACATGATTGGCAAGGCAACTGTGGATTTGAAGAGTTTGAATGTCAGAAATTCAAACGAATAGTAATAGATATTATGTCTACGCTCAGCAAGAGCACTGGTACTAGTTTAGAGAATGAGTTACAAACTCATCCTAAGATTGGAAGTAAACGTGCAGACTTTTATGCTTGGGCCAAGCAGTATAAAACTCGCCGTGGTTTAGATTTACTAGATCATATACCAGAGTTTGAATATTTCTTAGATGTATGTAAATTAGAAGCAGTAACCCTAGCCAATAACGTAGGCGGGTTGTACATTAAAGAAATAACAGATGAATAAGTTATGTTTGTTAACAATTCCAGACTGGATAGGAATTGATAAAAATCACCCGTTTAGTGATTTAGTAGATGTTGAGTATGTAGATAATCCTACATTAACAGGCAAATTCTTTATTTGGTTTAAACATATTGGAGATCCAGCAGACCATCCTACTAATAAAATATACAATGGTACTGTCTTAGATATGATACCTGAGAAATGGATACCTAGTATTAATGCAGGCAACGTTACTGTTATTGTTGACACAGCTGAAGAAAGCTGGGGGCCAATATACAAAGACACCATAAACCATGTAGACAGCGAAAATATTCATTATCTATTAGAAAAAAATGCAATTCGATTAGGCATCATACCAAAACGTATTTTATGGTTAACTGGTGATATGAATGCACAAGAGTATTGCAAAGACGCTTCACGTGTTTGTGTAAAAAGTGTATGTCAATTTTTGTTTTCATTTTCAAATTTAGTCAACAAGAACGACTATGAACAAGTAACACACAAGCCAAACAAGTTCTTAATATGTCCTAATAGATTTCCTAAAGCACATAGAGGATATACAGTTGCTAAACTTTCTGATATTGAAAGCCCAACTGCTCCTATGCGAATTAGTTTTCCTAAATCTATGGAGTATTGGCCGGACAACACTATTATTGATAGTTATTATAAATTATATGATCGTTACAAAAAATGGCCTGGCTACTTTGATGTTGGCAATAGAATAAACTGGGAAGAATTACTGCATAAAATAGAAGCACTATATGAAATGCTTCCACGAAAAATAGACGATATAGATTTTAATACAAACACTTGTGCCGAACCAGATGCAATATCCAGTATACATGAATATTATCATATGAGTGCATTTTGTTTAGTTACCGAAACATGGGCCGAAGGACGTAAACTATTCATAAGTGACGCAATACTAGCACCAATGCTTAACAAAACTCCATTCATAGTTATAGGTAACAAAGCCACACTAAAGTTTTTAAAAAGCAAAGGATTTTTAACATTTGATTCTATTATTGACGAAAGTTATGATGATGTGCATGATGATGTGTTGCGTTGGGATACAGCGTTAGAACAAGTTAGGTTACTAAGTTGTCGTGATTGGGCCGCCGAAAGAAAACGTGTAGAGGATATTGTACAACACAATTTCAATCACATGTTTGCTATTGCCGCACAAGAAGAGCAATCGCTCTTCGACTGGTTACAAAGCACCTAACCAACTACTTCAAACTTTGGAGTACAAAAGATTAACTTGCCACCATCTGCTATCCAGTCTTTCATAATACGATTAACAAACAAGTCCTTGAAATGGAATGGGAACACTAGGAAGTAATCAGCATCCGCTTTGGCATCATCTTCGTGAACAATAGGAATACTACTACCCACCAAATACTTACCAATCTTATCTGGGTGTATCTCTGCGGCGCCAGCAATAGTATCACTGTCTAATCCATAGTACTGCATAATAGTGTTGCCTTTGGTACTTGCTCCCATAATATAGATCTTTTTACCTGAGTCAACAGCTTCTCTAATAAACTGCATAGTACGATCTCTATTAGTGTCAATATTATTAGCCCATTGTTGTATGCTATCACTTGTAATTGTTTCTAGGTAATCAATGCTTCCGGAGGTGTAATGCCTTATAAACAGTTGATAACTTCCGCCATTGATATCATTTTCTTTGACTTTATATATCTCAAGTCCATGTCTTTCCATAAGTGTTACAAGGCTACGATAGCTATAATATTCAATATGTTCGTGAATAACATTACCTAAGTCGTTGCTGTCTAACATAGGTTTTGCTGTCATAAGTTGTGCTAACCACACACCATCTTCGTCTAGCACTTGCTTGATGTCTGCTACAAAGCTATTAGGATCATCTAAGTCATAAAACATTGCCACTGTTGTAATAGCACGAGCAGTCTTGTGTCCTACTTGACTTGTCCAGTTATCGTAGGTAAAGAAGTCGCCTATCATTATTTCTGTGTGTTGTTCTAGTTCACTGTGTATGTTCTTTGCAGGGTCGCAACCAACACGCACTACTGTATTACTGTCATACTTACTAAGTAATGTTCCATCGTTAGCACCAATGTCCAGCACTATGTCACCTTCTTCTAGTCCAACTTCTTCACTAATGTCATCGACTATACTATGTAAGTTATCAACAATCTTTTGATTAAGACGGGACAAGTACCAATAGTTCTCATACAATTCTTGTTCACGTACAGTATGGTCTAGTTGTATTAAATCGCACTCGTTGCAATGTACTAGCGTTAGAGGCGCACTACCTACGTCTGTGTTGGGTTCTACTGTGAACGCATTAATCTTTAGTTCGCCAATGTCAAATACAGTGGCCATGTTGTCGGCACCGCAACTGCGGCATAATGTTACTTTTTTTACTTGTCTCATTTTCTATCCTTTATCAGATAACGGTTACAGGAAAAGTTGAAATGCCGTCTATGTGTACGACAACGCTTTTCATAAGTTCATCTAAATCTAAATCTTTTTTGTTTGTGCAATACCCTAGTGGTATCTTTCCTATAATAAATTCATCATGTGGCACTTTGTAATCTTCTAAATACTTTTTAAAATGGCTGTGTCCTAATACTCGTGTTGTAAAACTATTTGGCTGCCACTCGAATCCCATATGTCCATATTGGTCAATGTTTGTAATATCAAACGGTAACGGGTTATCAGTATCTAACCAACATGTTATATATTCTTTTCCTAGCACACTAAATGGCAACCATAAGTCAGGTTCAGTATCAAACGTACAGTATTTTCTGTAATTGTTTTCTATAGGATACGTATCAAACATACGTGAACTAAAGTCAGCGTTACGCCATCGTTGTATAACATGAGTGCCGTCTTTTTGTTCAAATCCCCAATCTAACAATTCTTCTTTTCGAGGAGTTACAATAGTATTTTCATATTCATGTATTTCACAGTTCATCTCAAACATAATTCTGTTGATTTCGATAGTATCTTTACCAATGTATGATAAGTCAGGCGTTCCGTGATCTAAATCAGCATCATATTCTTTCCAATGAGTATACTTAGCTTTTATCATATTGTCAATATTTGCGTTAGGTAAATCCCACCATTTTTGCGTAAATGAACCGTGCGTAATGAAGTGATGAATTTTGTTTAAAAATATCTGTGGCTGATCTTCATACATTTTGCCAGGAAAGTGTATGTCAAATTTATCCGCTAGTTCGTCTACGTTATTATTAAAATTGATTATTTGTTGTGATCGTATACTTAAATCATTTATAACTTTTTCAAATTCTGTATCTTTTGCAGGAATTTCATGCCAATGCCATGTATCTATTCGCTTATTGGCCGCTTCTAATGTTACTGCGATACTATGCCAATATTCTACAAAATCGTTTTTAATTAATTCTATATTAGCAACTTGCCCATTACTCCAGTGTATTTTCATTTATTAATCTTTGGATCTTCATTAATTATTACTAAATTATTAGTGTTAGCATAATCTATACACTTAGCTCTCAAACAGTAATTAAATAATACATTATACTTGTCAAGGTTAGCGTACTTTGATTCACATAGGTCATTAAGTATTAGTACTTGAGCGTGTGGAAACCTTTGCTTAATAGACTCTGCATGATCTAATACACAGAGTTCAAGGTGTATGCCAAATACAAGAATAAGATTGGGTATTGTTACAGGACTTATTTGAAAGTCAGTGTGTATATCAAATATCTCAAGCTGAGCTTTAAGGTGGTAGTTACTAACTTCTTCATATTTAGGATAGGTACGTTGAACTAAACCGTTTAGTTTTAAAACTTTATTAACAAACTCGTTTTTCTTACTAAACTCTACAAAGCGAATTGCTATGTCATCTATTTCATTTTGGTAGCGTGGCATTAGGTGTGGATGAGTTATATCAACCGCATAAATTTGTGTAAATTTTGTTCTAGCATGGATATGCACTTTATCATGGATTGGTGTACCATTTATAACTCCAGCCGCCATTACTTAAACCCCTTCGTATAACTTATGTCATGGTAAGTGTAACTGCCAGCACAGTCTTCATTGAAGTCTGGGAGTACTTGTAACTTAGCTAATCCTATCTGTGCAGTCTCGGGTGTCATAAAGTAATGCCAACCATGGAACGTGATGTTATCTTCGTCGTATGGTATACTCATATCTCTCCCATCGTGTACGGCACGTTGAGCCCAATGATAAAAATCTATGTCGTCGGTAAGAATCATACCGCCACGAGTTGTGCTTAATATTTTCTTAAACTGAAAGCTAAGACATGTACTGGTGCCTGGCTTGTATTGCCCTCGGCGCAGTCTTGGAGCGGCATCTATTACATTCGTGTTACCTATAGTATAACATCCACTCCACTCTTTGTCAACGAACGTTATATCTAATCCTAGGTGTTTACATTGCATTGCAATACTTACATACGTGTTGCATGGCAACGTTACACTATTGATATTGTGTTGTTGCTTATAGTAATACAAACTAAGGAACAATGCATGGGTGCAACAGTCAGTAGCAATAGCATATTTGGCGCCACAGTATGTTGCTATTTGTTCTTCAAATTCATGCACTAATTCAAATGGGTTTGCCATGGTCATCTACTTTTATAATAGGGGGATTGCAATCTACCCATTTTTTAGTTAACATACTTACAAATTTATAATCCGTTAATGCAATAAATGTATGCGGAGTACCTTGCGGAATTCGTATACTATCACCAACGTTTAAAGTTATTTCTGCAATTTCATCAGTATATTCTCTGAATAAACATGTTCCTTCTACTACCATCATATATTCTGTGAATTCAGGATGATAATGAAATCCTCTTTTATCTCCCTTTTTAGTTACCATTAAGTTATATTCAACAAACTTTTCATCAAAATCATAGTAACTAAAAATTGTTCCTCTATGGTCTGTGAACACATCTGCTTTCAGTACTGTTACATTTTTCATTTAAAGTAATCCATTGTTTTACTAGATATTTCTATACTTTCTATACTACAAGTTCTCATAATATCTTTTATGTTATCTACCTTGTTAATAATCTTGCCTAATGGTATTCTTCCTATTTCACTTACGTCTGTTGAACGTTTGTGTAGTTTCATCCATTTTATAAATTCCTGACTACAATAAAACTCAGTGTCGTCATTTAGCGGATCAACTTCAAAGGAGTAGTGTAATATATCACCAACGTTGGTTATGTCCCGATACGAAGGATCATCTGCATCTAACCAACACTCTCTAAAGTCTTTACCTAGTATTCGCTTTGCAAGCCACACATCATGATTATTATTTGTCAACAAGTGTGTATACTTTAGATCTTTTGCTAAGCCAATAGTGTCATCTTCTGTAAATCCTTGGTCCCACATTGTGCCGCCATGTTGTGTACCTGGAAAGGTTGCAGTTCCAGGTGAGGTATATCCTTCTTCTGTTTTGTGTACAAGTTGGTTTAGTGTAAACAATGCTTTAAGCACGCCGGCATGGTCTTTGTCAAAAATACCGTCCATGTCTTCTGGTGTGTAGTTTACACCATCTATTTCATATGGAGTTCTAAACATACAAAAAACTAACCATCTGTGTAGTTGATTCATGTGATGTTGATATATAGCTGTATCATCGATTTTTAATCCAGTAACAACATCAGTGCCAGTAATAGCGTTCACGCCAGGAAAGAAAGCAGGAACTTTCATTCCAACTTTACTTAACTGTCTGGGCAATTCTCTGCATAACTCTTCTACTTGTTTATGCCACCGATTAGTTGGGTAGTCTTCAACTGCTGAGGCAACATGCGTATGTTCTGTTTTGTCTAGTTTACGTTTTACAACACCTTCTGCCCATGAGGTTACAAACGGATCGTTAATTAACTTCACATACATATGAGGATAGTTTGTCTCCAATTTTCCTTGTTTTAGATTTATTTGTAATATCATTTTCTCATTCCTTTAAATACTGTTTTTTTAAATAGTTTATTTTCTTTATCAATATACTCAAACAACTTGTTTGGTATTCCTAATTTTTTACATGCATTGTCCATTGCTAATACATCTTTAGGTAAACACGCACCACCATACCCACGTAACTCAGGCTTTACATCTAAGTATTCATCAGGCATATTACTACTTCTTAGGAATGCTTCCTTAACTCTGTCGTATTCTGCTCCATTTGATTTGCATATCTCATAGAATACATTAGCAAATGTTATGCGTGTAGCATTAAATGTGTTCCAATAGTACTTCATCATCTCTGATTCCACTGGCGTTACCCGCATTGAGTCCTTTGGATATTGGCCATGACTACGTTGTACTAGATAATAATGGTTGACGTTGTTGGTTCCTACTAATAATAAACGATGATTAAACACAAAATCATACTTTGCACTACGTTCTTTAAGGAATTCAGGAACAAATACTATTTGATCATTGTGTTTATCTATAAGTCTCTGTGTTGTTCCGGGTTCGATTGTGCTTTTTATTGCTATAACTCCAGAGTATTTTAGTTTATATAGCTCATCTACTACTGATTCAACTATACTTGTGTTGCAACTTCCGTCATCATTAGATGGAGTAGGTACGCATATGTATACTATTTCGGTAGTTAGCACATCAATTAGACGTGTGTTAATAAGAATATCATGGCATATCACAGTAAAGCCCAGACGATTAAAACCTGCCGCTAGTGCCTCGCCTACAATCCCTTGACTTCCTACAATACCGATAATCATGTTATATCATCCCATATGTTTATAAATTCTGGACAACTATCAAATATATTAGTGCCCCTTACACTATCTTTACGTTGTATATATGTTTTAAAATCTTGTTTGTCTTTACTAGTTGCCTTTTCATTGTTAAGCAATTGATTCTTAAAAAATTTAAAACCAGTACTATTAATGTCTATACGATCTGCCATTGTTGTTACTAGTTGCTCTCGGTAATATCTAGGTAGTATACTAACATGCAAGTAGTTGGGCATATAAACAAAATTGCTCCACTTATGTTCTATTACACCACGACGATCTAAGTCGTCCATTAATTCTATTAGTCCGGCTACATTAATAGCACTAACACATGAAGTAATTGCGTAATTGGTTGGATAATATTTTTGCATCTGTATTAAATTTTGATCTATGTTATTCCAGTCAGTTCCATAGCGAACATACTCTGCTCTGTTGCCGATTGCATCAATGCTTGCTCCAACACGCCAGTTCTGCAATTTATCCCAATAATCAAATACATGCTTGCCTTTATAGTCTAACTTTGATAAATTTGTGTTATAGTCAATCCTTCTGTCATAAAGGCTTAATCGATCTAGTTCCGCTAACATATTCCAATGGACTGGATTCATTAATGGTTCTCCGCCAGCAAAATAAAATGATTTTATATTAGGTATATTATTCATAACATAATTTTCAAGATCACTATTTACAATTTCTATTACGCCGTTGCTTTTAATATTTTGTTCTTTAGCTTCTTCTGCGCCTATCATACTGCTTAGTCCGCTGTAACAACTTAAACATTTCATATTACAAATGTTACTTTGTCTATAATCAATTACGAATAATATATCATTATCTAATTCCGCAACTGCGTCATTTTTTAGTAAGTAAGGATTAGCACGATTATATAACTCACGTGGGCTCTTTACAATTCCGTCCTTTTCTAAATTCCAACATTTTTTACAAGCAGGATGTTCTTTGCCATCTAACATGCTCTGTCTTATTTCATTCCACTTATCACTTCTGCGTACTTCTGCAATTTTTTGATCTGTTATCGTTGTTAATGGGGCTTGTTCACAGCACATACTTACGCCTCCTAATGGCGTTACATGTAATCCACTCCAAGCAAAGATACAAGTCTTATTGGTCATTCTATGTCATCCCATATATCTTTAAATTCTGGACAACTATCAAATATGGAAGTCTTTCTAGTTTTGTCTTTTTTTATAATAAAGTTTTTAAAATCTTGTTTGTCTTTACTAGTTGCGGCTTCGTTGTTAAGCATTTGATTCTTAAAAAATGTAAATCCATCTTCGCCAATTGGAGTGATACTGCTAAAATCTGTTTCTTCAAAATAGGTTTCTACTTGACTTACCATTTTATGTCTGTACTGCAATGGCAAAACACTAACATGCAAATGTATAGGAGCATATACATAATTTAGCCAACGATAGTTTGTTATATTCATTTGTCTTAGAAATTCAAAAAAGTCAATAAGTCCGCCGACATTTAATGCACTCACAGTACAATCTATGCCAAACGTTCTGGTTTCGCCTGGCTTATTGTATGTTTCTTTTAGTAACTGTAAGTTCTTTAACATGGTCGGCCACTTAGTGCCTGCACGACAATACTCAGCCCTATCGCCTATAGCATCAAGACTAACTCCAGCATGCCAGTTAGTAAATTTGTCCCAATAATCAAATATGTGCTTGCCTTTATAGTCTAACTTTAGTAGGTTAGTATTGTAAACAAGTTTAACATCATGCCTGCCTATAGCATCTAGTTCTTTCATTATATTCCAATGGACTGGATTCAGTAAAGGTTCTCCACCGGCAAAATAAAATTCTTTTATGTGAGGAATGTTACTGTAAAGATAGTTATATATGTCGTCATTCGCTATTTCTTTAACACCATTTGTAGCTGGCAAATTGTGTTCTTGTGCTTCTTCTATTGCCCATAAACTACTATATACACTATTGCAATTTAAACATTTCATATTACAAATGTTACTTTGGCGTATATCAATCTGATGCAACACATCATCTTTGAGCTCAGCACTATCAATGCCTTCTAATGATTCTGGATACTTATCATTAATGTATTGACGACCACTATAAAACCCATCACGCTCTATAGCCCAACATTTTTTACAAGCAGGATGTTCTTTGCCATCTAGCATGTCCTGTCTTATTTCATTCCACTTATCACTTCTGCGTACTTCTGCAATAGTTCTTTCGCCGTCTTTTTGTAGGCCGCCGAGATATCCGTCGCTTGTTCCATGTTGAAAGCAACACATGCTGATGTCGCCATTAGGTGACACTTGCAATCCCTTCCATGCATAAACACAAAGTTTGTTCTCTTGGGTATTACTCATAATTTTTTTGTTATTTCCCTGTTGGTCATAATATTTTACGTTCCAAGTTTTACCATCTTTGAATTCACCTTCATACTTTTCTCCATTATAAAAAGTGTAGGTCCCTTGACCATGAAATACTCCATTCTTCCATTCTCCAACATACCTGGCTCCATCAGGTAAAGTTAATGTACCTTGACCATGTTGTTTCCAATTCTTGAATTCTCCTACATACGTTGTTCCATCATGGAAAGTTAATGTACCTTGACCATGTCTTTTATCATCCTTCCATTCCCCTACAAACTTACTTCCATCAGTCCAAGTGTATGTTCCTAGACCAATTGGTTTCCCATCCTTCCATTCCCCAACGTAATTTCTTCCACCAGACCAAGTGAATGTTCCTTGACCATGTTTTTTCCCATCCTTGAATTCACCTACATACATGTCTCCAGTAGGGAAAATATATGTACCTTGTCCATTTATTTTTCCACCTTTGAATTCCCCTATAAACTTCTCTCCTTTTCTATTCTTACTTCTCTCTATCTTCGTTTCTCTTCGTCTCTTTTCTCTCTTTACTTTCTCTCTCCCTCTTCTTCTCCTTTTAGGTTGGGTATTACTCATATTATAACTTCTTTGTTTTTATTATTTCTTGTCTAAGTTTTGTTATATGTACTACTGTTCTGTCAATTCTGTGGAAAAATTTTTTGGTACCACTAAAATAATCATCTACCGTGTGTTTTATTTGAGGGAAAAACCCGTAGTCATCAAATATAATGTGTCCATTTTCGGTTACTTTAGGATATAAATGTTCTAATACATGTCTTGTTGGTAAATGTAAATCTACATCTATTCTTAAAAGACTGATAATATTTGGTACAGTTTCAGGTATAGTATCCTCTACAAGGCCATAAACATAATTAATTGGTCCTGTATACCCCGTAAGTTTCATGTTTGCCTTCACTGATTTTAAATGAGAATAACACCACAAACTTCCTTTTTCTGATACTTTGTTTTTTCTATACCAATCTAATAAAGGAATATTCGCATGATCAATATCCTTTTTATCTGGTTCAGGAACACCTTGATATGTATCATACATCCATATTGCTCTGTCACTATCATAGTGTTTTAATACGCCTGCAATTACCATACAACTACCTCCCATATATACGCCAGCCTCGACAAAATCTCCCGGAATATCATTTACAATTATGTGTTCAGTTGCATCTATTAAATCTAATACAGCATTTAGGCTTGTGCAAATAGATGGAGAACAGTCAATCGCAATCTTTTTTTTCCAATCAGGATATCTCAAATTTTCAGGGTGCCAATCATCTCTTTTGGTCCAACGCATACTATCTATTAGATCACCATTTCTATATTGGGAAGTAGGTCTATTTTTTTTAATAGGTTCATCCATTATTTTTCCATTTTATACTACAACCAAAACTTGAATTAATTGTCCAATTGATTTCTTTTTCTATAAGCGTTAAATCAAGTGCATGTCGTAAACTACTACCAGTAGGCATTAGATCGTTGCTTGTATGACTTGGATCAAACTCGCCGTGGTATGTGATAATACCATCTTTGTTTATTACATAAAATTCAGGTGTGCATACTGCTTGATATGCTTTGGCAATGCTTTGATCCGCATCATATATGTAATCGCAATGCAATTTATGTAAAGTTTTAAATACTGGCATGGCATCGGGGTGATCCTCAGGATGCGGCCCAGGATCATTTGAACTTACTGCTACAATATTAATAATATCTTTATAATCGTCAACTAATTTACTTATTGCCTTCATTCTAAAAAGAACATAAGGGCAATGATTACAAATAATCATTATTAAATTAACTTTGTCTTTTTTCATTTGATCAAAAAAGAAAGCAGATTTACCTGTCATATTGTCACTAGTTAATAGCATAGGTTTCCTTTAATATTTTTGATATGCCTAAAGGGAGTGATATATTTTGTTGCCAGCCTAACTTTTTTAATTTTGTAATATCTGGTTTGCGTCTTGCAACACTTCCTGCTGGCGAATTGTATATTGTTATATCAGTTTTTACATTAAGTTGATTTAATATTTCTTTTGCAACATCGTGTATTACCCATTCATCATTACTGCCAATATTAATTATATTATTCCATTCCATTTTATCTGCAACGGTCAGTGTTGCTTTGATAGCATCGTCGATATAACAAAAACTTCTTGTTGCATCTGCTCCATGCAAAATATATTCATTATTTAAACATCTATCAATAAATTCGGGTATAAAATGATTTTTTTGTCCGGGTCCATAGACATTATGATAACGTATAATTTTATATGGCGTATCAAATTGAGTATGTGCTGCCACAATCATACTTTCGCCGAGTATTTTGCTTGCACTATAACTCCAACGAGGATTTGTAATATCATCTATAATTAATGGAACTTCTTCTGGAGTAGGTATAGGAACTATATTTAAGTTAAAGCCGCCGGCATAGGTTTCACTACTACTTGTATAAATTATAGGTGTACCTTTATATCGTTTAAGTATGTTGTGTTGTGATAATATACTATTTTCAATAATATCAAATGGACGAGAATAAAATGCAGAAGTGTTATTCATCATAGCTAAATGATAAATCAAATCAACATCAGGTAGACCTTGAACAAAATCCCAATTTTTCAGGTCTCCGTTATAGTCACAATTATTAAAATCTACGGTAATACAATCTAATGATTGTTTTAATTGGGAGCCAATGAAACCATTTGCACCTGTTATTAGTATCATTTTGAATTTGCTAAATATGTGATTACTGCTTTATTTATTGTGTAGAATTTGAATTTGCTAAATATGTGATTACTGCTTTATTTATTGTGTAGAATATGATCTCTAATTATAATTTTTACTTTCCAAATGGAAAACTTCCTCAAGATATTACCTTGATCAATAATGTATTCTACGGTGAACTAGATTTATACAATGACATGTTTAGAGATAAAAATGTGCGAGACGAAAACACAGGAATTGCCGAACTTGCATTTAATGAAGAGGGTAAACCTTATTACAATATTAATAATTGGCCATTTGCTGTAAAAGAATCGCCTCCTGTCCATTGCGGACTATTTCATATCTATTTCTGTGACCCTAACGATTTTGTCTTAAAAGACTTAGTAAAAGTAAATTATAATATTACAATTAAAAAACCTCAAGGTAGGTATTATTACTACATTTTAGCCGATCAATATAGAATGAATATGCTTCCTGTTTGGAAAGAAAATTATACAAACCCAGTCAAACTTTTATTGCCTGATGAAATTAAGAAAGATTTAGATAGCGATAAATGCCAAATTGTATTAGATCATAGTTTAGAAGGAATGCCGTGGGGCCGTTTTGAGTTAACAGGGTGGCAAAATTTATTTGGGGAATATCTTCAAAAAACAATATATATATGCGGTGATTTTAAGTTGAATTTGCATAATATGATTCCTACTGTTTATAGAAATACATTTGAAAAACATGTATCTAGACTAGTAGGATTTGACAAAACAAAACTAAAAGAAAGTATAAAAAATCGTAAACAACGAAAATTTAAAGCAATATGTAAAAATAGAGTGCTTCGATCTCATAGATTGATGCTTTGCAACTGGTTATCTATGGAAAATTTAAGTTATGCCATTAATTATAGTTTTGGTATAGTTACCCACCATGGTTCTAATGATGGTAATAGAAATTATGACTCCCGGATGTTTGGTAATATAATCGAAGATGCTTCAATTTATACAAAAATACCCGAAGATGAATTAACAAACTGGGCTAATTCACACGGAGAAAAAAATTTATGGCATGAACCCAAACGAAATTTACATATTAATTTAGCATCAATAATTGACGATCCATTAATAGAAGCATATGCTGATAGTTATTTTGAAATTGTTTGTGAAACTAATTTCTTTGAACATACCATTTTTCATAGCGAAAAAAGTTTTAAACCTATGATTTTCCTACAACCGTTTGTAATAATGGGAGAACAAGGAATAATAAGTACACTTAGAACGTTCGGTTATGATCTATTTGATGATTTTATTGATCATACATATGATGCTGAAAAAGACCACCTTAAAAGATTTGAACTCCTTAAAATAGAAATTCGTCGATTGATATCTATATCACATAAAGAATGGGCTGATTTTTTATATGAAAGTTATGACAGATTGGGATATAATATAAGAAATTTAAAACAATCATCACATCGATATAATACAATACATAATACTAAGTATAAAGGACAATCATTAGATTTTCCTGCTGATCATGAAAAAATATAAAAAATTATGAAAATAGGATTTATAGGACTAGGCAAACTTGGGTTAGAATGTGCTGAGGCAGTTGCCGGTATTCATTATTACCAAGATTCGACGTTTAACATGTCGGTAACTGGGTATGATGTTGTAAAGAGAACTAGTAATAAGATTACTATTACAGACGATATAAAAAATACAGTAATAGATAAAGATTTTGTTTTTATTGCCGTACAAACACCCCACGACCCAAAATATGATGGTAGTATTCCTACATCGCATTTAGAAAACAAAGAGTTTGATTATTCTTATGTCGAAGATGTATTACATAAAATTAAACATATCGTAACTAAAGATCAACCAGTTGTATTGATTAGTACAGTTTTACCAGGAACTTGTAGAGAACGATTTATACCTATTATAGGTGCTAATTTTATATATAATCCTTACTTAATTGCTATGGGAACGACTACTTGGGATATGTTAAATCCGGAAATGGTTATTATAGGCAATGCTGACGGAAATAAAGAGTTTGAGTCTCCAACAGGTAAATTAGTACAGTTTTATAAAATAATAATGCAGAAACAAAATGCAAGAATAGAAGTAGGTACATGGGACGAAGCAGAATGCATTAAAATTTTTTATAATACATTTATATCAGCAAAACTTGGTCTTGTTAATATGATACAAGATGTTGCAGAACGTAATGGTAATATAAATTGTGATATTGTAGCAAATGCTCTTGCTAAAAGTACACAACGTATTATGGGCCCGGCATACATGAAACCAGGTATGGGCGATGGCGGACCATGTCATCCTAGAGATAATATTGCATTGCGGCATTTAGCAGAAAAATTAGATTTAGGTTATGATTTATTTGATGCTATAATGACCGCAAGAGAAGTTCAAGCAAAGCGTATGGCCGAAAAACTTATTAGTTTTAATATGCCAATTGTTATTTTAGGAAAATCTTTTAAGCCAGGTGTTAAATATACTGAAGGTAGTAACAGTATGTTGGTAGGTCATTATGTAAAAGAACTTGCTCCACATTTAGATTTATACTACGACGAAAACCCACTAAACACATTTGAACCTATAACAGAGGAAATACATGATATACCTTGTGTTTATTTGTTAGGGCATAGAGGCGAACACTATAATTTTACCTTTAATTGGGATAGTATTATTGTAGATCCATGGCGAGAGTTTAAAACAGAAAATGTAGGGATACGTAAAATAATATATTATGGAAACACTAGATAAAGAAAATATACTTGACAAGTATATTTGTAGACATCCCTTTAGATATTTAGATGTAAATCATTCTGGATCCTATATGTGTTGTCCGTCTTGGTTACCTCAGGATATAACTAAACAAGGAAAATTTACCATAACAGAAGCATGGGATGGAGAATTAGCAAATAAAATTAGACAAAGTGTTACAGACGGAACATACAAGTATTGTGATAAACAACTCTGTCCTGCCTTAAATCGTTTAGTTAATACTGGCGAACCTGATCTTGATTATTTTGTTCCTAAAGAAGAGTTCGATACATCAGATACATCAGTAGAGGAAATACTGTTTGGTCAAGATAGAAGTTGTAATCTTAGATGTCCTAGTTGTAGGCCTACAGTTATTCATAATTATGAAGGAGATCATGAATGGAAAGAAGCGGTACAAGACGAAATTAAAACAAGTTTTGGTGGTACAATAAAAAAAATATTAATGACTGGAAGTGGAGATCCGCTTTACAGTAAAATTTATAAAGATTTTTTAATTAATTTTAATAAAAAAGATTTTCCTAATCTCATAGACATACAATTAGTAACAAATGGTAACTTACTTAATAAAAGAATGTGGAGCAAGTTTAATTGTACAGAATATATAGACACTATTGATTTTGGTATTGATGCAGGCACAAAAGACACGTATGAGAACATTACTCGATTAGGCGGAGATTGGGATAAGTTAATAAACAATATTAAATTTTTAGCAAGTTTAAACGACCGCACTCGTGATTTTATTTTTAGTTTTGTAGTAACACAATATAATTATAAAGAAATGAGTTTACTGCATGATATAATAAAGGAAATATTTAAAAATAGTATTAGTGGATATTGTATGAATTATAGGCAAATTGCTTATTGGGGTACTGGCGCATATTCAGAAAAAGAAGTTGAAAATATAAGTGTGTTTAATCCCGAACATGCTGAATATCAAAATTTTATAGTAGAATTAAAAAAAATAAATAATTTTAAACAAAACGACGACGAACTAATAAATCATAATTTTCATCATTTGTTGCAATGATTACAAAATACATATCAAATTGGATTAAAGATTATGCAACCAACAATAATTTTTCTGATTTAGTTATTGGTGTATCCGGAGGAATTGATTCTGCGTTAACAAGTACTCTTTGTTGTATAACAGAATTAAATGTACATGTATTAAATATGCCAATACATTCTGCGGATAAAAATACTCAAAATTCAAGAACCCATTGTAACTGGTTAGAAAATAAATTTGATAATGTAACAGTTTATGAAATAGACTTATCACAAGTATATGACGGTTTTAAAAATACAATGTCTGATTTTGACAATGATCTTGGATTTGCAAATTCGAAAGCTCGGTTACGTATGATTACTCTTTATCAAGTTTCTTCAAGTGTTAACGGGTTGGTTGTAGGTACAGGCAATAAAGTAGAAGATTTTGGTGTTGGATTTTATACAAAATACGGCGACGGTGGTGTAGATATTTCTCCTATTGCGGATTTATATAAAACCGAAGTGTATGAATATGCTAAACAATTAGATATACATAAAGATATTTTGAACGCACCACCAACAGATGGATTATGGGAAGACAACAGAACTGACCAAGATCAATTAGGTTTGTCATATGAAATATTAGAACAATGCATGGAAAACAATGCAAGTAATGAGCACCAAACAATATATGATAACATCAGGAAACCAAATTTACATAAAATAATTCCTATTCCAATTTGTAAACTAAAATAATAACATGGAGAATATATCTCTTGACATTTCCGACCTAGATAGGTTACAATTTAGCAAACTTGTATCATGAAACTTACATTAAGTTACATTTGTGCTAATACACTTATACATGATACTGTAAAAACATTAAAAGAGTTCTATGATGTTGGAATCCATATTGATATTATGGATGGGCATTTTGTTCCTCGGTTAGGTGTGCATCCAGAAATAATTGATATATTAAAAGAACAACTCGACGTGCCTATTGATGTACATTGTATGATGACAGCAAATAATCATGCTTGGAAGGATGTACTAAGTAGTAGTGCGGAAGTAATTTATGTACATTATGAAATCTTTCATAGTGATAAACACGCATTAGAATTTTTACAGCAAGATAAAAGATTACGGTTAGCATTTAAACCCCAGTGGACACTTCAACAAATATATTCAATATTAGATCATAATATAAATTACGAAAATGATTTTTTATTAATGGCGTATAATCCTGGTATAACAAATCAAGATAAAACATATAATTTAGATGATTTAAAAAATAGTAAATGTAAGATAACAATTGACGGAGGTGTTGATTTAGCTACATTACACACCTTCCATGATAATAATAATATACGTTTAGTTGCCGGTAGTAAACTAATTTTTAATGATAACTATTACCAAAATATAGGAAACTTATTAACATTATAACTCAAAAAGAATAACATGATCGACGGACTTAAACTATTAGATATGACACATCAATATTTTGATGCTTGGAATGCACATAATATAACAGAATTAGGA
>Ga0302123_10000938_pt1 | contig 21185 bp, 18 predicted proteins | sample CB21_321_MG_FD_203109 | JGI IMG/M metagenome (GOLD analysis project Ga0302123, IMG submission 203109) | Marine microbial communities from Western Arctic Ocean, Canada - CB21_32.1 | ecosystem: Environmental > Aquatic > Marine > Oceanic | place: Canada: Western Arctic Ocean | collected 2017-09-28 | reverse complement strand
GATAATCAAAAACACTGCCGCATCTTTGGTGGCAAATTTATTGTTATACCAATTTGAAATATCCTGGAGCATTCAACAACCTGTGAATTTTTCACCTTTGCCACAATCATACTGCCAAAGCGCTAAATTGACACCTCTCTACACAATTTTATTTATGTCAGATAGACTCTGTATTAGACTCACCCCCCCCCATTGATATTTTTTATGAAAAAAAACAATCTGACTCGCAACATAATGATCGGCATGTTTCTTGGGTTTGCAATAGGTGCGATACTTCACCAATTTCAAGAGACACCGTTTATCCATGAATATATCACCACGGGCATTCTGGATCTTATTGGACGTATCTTTATCATTTCGATGAAAATGCTTGTAGTTCCTCTCGTATTTGTTTCGATTGTCTGTGGAGCTTGCAACTTATCCGATCCAAAGACACTGGGGCGCGTTGGTGGAAAAACCATCGCACTATATCTTGTAACCACTTGTATTGCCATCACACTTGCAATCTGCTTTGCACTATTGTTTCATTTAGGTCAAGGCGCTGATTTACAGACAGGGGATATTAATTTTATTCCTAAATCACCCTCCACACTTACAGAGACTATCATCAATCTATTTCCAAGCAACCCCATTGATGCCCTAGCAGAAGGAAAAATATTGCAAGTGATTATCTTTGCTTTGCTCTTTGGTTTTGCTATTTCCATCTCAGGAGAATCGGGCATTAGAATCCGCACGTGGTTTAACGACATTAATCAGGTGATCATGTCTTTGGTCAATATTATCTTACTCATCGCACCTATCGGTGTCTTTGCCCTTATCACAAAACTTATGATCACTACTGAACCTGCTCAAATCCTACATATCTTTGGTTATTTTGGAACAGTGTTGTTGGTTTTAATAGTTCACCTCCTTGTCACAAATTCGATTCTACTAGCGGGCATAGCAAGACTCTCTCCTATTCCATTCTTTAAAAAAATGTTTCCCACTATGCTTTTTGCATTTTCAACGTCAAGTAGCAACGCCACCATCCCTCTCACGCTTAAAACCGTTAAAAATGATATTGGCGTAGATAATAAAGTTTGTGGTTTCACTATCCCACTTGGCGCTACTATCAATATGGATGGAACAGCTATAATGCAGGGTGTTGCCACTATTTTTATTGCCAATTTGTATAATATTGATATTGGTTTGACGGGTTATTTAATGGTAATTATTACGGCAACATTAAGCTCAATTGGCACAGCAGGCGTACCTGGTATTGGACTGATTACCTTAACAATGGTGCTTCAACAAGTTGGGTTGCCTGTTGAGGGAATTGCGCTGATTATTGGTGTCGACCGTATTTTAGACATGGTTCGCACTGCGGTAAATGTTACTGGCGATGCGGCGGTTACAACGGTTGTTGCAAAGTCCGAAGGTTTATTGGATATTAGACAGTATCAAGGACAAAAAATATCTTAGTCAACTGACGTCGTTTTATCCACAATCACCGCCGTGGTCATGACCGCATTTACATTGACTGCCGTACGCCCCATATCGATAATTGGATCAACACCCTGCACTAGTGCCACAATACTGTAAGGGAGCCCCATAGTAGAAAGCGTTACACCCGCCGCGACAAATGCCGTTCCTGGAATACCTGAAACACCGAGAGAAGCAATCATATTAATGAAAGCAATAAAAAGAACGGTTTCCCAAGTAATAGGCATTCCCAAAATAGTCATCGTCATCACCACCAACATAGCAGGATAAACCCCCGCACAAGCATTCATGCCAATCGTCGCCCCAACACCTGGCACAAAGTTCGAAACACTTTCAGACAACTTCATTCTATTGCCTAATGCATCCATCGTCACCGGCATGGTTCCGAAACTCGAACGTGTGGTAAAAGCAACCAATAGTGCACGATAGACATTTTTAAAATAGGTAATCGGATTCACACCCACCAACAGCAATAAAACAATGTGCATACAAAGTACGATGACCATAGCAATATACATTGCACCCACAAAAGTTATCATCTGGTGTAAGGTTGTCCAACCTTGAGTTAAAGACATGTGCGTCATTAATGCCATCACACCATAAGGGGTTAAAGAAATTACCATATTTGCTAACTTTTTAGAAACAAAAAAAGCTGAGTGAATAAAGCCAATAAAAGGCTCTGCAATTTTTTCTTCTTGTTTGTGTAGCTGTAATGTTGCCACACCGATTAACACTGCAAATATCACCACCGCAATCACATTATTATTTGCCATCGCTTCAACTGGATTACTTGGAATCATCGCTAACAAGGTGGTTAAAATACCTGCCGAGCTATGCGAGGGATCTAGCACCACTCCGGGAATACTTAAACCATGTCCAATATCAAAGAACTGTGCGACATAGCTACCAATAATAGCACTGACACCTGTCGTCAATAAAAGAATCGCAACCGTTTTAAAGGCTACCTTTGTTAAATAACTTCCTTTTTTACCCCTCAGATTAACAATCGAATGCACAATCGCAGTAAAGACAAGTGGAATAATCAGCATCATCAACAGCTTGACGTAAATGCTTCCTGAAAAATCTAATATCGCCACCAGATCTGAGAGATGCGCCGCCCCATCCGTAACGGTTGTTCTTAGAATTAAGCCAAAGCCCAAACCGATCACCAGTGAACTTAATGCACGAACATTAAAGCTAACCTTTTTCACCTGAGCGAATAACAAAACTCCCAGTAACAGGACAAAAATAACAATTCCGACTATTGAGCTTGCATACATGTAGTATCCTCCTTAACCTTTATGGTAAAATCTACTGCGTGTAACAGTAGCAGAATATTTTTAGAAATTGCACAAAAAAAGCGCTGAAATCGAAAATAAATAATCCATGAGTATATTAATCCATGATTGCGATTAAAGAACGAGCAAAAAAACTCAAACTAGATAAAATCAAACGCCACATATTCTTATGTTGCGATCAAAGCAAGGATAACTGTTGTAGTAAAAAAACCTCCATGAAATCGTGGGATTTTTTAAAAAGCAGACTCCAAGAGCTTGGACTGACACAGTCTGGTGAAATTTTTCGCACCAAAGCTAATTGTTTACGTGTTTGCAAACATGGGCCTATTGCTGTCATCTACCCTGATGCGGTTTGGTATCACAGCTGTTCACCCAAGGTGCTTGAACAAATTATCCAAAAACATCTCATTCATGGTGAGATTGTGACAGAGTATGAGATTAAGACCTGTGATTTGGATTCTGATCAGGAATAGTCTGCTCTGCATCGTAATGAGAACACTATCTCTCGAACCACAACCATTAGTAAATGTGAGTACGTCTTTATTTTCAAAACAAGTAAAGGCACATAATTGTTTTGACAGCAAATTTCTGCCAGACTTAAGTGCATTACATAATCAATAAAAAATAAAATATGATGCTTAAAATCAAATCTCTTGCTGTATTAACTTGTGCAACCGCATTTTCAGCTGCGGTCGTTGCGAATACGACACCCACTATGACAACCTCAACCTCCTCTGTACTTAGCCCTGCATTCCAAAAAGGTGAAACGCTAATTAAAAATCTTACCAAAGGGCAGCTCAATGTTACCGACACCTTTACGCCTGAAGGTGTCGACTTGCAAGGCTATGTGGTCAAACAACAAGGTGGCGGGCAATCTCAAATTATTTTTTCTAAGGATGGTAAGTATCTCTTTATCGGAAATGTTATCACTGCAAATGGTGAAAACATCACTGAAAAATACCAACAACGCCTCATTCAAAGCAAGATTGCAAAAGCAGCCTATCAAGAAATTGCGAAGCTTCACACCATCACTGAAGGTAAAGATTCTGCTAAACATAAGCTCTATATTATCATTGATCCAAACTGTATATATTGTCATTTGATGTATGAAGAAATCGTTAAATCTAAAGTCATTGAAAATGGGGATCTTCAAATTAAGTGGTTGCCTGCAGGATTCTTAAGAGCAGACAGTGCCGGCAAAGCTGCCGCTATGCTCACTGCAAAAAATCCATTACAGGCTTTACGTAAAGATGAAAATGCATTTAATATTGCAAAAGAACAAGGTGGATTACAAGCCCTAAACCCATTGTCAACGAATGTGGAAACACAAACAGCCTTCGCAAACGTAGAAGCGAACACAGAGTTCTTCACAAATAATGGTTTTGGTGGCACACCTACTCTTCTCTATAAGACAAAAGATGGGAAATATGACTCTCTAGCAGGATTTGTAAAAGGCAAACAATTCACCGACCTGGTAAATACCTTATCTGCTACTTGGTAAGACAAGGCGTTGCTTCAATCTTTTGATAGACTTTTGTTACTGTTTCTTTAAATACTTTCTCTGAGTCACTAACGATATTAATATGTCCCATCTTACGATTTTCTCTCAAAGATTTCCCATAAGATTTAACTGTGACACCTTGTAAATGACTCAAGCGATTATCTAAAACATCTTCGCCGATCAAGTTAATCATCATGGTATAAGTATGCGTAGGATTGGTCTCACCAAGCGCTTGTCCCGCCACTGCACGCAAATGATTTTCAAACTGGCTAGTCACGGCTCCACCTATACTCCAATGTCCAGAATTATGAACACGTGGTGCCATTTCATTCACATAAAGGGCATCATCCACAACAAAAAATTCCATCGCAAGTATCCCAACATAGTCAAAGTGGTTTAATACTTTTTCAATCGCTGCTTGTGCTTTTCTTGAGAGCGTATCGCTCATCGCTAAAACATGCGTTTCACGCAAAATGCCTTCACGGTGCTCATTCCGCACCAAGGGGTAATAAACAATTTTGCCAGATTGGCTTCTTGAGGCAATTTGTGAGACTTCATAATCAAACTTTACAAAAGACTCTGCAATCAAAGCATGTTCACCCAAAACGCTCCATGCTTTTGAAATATCATCTTCAGACTTAAGCACATACTGCCCTTTTCCATCATAGCCAAAACGGCGTGTTTTTATGATAAAAGGGTATCCAAATTTTTGTGCCGCTTTTGTGAAATCAACCTGACGGCTAATTGACATAAAAGCATTTGTTTGAATGTCTAACTTGGTAAAAGTGGTTTTTTCAATCAGTCTATCTTGTGAAGATGCAAGCGCTGGAATAGATGGATAAACAGGCACGACATCATTTACTGCTTCCAATAGTGACACAGGGATATTTTCAATCTCATAAGTCACCACATCAAAGTTTTTCAACTTTTTCACCCACGATGAAGTCTCCGAATGCGGGCAACTGCCATCTTTATTAATCTCTGGTAATGGAAAGTCTGTCGTTAGAAGCCCAAGCTTTACTGACACATCATGCATCATTGCCGCTAATTGACCGTTTCCTAAGATTGCGATTTTTTTCATGGGATAGTGCCCTTCACCGTATAGATTTTACTCTAGCATTATAAGCGACTTCATCGAAAAGTCACCGGATAAAGACATATTAAGAATGCTGTTTGGTCGTTTTAGTAATGTATAAACAATCTGAAACTTAAGAGACAACGAATCTGTCTGAAATCTTGGTAGCATTATAATCACCAAATATGCATGGTTGCGTGCAAGATTGAATTTAGATGAGCTTATAAGGGTAGTATTTTGGTTCCCACTGCACAGAACGAATACGTTTTTCTAATAAATTTAAATCCAAATCTGAAACGCCATCTGCAACGGCTCTCTTAGCTACGGCAACCGCAACTACGTGACTCAGGCTCTTCGCATCTTTTAATGGTGGCATTAAAGTCTGGCTATTATCCTTTCTAAATGGAGATAAAGCACTCAAGGCATGACATGCTGCTCGAATCATACTCGGCGTTAAACGCGTGGCTTTTGAGGCAATAACACCAAGCCCTAAGCCTGGAAAAATATAAGCATTATTGCCTTGCGAGATTTCATAGACGTGATCACCATATTGAACAGGGTCAAAGGGACTGCCTGTCGCCACAATCACGCGACCTTCTGTCCATTCGATTAAGTCTGCAGGGTGCGCTTCACTTTTTGAGGTTGGATTAGATAATGGCATAATGATGGGGCGTTTCATATGACGTGCCATTTCCTTAACAACTTTTTCTGTAAAGGCATTATAAGCGGTGGAAACACCAATTAAAATCGTGGGTTTTGCATTTTTAACCGTATCTTCAAGCATGATATTTTCTTGATCGGCGACATTCCAATCAGCAACATCTTCCTTGCTATGCACATAAGGTTCTTGAAAAAATTGAATAGTTTTTTGATGGCGTGTTAATAAACCTTTGCTATTTAATATCCAAAAGCGGCTTCTTGCTTCCGCCTCAGAAAGTCCTGCCTCAATCATCATATCGCAGATTTGATCTGCAATACCACAACTTGCCGTACCCGCACCATGCATCACGATACGTTGATCTTTCATAGAAAGTCCTTGCCCTTCTATTGCTGATAAAATATTTGCCGTGGTGACAATCCCCGTTCCTTGCATGTCATCGTTAAAGGTACACATTTTATCTTGATAACGAACGAGATTTTTACGTGCCGTATCTCGACCAAAATCTTCCCAGTGCAAAAACACCTTTGGAAAAGTTACCTGAATCGCGGAAACAAATTGATCAATAAAGTTATCATACTCCGGCCCTCGAATTCGCTTATGCCGCCTCCCTATATACAATGAATCATTCAATAATGCCTCATTATCTGTTCCCACATCCAAAAATATTGGCAGCACTCTTGTCGGATCAAGCCCCGAGAATAAGATATAAACCATCAATTTTCCAATGCTAATATCCATGCCCCCAACACCTTGATCGCCTATTCCAAGAACCGCCTCACCGTCCGTCACAATAACAAAATCAATATCCTCTCGACAATGACTTGCCAAAATAGTCGCAATATCATTTTTATCCTCATAATCAATGTACACACCACGAGGTCGACGCATTTGCAGACTAAAGTTTTGTACAGATTCACCCACAGTCGGGGTGTAAATAATGGGTAACATTTCTTCCATGTGATCTGCTACAAGCTTATAAAAAACGGTGGCATTAAAATCATGCATTTGCATTAAAAATATATGCTTAGCCAAGGGACTTTCTTTTTGATGAAACTGTAAATACAAACGATGTGCTTGCTCTTCTAAAGTTTCCACCTTACTTGGAAGCATTCCCATCATATTAAAGGATTTTCTCTCTTCTTTTGTGAAGGCAATACCCTTATTGATAATCGGGGTATTAATTAACGCGCGGCCCTCTACTGAAATTTCAATATGATCAATATCACCTTCTTCATTTCGAATACGTCGGTGTGAAATAGTGTTGTTGCAAAACATAAGATCTCTAGACTATAAAATTTTTATGGTGGCTAATAGCATAATCTACTGAGATATCAAGCACAATGGATAATATTGTTCCCAACTATACATGAATTACAGAGGAATTGTGCTATTTTGATATGCATTCACCCTAGTACTCAGCCACCCACCATCATTTTGAGGAAAAGTGCCAACACTTGTTGTATTACCACCGCCCCACAAAATAGAAAACACATTGCTATTTTTAGCTTTTTCTAGATTGCTTTCTTGCCAGCCATAATCATTCACTGTGAGATAAGTTGTCATTGAACACCCACCACTAGAATCACAATTATATGCACTATCAGGCAATACAATATCAGTAATATAACTTTTAATATTCGTTAATCCATCGTCTAGCTCAATATCACCAAAAAAATAATGGGGTGCGGTAGATGCATGATTTTGACGAAGATCAACATCATTTTGTAACTGCAGATGCCCACCAGGAATTTGCCATAGCATAACAGGCGCCTTATTTAAGCCATCGCTCATTTGTTTGACATAAGTTAAATAATTATCCCAATCTCGTGCATTCCAAACATAGCCGATACCTGCGGCTGCGGGTATTGCATCCATTTCATATTTATCAAAAACTAAGAAGTCTGGCTTGTAATTCCCATTATAAACGCCTAAATCACTCCAAAGCTGCACGGATGGCGAGGATAATTTGCTGTTTATTTGAGCCTCACTATAATTATTATGAACCCAATTTGCTGAGTTCCCACTCCATACATTTTCCTGCCAACCAAATGTAACATTTGCTCCAACTTCTTTTATAGCCCAATTTGTTGCCTGTATCCATCCTTTAAAATTATCTGCAAATTTAGGGATTGTTAGATCAGAGTTATGGGGTGCTTGATTTAAAATACTGATAGCATCTGCTTCCCAGGCTGTCTTTATATCCCAAGGAGAGTAAACTCCATCCTTTTTATAGGCACCCGCAAAAGCATTTTTTAAAACATTAACTGGCGTAGTCTCATTTATGATTAGTGTATTTCCATTATTCAGGTTTAATGTCCAATTGTGCGGTGTTGTTATAAACCAATAAGCCTTTGAGAGTGACTCTTGCACTTGAATGTCTTTCAATGTTCCAATTTCGCCAGTAGTGCTATTATAAAGGTTCTGCTGCTGAACCATTCCAAGTAAGTCTGGATTCAAAACGATTGAACCTACACCTCCTTTTTCAGCTTCGGCAGACTGTAAAACCTGAGAAACAAGCATGAGATTGATAAAATGCATTGTCAAATTCGTCACATTGTCTAAATCTTTATAGGCAGTTCCCCCACTCATTTCAGCAGTATAAACAACCATAACAGGCTTTACTGTATGACTATTTTCTTTCGATAAAGACTCTGCTAAATTAATTGTGTTTTGTGTGTATATAGGGAAAACTATTCTTCCTGGATCACCATTACCGCCATCGCCAGCATATTTGAAAATGGCATCAACTAAACGCCCTTTTAATTGGTCAATATTTAATATATTCGCATCGGTTACCGCACCCATTGCCAAATAATTTGGCCAACCTGCTACGCTGTTTGATGACTCTTTCTTTTGAAAGATAATTTTAACCTCATTTTGGTTGCCAGGATTTATGGTGATTTTTTTTCCTTGGCCGTTCTTATATGAATAGTTATAACTGCCTTTTGAAATCGTTTGCCCAGATAAAATATACCCTCCAGCAGGCACCTGATAGGACTTCGTTATATTACCAACAGATTCACTGCCAACTATATTTCCTTTGCCATCTTTTAAAGTAATGGTGCTTTTTTCTTGATCTGGCAAACCGGAAACATTCAACGATACTGGGTATGTTACAATAGGTGTTCCTGTTGCTTTTACACTTATAGAATAATTTGTCTTAGATGATAAGGTTGATATTTCTGTTGGATCAAAAGAAAAGTTGTAATTCTTATTATTCGCATAAATATTATTTGCACTAAATGAATACACATGACCCGAGGCAAGGTTGCCAATATTTGTTGGTATATTTCCCCAAGGTAACTCAAGCTGAGCTTCAGAATCATTGGTTTTGTCTTTAACCGTTACAATCACATTTCCAGCACCTATCGGCCTAGATTGATTTAGTGAAAATGTAAATATTCCCTTATACTTTTGATACGTTAACTGCACGGGAAAATTTTGATTATTTTTGATATTTACTTCTGAAGGTAACGCCGAAATAATATTACCATTCGTGGTGGCTGAAATGACGTATTTACCCGAGTCAATTAATTGTGCTTTACCCGACATCACGTCACCCCAAATGAACTGATACCCATTAGAAGTATTGCTTTCTTTTGGTTTTAAAAAAATTTTCGTATCGTCCAGAATATCGGAACTATCAACCGCTTTTGAGAAAGTTATCGTTCCCTTGTTTATAGGCTTAGTGCCAACATTAAATTCTGAAATAGTGTAGTTTGAATTGCTTGGACTAAAACTAATGATAGCTTTTTCATTTGCAGGCAGTATGTAATCTTCTACCGGGTGATACTTTTTACCTACTAATATTTGAGCTGTATCTTTATCCATACTAACTTCTGTTGGAGCGCCACTCAAACCCCAAGCACTTTCAATTGTTACACCGTCAGATAGTTTGAAAGAGATTGGACTTTGAGATAAATTTGTTTTCGCATCACAGTGGAATGTGATTGAGCCCGTCCATCCTTGCTGATATGTATCTAGTGTACAGTCTGCAAATGCGCTACTGATAAATAAACTAGACATCGCGACTGTAACGATTCTTTTTTTCCATATGCCATTCATTATTGATCCCTCATGGTTTGTTTTACTCCGTACAGACCATCTCTCTAGTAATAGAAAGTGGCTTCCTGCCATAATCAGTTAAGCATTCTATCTATTCTTATTTGGAAGTCAAACTTAAACACATAAAATATTCAACTAATTGAAATTAATGTCGTTTTCTGTATCTTCATGAAAATACTTCGACTGATTAAATGAACCATGAGGGTAAATTATAATCACAGCCTATAATGGTTTGAAATGGCTGCAAACCCGGCCTCTTATGCAACAGATTATTTTCGCTAACAGATCTGTATAACAGGTTTTTCTTGTAGAAAATACTATATTGTGATCATTATTTTCCTCCACAACAAACAATCAAACCTTATCAGGCACCACACTCAAAACCCTCAAACTCTGCGACATAATCCGTGCAAAAATAGGCGCGGCTACCGAACCACCACCATAACTTTCACCTTTTGGGTCATCCACGACCACAATAATGATCAACTTTGGATTGGTTGCGGGCGCCAAACCTGCAAATACCGCCATATAATCATCCGTAGCATAACCGCCGGCAATCGCCTTACGAGTTGTCCCCGTCTTGCCTGCCACATGATAGCCCCAGATCCTTGCTTTCGCACCCGTGCCGCCTTTGCCTTCAACAACATTTTGGAGCATGGTAATCACCTGCTCGGCAACCACATCATTCACCACTTCAACCTTTTCAATATTCTCACCAGGATTTACACGAATAAAAGTGGGCTTCACCATAACACCTTTATTTCCAAGAGCTGCATATCCTCTAGCTAACTGCAATGTTGTTAGGTTCATGCCATAGCCAAATGACAATGTTGCCAGAGGAAACTCACCCCACTTTGTAGGTGATGGCACGAGACCCGTACGTTCCCCAGGAAACTCTATTCCCGTGGCCGATCCAAAACCAAACTCACGGAGCGTATCTGGTAAAGCTTCTGGCGGCAGAGATAATATCACCTTAGAAATCCCCACATTACTGGATTTCAGTAAAATATACCCTAAATCCATCTCACCGTAATTTTTAAAATCACGAACCGTTCTCTTTCCAACTCGATAGTACCCGGGTGAAGTACTGATAATAGATTCTGGCGTGTACTCACCACTTTTAAGACCGGCAACGGCTGAAAATGTTTTCATCACAGATCCTGGTTCAAAAACATCTGTTACCACACGATTACGCATTGTATCAGGAAAAGCTGTAGTCATATTATTTGGGTTATAGGAGGGTTGATTCACCATGGCAAGCACCTCACCAGTCTTAACATCCATCACCACCACACTGCCCGCAAGTGCATGATTTTCAACAACGCCTTCTTTGAGTGCTTTATAGGCAATATATTGAATCTTACGATCAATACTCAACGCAATATCATTCCCATGTTTCGGTATCTTACCGCCCTCTAAGATACGCACATGATTACCCTTTGCATCTCGCCAAAGGTTTTGGTGACCACCTTCGCCATCTAGCCAGTCGTTAAAAATCAGCTCAATTCCTTCTTGGCCTTTATTATCGATATTTGTAAAACCAACCACTTGAGAAGTCACTTCACCATCAGGGTAATAGCGCTTGTATTCTCGTTTTAGATGGACTCCCAATAATTCCATATGGGAAATTTCAGAAGCAATTTTCGGATTCACTTGCCTTTTTAAATACACGAATCCAGAACGCCCTTCTCGCACTTTAATCCGTCTTATAATATTCGTTTGCTGTTCTTTTGACAGTTCAAGCAATAACATCACTTTCTGAAAACTATTACTCTTTATATCCACATTCAATGGATTCACCCAAATAGAATCGACAGGCGTGCTCACCGCCAAAGGGTATCCATTTCGATCAACAATGCTCCCACGATAAGCATGTTTCTGAACAGTACGTTCAACGCGGTCTTCGCCTTGTTTTTTTAAAAACGGATGGTCGACCGTACTCATCATGACTAGCTTTAGCACAATGGCAAGCACTACAACGACAATAAAGAACATGACAAAAATATAACGCTTTTTATTGAGCATTTTTTATCACTCCTTGATAACCTGAATATTTTTTGGTTCTGGTAAATTCATGTCTAATTGATTTTTTGCGACAATTTCCACTCGGTTTGGAGACGCAAGAGAACTGTGCTCTAAAAGAATCTGCGTCCATTCAATCCTTAAGGTTTCTTTTTGCTTCTGGGCTTTTTGCTCTAAAATCATATATTGACGGTGTTCGAATTTGACCACAATAACCGCAAAAGCGGATCCCATTAAAATAACCACTAAAAGAAAAATAATCCCAACTTTCGCATTCAAAAAATTTTCTTTTAATGACTCAACTAATCTGCTTCGAACAGCGTGGCGACTCAGACTCATATTCTTTCTGCCACTCTTAATACCGCACTTCTTGAGCGCACATTCTCACCTAATTCCGTAACGGATGCTTTGGATTTTTTAGTGACCCACTTAAAAGTAGGTATAATATTTGTGGGTAATGGTAAGCCTCGTGGCAACTCAATATCTGTGCCTCGCACTTCTCGCGTCATAAATTTTTTCACCATACGATCTTCCAATGAATGAAAACTGATAATAGATGCCCGCCCCTCAATAGCAAGAATCTCTTTCAATGATGCTAAGGTTTTCTCTAACTCCAACAATTCTTCATTCACATAAATTCTAAGTGCTTGAAAACAACGCGTGGCAGGATGTTTTTTTTCTTTTCTGGAGACCTGCTGTTCAATCACATCTGCTAAAGCCAAAGTGCTCTCAATCACCACGCCTCGATCTAAAGCATCTTTAATAGCGCCCGCAATACTCCAAGCGTAGCGTTCCTCACCATATTTTTTAAAAATCGTGGATAAGTCTTCTCTAGAAAGCGTTTTAATCACTTCACTCACAGGTTCAGCCGATGTCGGATCCATCCGCATATCTAGAGGACCATCATGCATAAAACTAAACCCACGTCGAGCTTCATCCAACTGTGGAGAAGAAACCCCCAAATCTAATAGCACACCATCTACTTTTCCCAATAAATCATGTGAAACACAATAATCATGCATGGTCGAAAAGGCAGCGTGAACCAAGGTTAATTTTGGCTCATTTTTAAATTTTTCTTCCCCATAAGCAATCGCATCTGGGTCGCGATCAAAAGCAATAAGCTGCCCCGTATCATCCAATAACTTCAACACTTCAGTAGAATGTCCACCTCGACCAAAAGTGCCATCTATATAAAGACCATTAGACTTGATATTCAGCCCATCTATTGATTCTTTCAACAAAACAGAATAATGCATTATGCTTGAACCTGCTGAATAAATTTGGTAATCGCCTGTTCTGCTTGCGACAAATCATCAAGATTATCTTCTATCAAAGAAGTAAAATAACTTCCAACAATCACGCCTTCACTTCCCGCATCCCACACCAGCCTTGCATGATCAGGATGTGAAATCCCAAAGCCCACAATCATAGGTCTATCTGTTCTAGCCCTAAGCTCCCGAACCCGTTCAAGTGTTTTAGGGCTCACCTCTTTTTTAGCACCTGTTGTGCCAAAGCCACTTAAAACATATGTAAACGCGGAAGACTTTTCAAAAAGCATCTGTGCACGAGGCAAAGCGGTATTGGGCGCTACCATCTGTACACTACCAATTCCAAATTTATCTAACAATGTCTGATGATCTGCACTTTCCTCAAAAGGTAAATCTGCTGAGACAATACCATCAACCCCTGCCTTTGCGAGTTTGCGATAACCATTTTCACCAGCTCTAAACAGTAAGTTATAATACAATAACAACCCAATAGGTAAATCAGGAAAGCAAGCTCTAATCTCGGTGATCATCTCGATGCAAGTATCAAAATTCATTTCTGCAGCCAACGCTCTTTCCATTGAACGTTGATTCGTTGGACCATCCGCAATGGGGTCTGAAAAGGGAAAGCCAAGCTCCAAAGCATCTGCGCCTGCATCCACAGCCGCCTTAATGATTTTCATACTTGCTTCACGATTTGGGTCACCCAAAGTGAAAAATGGCACAAAAATATGTTTCTTTTTGGATTGAAATAATTTGTGAAAACGATTCATTTTAGTCCACCCCTCTCACATTCCAGTAACTATCAAGATCTTTATCTCCACGCCCTGAAACATTAATTAATATTTTATCATTGTTAGAAAACTGCTTGCTCACCTTAAAAGCCAACGCTAATGCATGTGCAGACTCAAACGCGGGAATGATACCTTCAAGCTTCGACAATTCTTCAAAAGCATCTAGCGCTTCATCATCGGTAATAGAAAAATACTTCGCCCGTTTTATCTCTTGCAAATAAGCGTGTTCAGGGCCAATGCCTGGGTAATCAAGGCCTGCCGAAATAGAATAAGGTTCTGTAATCTGTCCCTCATCATTTTGCAAAAACAAAGAGTGCATCCCATGAAAAACACCAGGCTTCCCCTCAGTCAAGGTTGCCGCATGCTCCCCAGTTTCAATGCCGTGGCCCGCAGGTTCGGCACCATATAATTCCACTTGGGCATCTTCTATGAATCCAGAGAAAATTCCAATGGCATTACTGCCTCCACCCACACAGGCAAATACCGCACTTGGAAGCACATCTGTTTGCTTTAGCATTTGCGAACGCGCTTCACGCCCAATCACCTCTTGAAAATATCGCACCAACCGTGGGAAAGGATGCGGCCCCGCTGCCGTTCCAAAACAATAATAAGTATCCTCAGCATTAGTAATCCAATCCCGCATGGCTTCGTTAATGGCATCTTTCAATGTCGCACTCCCAGACTCAACTGAATGTACTTTTGCCCCAAAGAGTTTCATTCTAGAAACATTTGATTCTTGCCGTGCAATATCCACCGCGCCCATATAGACCTCAACATCCATGCCAAGCATCGCTCCCACCATTGCTGTTGCAACCCCATGTTGCCCCGCACCCGTTTCTGCGATAATCCTTTTTTTCCCAAGGTATTTTGCTAATAATAATTGGCCTATGGTATTGTTTGTTTTATGCGCCCCACCATGCAATAAATCTTCACGTTTTAGGTATATTTGACATCCATATTTTTCTGAAAGTCGTTTAGCATGCGTCACAGGTGTTTCTCGTCCAGCATATTGAGTCAATAGCGTTTTAAATTCTTGCTGAAAATGGGTATCTGTTTGAATGGCGATAAAGCCATCTTCTATATCTGCCAATACGTTCATAAGGCTTTCTGGCGCATAAAAACCACCAAATTTACCGTATCTTGTTTCTAATTTCATGATAAATAATAACCTTCTACACACTATGCGTATTAGATTATCATAAAAGGAGGAAATCTGTCATGAGATGTTATGGCTTAGGCACAAAAAAGCCTGTCAAAACAGGCTTAGAAAAATAAAAGGCTTAATTTCAATTTAAAGATTATTTACACCTTCTCAAAAATCAATGTTCCGTTTGTGCCACCAAATCCAAATGAATTTGACATCGCAACATCTATTTTCATAGGCCTCGCTGTATGAGCCGCATAATCCAAATTACAGTTCTCATCCACATTATCAAGGTTGATTGTAGGCGGTGCAACTTGATCTCTCATTGCAAGAATAGAAAATATCGCCTCAACTGCTCCAGCGGCACCCAATAAATGGCCAGTCATGGACTTGGTTGAACTCATCACGATATTTTTAGCATGATCGCCAAGTACCTTCTCAACCGACATAGACTCTTGCGCATCACCTGCTGGTGTTGAAGTGCCATGTGCATTCACATAATCAATTTTATCTGCATTGATGCCCGCATCTTTGATTGCATTCGCCATACATCTTGCTGCACCTTCACCACTTGGTGTGGTCATATGATAAGCATCTGCGCTCATCCCAAACCCAGTTAGCTCAGCATAGATGTGTGCACCACGTGCTTTTGCGTGCTCGTACTCTTCTAAAACCATGACACCCGCCCCATCTGATAATACGAACCCATCACGATCTCTATCCCAAGGACGAGAAGCGGCTTCTGGATCATCATTACGTGTAGACAAAGCTCTTGCTGCTGAGAAACCACCAATACCAATTGCGGTACTCGATTTTTCAGCACCACCCGCCAGCATTACATCTGCATCACCATAAGCAATGATCCGTGCCGCTGCACCGATATTGTGTGTACCTGTGGTGCAAGCCGTTACGATGGCTAAGTTTGGACCTTTTAAGCCAAGCTCAATGGATACATGTCCTGAAATCATATTCACAATCGTCGCAGGAATCGAAAAAGGAGAGACACGACGTGTTCCTTTTGTATCTAAAATTTGTCTTGTCGCTTCAAGGGTTTCAAGTCCCCCCATCCCCGCTGAAACCATCACACCGATATGATCTGCATTTTTTTCAGTGACCTCAAGCCCAGAATCCTCCCAAGCTTGGCGAGAGGCAACAATACCATACTCTAAAAATATATCTAATTTTTTACGATATTTTGTTGTGAAATGTAGATCAGAATTATAGTCTGTAATACGCCCACCAATTCTAGCTTTATAGTCTTCAATTGGTGGGCCAGGAAGGTCAAAACCATCTAATTTCTTGATACCACTTTTTCCAGCAAGAATACTCTCCCAGGTTGATTTCACATCAAGACCTACTGGTGTTATCATCCCCATCCCTGTTACTACAACGCGTCTAGATGATTTCATTTTCTATTCCCTCTAAAGATTTTTAGTTAAAAACTTATTACCAAACCTGGTGACAAGTATACATAAACCCACCCAAAATGACGAATTTACAGCAAAGATTTTTCTAGCCTCAAAACGAAAAAATCAGCACTCACCTTCGTCAGCACTGATTCTTAATAAAAAATATTTCGATCACTCGAAAATTTTATGCCTTATCTTTGATAAAAGACATAACATCCGCAACAGTTCTGATTTTCTCAGCTTCTTCGTCAGGGATTTCAACTTCAAATTCTTCTTCTAAAGCCATTACCAACTCAACTGTGTCCAGTGAATCAGCACCAAGGTCATCAATAAATGAAGCTTCAGGCTTCACATCTTCTTCCTTAACACCTAATTGTTCAACAATTACTTTGATTACTCTTGTTTCTGCATCGCTCATTTTCGATAGTCCTTCTTTTGTTTTACGATTAAAATAATATTATGGGGTAGTTTAGAGTAAAGCGGTTAATTTGCAAGCATTTATATTGATAATTTAATACTTACCGAAATCAGCCTTTACGCCATATACATTCCACCATTCACATGAATAGTATTTCCAGTTACATAACCTGCATTCTCTTCTGCTAAAAAGCAAACTGCGGCTGAAATTTCTTTTGGCTGCCCCATACGCCCTGCAGGAACAACACTCATGATGCTTTCTTTTTGCTCATCAGTTAGTGTATTCGTCATATCTGTTTGCACAAAGCCAGGCGCCACAACATTCACAGTAATATTACGTGAAGCCACTTCATTGGCTAATGACTTTGAAAAACCAATCAATCCCGCTTTTGCAGCACAGTAATTTGCTTGTCCTGGGTTTCCTGAAGAGGCCACCACTGAACCAATAGAAATGATACGACCCCAACGCTTTTTCATCATATGTCTTAAGCATAATTTTGAAATCTTAAAAATAGCGGTTAAATTTGTCGCAATCACATCATCCCACTGTTCGTCAGACATTCTAATCATGATATTGTCTTTCCTAACACCAGCATTATTTACCAGAATATCAGCTGAGCCAGCATTATCTTTCATAAACTTCATAACGGCAGCAACACTTTCAGTATCCGTCACATTCAGTTGAAGACCCATACCCTTCAAACCAGCTGCTGCAAAACTTTCAGTGATCTTATTTGCACCACTCTCAGTTGTCGCAGTTCCGTAAACATACACGCCTTTTTCAGCAAGATCATGTGCAATTTGCTTACCAATGCCTCTTGAAGCACCCGTTACTAATGCGACTTTATTTTCAAAACTCATCATCTCTTCCTCTTATTTAGTCAGTTCTAATATTTTTTCTAACTCAGAAACACTCGATGTGTTTTGTAGTTTCATTCCTTTAACAATACGTTTTCCTAATCCAGAAAGCACTTTTCCTGAACCACACTCTAGAATAGATTCAATGCCGTCATCTGCCATTAAGATAATCGTTTCTGCCCAACGTACTGGTGCATATAGCTGTCTTACCAACGCATCTTTAATATCATCTTTATGTGAATAAGCCACTACATCCGCATTATGAATAACGGGAATTGTCGGAATAGAAATATTAATCTCCTCTAGCAACTTAGCCAATTTTTTGGCTGCAGGGCGCATAAGCTCACAATGCGATGGAACACTTACTGGCAACATTTGTGCCATTCTTGCGCCACTTTCTTTTGCTAAAATACTCGCACGAGCAACTGCGCCCGCCTCACCGGAAATCACAACTTGACCTGGCGCATTATAATTCGCTGCCGTAACGACTTCACCTTCTGAAGATTTTTCACAAATATCACGCACTTGCTCATCTGTTAAAGCAATAATTGCACACATTGCCCCAGTTCCAACTGGAACCGCTTCTTGCATGAATTCACCACGCGCTTTGACCAAACGCAACGCATCGCCAAAATCAAGCGCACCCGCACAGACTAAAGCTGAGTACTCACCCAAGCTATGCCCTGCCATTAATGCTGGTTTTTCAAAACCTTGCGCCATCAATAAACGATAAATCGCCACACTGGATGCCAATAAAGCAGGCTGCGTATATTGTGTTTGTGCCAACTTCTCAGCATTATTTTGTACAATATCCCATAAATCAAAACCGAGCGCTTGATTTGCTTCATCAAATGTTGATTTTATAATTGGGAACTGATCATAATAGTCCGCGAGCATTCCTAGCTTCTGTGATCCTTGTCCTGGAAAGATAAATGCAACTTTCTCCATAATGGTTATCCTTGAATGATGTATACTTGGACACATCCTATTGTAATCTAAGTATTTTGCAAGTTATTTATGGCTAAAGCGGATCAAATATTGAGCAAAATTGTACGGATTTATAGGACAGCTCTACGGCTAAAAATTAGTATTTAAGAATGCAACCACCCCAAACAAGCCCAGCTCCAAATGCTTCAAGTAAAATGGTCTCTCCGCGCACGATCATACCTTTACGAACAGCATAATCTAAGGCAAGTGGAATCGAGGCAGCCGAGGTATTGCCGTGTGTGTCTAGTGTCACCACAACTCTATCCATTGGCATTTTTAATTTTTTTGCTGCCGCACTAATAATTCTATAATTTGCTTGATGTGGAACCAACCAATCAATATCGCTACCTTTTAAATCGCTATCATCTAACAGTTCCGTAACGAGACCGCTTAGTGCTGCAACGGCATGACGAAAGACCTTATTCCCTTCCATCGTCATGTAGGTAGCATAGGCAGAACCATCATACAGCACATCAGGAATACTGTTTTTAATATTTAACATGTCACAACCATTGCCATTGCTATGTATAATAGAAGTCACAACACCAGGTTGATCACTTTGCCCAAAAATAGTGGCACCCGCACCATCACCAAATAAAATACAGGTTGTGCGGTCTTTCCAATCTAATATGCGAGAAAGGCGCTCAGAAGCGACAAGTAAAACTTTTTTACAAGCACCATTTTCAATATATTGCTTTGCAATGTCCACCAAATAAACAAAGCCACTACAAGCAGCATTAATATCCATTGCGGGGCAAGATGGAATGCCCAGCCTTGCTTGCAGGGTCGAGGCAACACTTGGCATGATATAATCAGCAGTCGCTGTTGCCACTAACACCAATCCAATCTCATTTGGCTCAGTATTTGATGCTTCTAAAGCTTTTTTTGCAGCGGCTTCGGCCATGAATAAAGTAGTTTCTTCGCCTTCTGCAAAATGACGAGAATGAATCCCAACTCGTTGCTTAATCCACTCATCGGAAGTTTCAACAAATTGAGATAAGTCATCATTTGTAACAATTTTTTTCGGTAAATAACTTCCTGTTCCCAGGAGCCTCATATATGTCTTCTTTGACATAGAGAACTACTCCTCTGGCTGTAGCATTAATCTCTCTACCTGTGATTGTATCTTATTTGGGATGTCTTTTTCAACCTCGTGTATAGCAACCTCTATCGCAGTCGCAAATGCTTTTGCATCCACACCGCCATGGCTTTTCACAACAATACCACGAAGTCCGAGGAAACTTGCACCATTATACTGGTCTAGATCAAGCCTTTTCTTAATTTTCAATAAGACAGGAGAGACCATCAACATCGCAAGTTTAGAAAAAATACTATTTTTAAAAGCATCCTTGATAACCGTACCGATAAAGTGCGCAATACCTTCACTGGTTTTTAACGCGATATTCCCGATAAAACCATCACAAACAATCACATCTACTTTGTATTTATAAATATCATTGCCTTCAATGTAGCCATGATAATTAATATCATCACAAGCATGAAACATTTTGGCAGCTTGTTTAATACTATCAAGCCCCTTCATTTCTTCCTCACCAATATTCAGCAAGGCAACGGCTGGACGTTCAATTCCAGTCATACAAGAGGCAAGAACAGAACCCATAACGCCAAACTGAAAAAGTTGCTCAGATGAACAACCTACGTTAGCGCCAAGATCTAGCATATAAACAGAATGCATTTCGCCTGTTTTTTGATCTAAGGCTGGCATTGCATAAACAATGGCAGGGCGATCAATCTCAGGGAGCATTTTTAGAACAAATTTTGATGTCGCCATCAAAGCACCAGTATTACCGGCGCTCACACATGCCGACACATCATTATCTTTAACAAGATTGATGGCAACACGCATAGAGGAATCTTTTTTACCGCGGAGCGCCAAGGAAGGCGACTCATCCATCTCTACCACTTGTGTGGTATGTTTGATTTCAAGACGTTTCGAATCGTACTTTCCAGCCAATGCATCAAGCTCACTTTGAATTGCAGACTCATCACCAACTAGGGTAATATGCAAATTCTTATGTCGCTTAAGCACCTCAACGGTTGCTGGAACTGTCGTCTTAACGCTATGGTCACCGCCCATAGCATCAACTGAAATCTTAATGAGTCCGCTCACCAGAAAACCTATTCGTCGTCTTTAACAGCGACTACCTTTTTACCTTTGTAAAAACCGTTTGGTGTAACATGGTGAC
>Ga0302123_10000932_pt1 | contig 21272 bp, 17 predicted proteins | sample CB21_321_MG_FD_203109 | JGI IMG/M metagenome (GOLD analysis project Ga0302123, IMG submission 203109) | Marine microbial communities from Western Arctic Ocean, Canada - CB21_32.1 | ecosystem: Environmental > Aquatic > Marine > Oceanic | place: Canada: Western Arctic Ocean | collected 2017-09-28 | reverse complement strand
GTGCGCACGCATCGTAGGATGGGCACTCCTGCCCGTCCCGGCACCGGCAATGGACGGGCAAGAGTGCCCATCCTACTTTTGGTTGCGGCTCTGCCGCTTTGGGACAGGGAGTCATGCAAGGATTGCGGCTTTGGCGTCGGCGAGTTCATCGTCGCGGCGGTGGTAGCCGCAGTCATTGATCAGCTTCTCGGCCGCGGCGAGATCGGTGGCGGGCGACTCCCACGGGTACTCGACTTGCTCCTCTCCCTCTTGGGGAGAGGCTGGGAGAGGGGTTCCAAACAACCTTGCCCGATGCAAATGAACATCCGCCATGAACAACGGCATCGGGCCGCGGACAGCGATTTCCCAGGCTTCGTCCAGGTCGCTCTGCGCGCTCTCGGGGCCGGTGTGCGCGCCGGTGAGAAAGCGTTGCCAGACGCAGGTGAGAAGGGCGAGCGGAAGATAGCCCTGATGGCCAGCGCGGCGGAGGCCGGAGACGGCCTGTTCAATTTCGGATTTCGGATTCGAGCCTCCCGCCTCCGCCCCGGCTCCCTCTTTGATTCGGGTTTCGGACTTCGCCAATACCGCCGCGTAGAGCGCGGCGCGGCCCAGGGTGAGGTGGTCGAGGGCAATGTCGAGGGGGCCGAGCTTGCCTGTCATCCACTTGAGCGTCTGCGCCGCGCGCTGAGAGACGGCGCGGCAGGCAGCAATGCAGTCCGGGAGGGAGTGGCTCCCGTCGAGCCGATCCTCAGTGTCGCCTTTCGCTCCGCGAAAGCAGCGATCCGGCGCCTCTTTCGCAGAGCGAAAAGCGACACTCTGCCACGCGGCGCGCTCGGGGGCGGCGAGGAGCAGGTCGCAATACCGGAAGCCTCCTGTCGAATACAGCAGCGGGTAGTCGGGCTGGCTCTCGGCCTGCATTTGCTCGGCCTCGCGGAAGCGCATCTCCGCCTCGACCCGGCGGCCCGCCTGGTGCAGGGTGTCGCCGAGGGTTTCTCGATTGAACCCACGCTGTGACGCATCGCCGCTGCGGTCGGCGTAGGTCACGGACTGCTCGGCGTCCCCCGCCGCCTCGGCCACCTTGCCCAGCGTCAGCTCCAGCTCGCTCAGGTTGCTGGCGCGGGTGGCGGCGCTCTTCCAATTCTCCTGCTTGACGCCCATCTCCAGCGCCGCCCGCATCAGCTCGAGGGCCTCGGTCAACCGGCCCAACGCGCGGAGGTGATAGGCGGCTTGGTTCAGGAGAAAGGCTTGGGCCGGTTCGATCAACGAGGTCGCAATGTCGCTCCACGGGTTCGCGAAGAAGCAGGCAACGGCTCCCAAGTCGGAGCCGAACGCGCCGAGTTTTTTCGTGCTGTAGAATCCGTCGCTTCCCATGCCCTTGTTGATTCGCGCGACGTAAACCTTGTCGAGCGCCTCCTGCTGCAAGCCGGCGTGGCAGCCGTGGGCCACGGCCTGGTAGAGCGGTTGGAGGGCTTCGAGCGTGGGCTGGTCCCCTTCCTGTGTGCTCGCGCAGAGGTGTTCGTAGAGCCGCCGGTGCCCGGCCCGCCATGCCTCAGTCGTTTCGTAGGATGGGCACTCCTGCCCGTCCGCGCTATCTCGACGGGCAGGAGTGCCCATCCTACGTAGTTCCCGCGCGAAGTATTCGCGAATGTGCGGATGCGTGTCGAGCCCGAGCAGTTCGCCGGAGGCAGCGCGGGTGACGGTCAGGAGCTTAGCGCTTTCAAGCGCATCAAGGCTGAAGGTCCAGTCGTCTTCGGCGACATCGGCCAGGGCTTCGGTCAGGCCAGGGATGGCTGGAGCTTTGAGCAGGGCGTCGATGCAGTCGGCGGTGGCCGGGCGGTCGAACAGGCCGAGGAGCCGCAGGATGGCGAGTTCGCGCTGCGACTCGGGGCTGTCGCTGGTCATCCAGTGGACGTAGGCGTCCATGGCGCGGAATGCGTGGCCGCCATCGATTTTTTCGTCGGCCTTCTCAAAATTCACAAGGTCGCGGCGCCGGATGTCGCCGCGGTGGGCGCGTTTGAGGAAGCCGCCCATGATGTGCAGCGTAAGTGCGTGGCCTTTCACGTCTTCCACCAGCGTCTCGAATTCCTTTGCAGTCCCGCTTTCCTGCCTGACGCCGAGCGTCTGGAGCAGATGCACGCCGTGTTCGCGCGACAGGCGCAGGAGTTTTTCTTCTGGCGCGGTGGTCTGCCAGAAGGCTTTCAAGTTAGGGATGGAATAGCGGGTGGTGACGACGCACAGGCCGTGGCTGCTGGCGGCCAGCCCGCTGAGCAGGGCGGTCACCCCTTGGTCGCGCAGTTCGCCGGGCGTGGGCGAAGTGGGCGCGTATTGCAACGGCTCCAGGCCATCCAGAATGAGCAGCGTCCGCCGCTCGCCCACAAGCTGGGCCAGCCGCCGGCCTTTGTCGTGCGCGCCCTCCGCGCTGTCCGCCATCGCCGCGTCGCCGAAGAAGGTGAGCGCCTCACGCAGAAACAAGTCTGAGGAAGCCGCCACTTGCTCGCGAGTCCCCTGGCTGTAGAAGGACCACGCAAAGACCGCATCGCAGCCGGGCCAGTCCTGATGCGCCAGCCCCGCCGCCCACTTCGCCACCAGCGACGTCTTCCCCTCACCACCCAGCGCGACGAAGGTCAGAACGTGGGGGCGTCGATTGGAGTGCGTGGCTGGGGTCGAGCCACGCGAGCCCCCAGTCGTGGATGCGGATTCCGCTGGGGGCTCACTCCGCTCGACCCCAGCCACCCGACCGCAAGCCTGGTCCCAGGCGTCGTCGAGCAGCTTCGTCGCCACCTCGCGTCCGATGAGTTCCGCCGGGGCGTATTTGATGATCCGCGAGATGTCGCGGTCGAGAGAGTCAGGGCTAGAATTCGGTCGGTTGTGCGCGATCGACTCCAACTCGGCGATTCTTGCTTGGGCTTTCTTGATTTGCTTTTCGAGCGCAAACTTCTGCAGACCATCGACGACGATGGCTTCCTCATTCAGGAGGTGCTCCAGTTGCTCTTTCCACGTTTCGAGGGCTTGGCTCATGACCTTAAACTTCCCCGCCCAGCGCATGAAGTTTGTCATGGGCTTCGGTAATTAAGTGCTTCAGCCGGAACTTCATTGCTGGGTCGACACAAATCGCGTCTTCGACCAGCAAGAACTCGAGTTTTTCACGCCACACTGTCAACGCGGCCGAAACGGGCGCCGACGGGATGGGTTTCGGAGGAGTTGAGCTGTTGCTAAAGGTCAGAGGCTGGCCGGTCGCGGCTTGTGTTTCAACGTGCCGACGGCTCCCGGCGTGACGCCAGCTTGATCAAGCAGCGCATCGTAGAACGCTTGGTAGCTGGCTTCGGAATCGAGTACGTAATGTGTCTGAGGACGCAGCGGTTCCGGAATGTGGGGCTCGTCGGCAGGTATAAACAGGACGGGGATAAATCTGTTTGTCCGGCTGCGTGCGTCATAGAGTGCCTGAGTGACGAGTGCCCCTTCCCAATCCACGCCCTTGCCTTTGCCAAGGACTTCCTGCCCCAGGAACCGGCGGCGATAGGTCTCCGTACAAACGCACACGATGTGCGTTGCCGCGTTGAGCCCATTCATCATCCAGCTCGGCCAACCTTCGGGCGGCGAGCCTTTTTCCACGTAGCGATCGAGGATCGTCGCGATCCCGTCAGCGCGAAGCCGCTCGGACAAATCGAGAACCCGTTCGCGGTGGAAGTCGGAGTCATGGCTGTAGCTGAGGAAGACCGTGATTTCGCTCATCGGTGGTTGAACGAACTGAGACGCAGGTTGCGGCTGCACAGGTTTCATTGATGGCAATGGACTGAGTGTGTCGCGCGACGTCGTGGACGAGATTACTCCATTGAAATCGATAGCGAGATTGTTCTTGGTCAATACCTTGATGACTTGATCACGACCATGTAGCCACTTCTGGTCAGCATCGCGATCAAAGTTCATGAACTCAACGAGCACATCGCCCAATAGGTCAAGCGGGATTATCCCACTGGTTTGGTTGGCCCGACGCATCCACTCCTGGCATTTGTCCACGCAATTGCCGTCGGGCGGGTCGCCCGGAAAACCGCAACCGCCGAAGAGGGTATTGAGCTTCGAATGGCTGTAATACCAGCTCCCGAGCACATCGCCGACAACGTAAATGACAGAGTTCGGAATCTTCATAGGCTGAATTTCGAGTGCGGAACAACAGGCGTCACGAACCGATTGACAGCAAGAAACATTCATTCAGTTCCTGAGCTAGTCTACAAGAATACATATGGCGTCACGAGCAGACGTTGCATTCGCGCCGGGCAGGGCCTGAAGTCTTACGACTCAGCGACATCCAATTCAATGGCATCGCGGCGAATTCGGCCGTTCAATCGAGGTAGATGAACTCGTTCGTGTTGAAGAGTGCCAGGCAAAGATCGACCAAGCCGTTCACCGATACGGATACGGGCCCAGCCGTCTGCCTGTCGTCTGCCTGCGACCTGGTCACGAACTCAGTCGCGAGCGCGCGTTCCGACGCGTCTGGCCAGCGGGCGAGTGTCATTCGAAACACGAGGGCAACCTGCCGACCTGTATCCACGGGCGCCTGTGCCAGAACACGATTCGCCAGGGCTGTTGCCGCGTCGAGAGACTGCTCTGAATTCAGCATTATCAGGGCCTGTGGCGCCATGGTGGATCGATTGCGCTGCGGGCAGCTTGCGTTGGTGTCCGGTTTGTCGAAGGCATCGAACAGTGGATACCTGAGATTTCGACGCACAAACAGATAAACGCTGCGGCGTGAATGATCCGCGCGGTCTTCGCTGACCGGCCATTGATTCCGCAACAGTGTGCGGACGAGTTCGTCCGGTAGCGGTGGCCGAATACCGGGGCCCCTGCGACGCTGTGACAGCGTACCGGACGCGTACAGCATGGCGTCGCGGATAGCCTCACCCTCCAGACGTCGGCGTATCCCACGCGAATGGAGTCGATTTTCCGGATCGAGTTTCGAAGCTTGATTCCACATCAGCGCGAGATCGGAATCGGCGTCACCTGGCAAGCGACTTGCCTGTCTCCATGTCGCGGAGTTGACGATCAGCCGATGCATCTCTTTGAGACTCCAGTCTCGCCGGGGAATCTCAGTGGCCAGCCAGTCGAGCAGCTCCAGATGAACGGGTTCGTCGCCGCCGAATCCGAAATCACTGGGCGTGTCGCTGAGACCTGTCCCGAAGTGGTAATGCCAGAGCCGGTTCGCCAGCGTGCGAGTCGTGAGTGGATGGTCTGGGCGCGTCAGCCACCGCGCCAGTTCGGAGCGCAGGTTGGCTCGGTTGTCTTTGACGTTTGGCTGATCGTTGTCTGGATTCCCGATTCGCACGTATGCCGGTCCGACGGCTGCTCCCTTACGGCGGAAGTCGCCGCGGACCATCAGGTGGCTTGATGTTGTTCGATTATTGGAGGCCGGCAACGGCACGGTCTTATTGCGGGCGAGTTCGGGGAACGCCGGATCGAAAAACGCCCTCAGTCGGTAGAAGTCGAGCTGGCTCATCGGGTCGAACTTGTGATCGTGGCATTGCGCACAACCAATCTGCAGACCCAGAAACACGGAGCCGACGGTGGTGGTCATGTCGTTCATGAAACTGTGCCGGCGCTCGTCCTGCAGGTTGATATCCGGCATGTCCGGACCGCACGTCAGGAATCCGGTTGCAACTCGATGCTGCGGACCGATCTCATCACCCGCCAGTTGCTGTCGCACGAATTCGTTGAACGGCAGATCCTCATTGAGTGCATCGATCAGCCAGTCGCGGTACTTCCAGGCATCGGGTCGCAGTTTGTCATGCTCGAAGCCATCGGTCTCGGCAAAGCGAGCCAGGTCAAGCCAGTGCTGAGCCCAACGTTCGCCGTACGCGGGAGATGCCAGCAACCGCTCGACGAGTCGCCCGTATGCATCGGGTGAGTCGTCGGCCAGAAACGCGTCGATCTGTTCCGTCGTCGGCGGCAGGCCGATCAGGTTGAACGTCAGACGTCGAATCAAGGTCACGCGATCCGCTGCGGGCATCGGGCTCAGCCCGGTGCCAAACAGCTTGCTCAGGATGAACTGATCGATGGTGTTTCTCGGCCAGTGCCAGATCGTTGGATCGTTGCCATCAATCTTCGGCGGGGCAGGGCGAACCAGCGGCAGGAATGCCCAGTGACTTCGCTCAGCCTCTGTAATCTCCGGCTCGGTCGATTCGTCGGCTGCGTTCAGTACGCGAGATAGAACGACGGCCATCACGGCGCAGAACAAAGTCAGCCGGAAGAGCTGTCCATTATGGATGTTGGAGAGCCTCGTCACGCGAGTATCTCCTCGATGACGTTTCCGGCAACATCGGTCAGGCGTTCGTCGCGGCCGTTGTGGTAGTACGTCAGCAATTCGTGATTCAGGCCCAGCAAATGCAGGATCGTGGCGTGCAGGTCGTGTGCGTGGACTGGATTCTGTACGGCGCGCAGGCCGACCGGGTCGGTTGCGCCGTACGCGAATCCGCCCTTTACCTGGGCTCCCGCGAACCAGACCGAGTAACCCCACGGGTTGTGGTCGCGCCCCGTGCCCTGTTCGCTCATCGGCATGCGGCCGAATTCGCCGCCCCAGATGACCAGTGTGTCATCCAGCAGACCTCGCTGCTGCAGATCGGTGAGCAGTCCGGCAATCGGCTTGTCCGTGCGGCGACAATACGTTGAATGATTTGATCGGACATCCTTGTGTGCGTCCCACCCGCCGGTGTCGCCTGAGTAGAGTTGCACAAACCGCACGCCTCGTTCGACCATCCGCCGCGCCAGCAGACAGCGGCGGCCGAACTCGTCCGTGTCCTGTTCGTCGATGCCATACAGACGCTGCGTATCGGCACTTTCCTGAGTCAGGTCGACGACGTCCGGAGCGGCGGTCTGCATACGGAACGCCAGTTCGTAGGCATTGATGCGGGCCTGCAGTTCCTCGTCGAAGTCCCGGTGCTCCAGATGTGGTCGGTTGAGTTTCCGGATCAGATCGAGTGACGCGCGCTGCCGCGTTGCGGAATAGCCGGGCTGAGGGCGGAGGTGCAGAATTGGATTTGCTCCAGCACGGATGGTTGTGCCCTGATACGTGGCCGGCAGGAACCCGCTGCCCCAGGCCGGCGGTCCCCCTTTGACTCCGTTGCCGGGATCGGGCATCACCACGAACGCGGGCATGTCCTGATTGTCAGTGCCGAGGCCGTATGCGATCCAGGCGCCGACGCTCGGCTTGCCCATCAGGATGCTGCCCGTATTCATCTGATAGACCGACTGCGGATGATTCACGCTGTCGCCGTGACAGCTTCGCAACACGCACAGCTTGTCAGCGTGCTGTGCGATCTCGGGTAGAAAGTCACTGATTTCCAGCCCCGATTCACCTCGTTTACGGAACGGCCGGATTGGACCGAGCAGCGGATTTCGGGCCACGTTGCGGCGGGTCATGACCTGGCCAAAGCTGCCGGGAAGCGGCTGGCCGGACAATCGCACCAGCTCTGGCTTTGGATCGAACAGGTCGACCTGGGATGGTCCTCCGTGCATAAAAAGCCAGATCACGCGCTTCGCGCGCGGCTCGAAATGCGTTCGCCTCGGAGCCAGCGGATTGGTCGCCGTATGACTCGGAGCCGCCTGCAACTGACCCTGGTCACTGAGCATCGCCGCCAGCGAGAGCAGTCCCAGGCCGCCTCCCGCCTCGGTCAGAAAGCGACGTCGATTCATGCCGGATCCGCCGTCGAGACATTGCATCGTGCGTTACTCCTGCCCGGGGCCTTCCCGTTCGAACAACCAGTGTTGTGCAATCCGCCGCATTCGCTTTCCGGCGGTTGCTCAAACGTTGCGGTCCCGACGGGATCGTCAGACCCCACCGGCCCAGCGGTTTTCGTCCACCACCACTGAAGTGTAACGAAAGCGAGCCCTGGTTCCTGTTGAGAAACCGGGGCTCGGGTGTCTGTAGATAACGGATGGCCGCAGGCTGTCGCTCAAGACACGCCAACGACCTCTCGCACGACGCAATCGTCCTCAGCAAGGACTTCGGTCGAGACATCGACGACAAAGTTCTCCACCTGTTTCTTCTCTGCCTTGGGAGCAGGAGCTCCGGCGTTCATACCCACGCCTGGGTTCAGGAACATGTAGGGAACCGTGTCGGCGATGGCCGCCCAGTAGCTGCCGAACATGGGATACTTCAGCTCGGGAGCCTTTTCGGCGTACTCGTGCATCTTCTTTCTGAGCGTCCTGTGCGCGACCCTGGGGTGTCGATGGTGCGGACCGTGGATGAAGATGTCGAAGTTGAGATACGTGCAGGCACGCGTCAGCCAGTTCGCTCCGACCACGGTTCGTGTTCCCAGCATCGGGTCGTAACTCTGCATCCCCAGATGCTCAGTGAACTTGCGGGCGTTCTGCCACATACCGGTCAACGCCAGTGGGATCAGCCAGCCGCGGACGAAGTACATCCATGTCCCCGTCAGTGACAGGGTTATGGCCAGAGCGGCCCAGAAAACCACGATGACCGCGTACTCCAGTCCAATCGTGCGACGCAGTTTCGGGTCGGTCAGCGGGCTGTCACGATGAAAGAAAAGACGCCCGAATGTGTAGGGGGCGGTGAACATTCCCGCAAAGAAGTCGACCCAGACAAAGGCGCGTCGGAACGACAACGAGGCGTTGGGGTCCGAGTACGGCCACAGTTCCCAGTCGTGCGGCTTGTTCAGATAGGCGTGGTGCCGAATGTGGCTTTCCCGGTAGATCGAATAGGGCAGGAACATGACGGTTCCCAGACCGCGACCGATCAGGAGACTCCAGAAGCGGCTGCCGCCAAGCGTCTGATGGGCGCATTCGTGAAAACAGCTCGTCCAGCAGAACATGCAGTAGGCCGCAAACAGCGTCCAGCCGATTTGCCAACCCAGATGCCCGGACGGCCATTCCATCGCCAGTGCTGTGATACCCAGCACCCCTCCGGGAAAGAACTGGAATCGAACCCATTCCCATGGGTCTCGAAGTTCAGTCTGCTCTTCTTGCGTAAACGTAGTCACAGACACGTGGAAGACTCCTGCAGTGAATCCCGGGTGAAGCAGTTCGGGCAGGCCGTGGCGAGAAACAGGACGACTGGCGGGGAGCGGTTTGAAGCAAACCTCCATGCACCGTGGCACCCTCGATGGTGCAGAGGCACTCCCTCATCCTGTAGCGGTCACAGCCATGCTACAGCCCTATTAAAACACACGTCAACCAACCCGCAGTAAGGTTTGACTAGTTTGCCTAGTTTATCTGGTCATTTTTGTCTGGCAGGTCGCGAAAATCGTCTGGAACGGTTTGCGTCAGTGGTCCCAAATGGAGTGGACGAACGGACTTTGACCACTGCGCAGGCCAATGTGTTGAACGCGAAACAACCAGCACGATCACTACGTCTGGCACGGTGAAACGACGCGTGCGTAAGCAATCTTCCGCCACGATCGGACAGACGCCGATGGCTATTCGTCCCTGGCCATAGCGATGAATTCCTGCTCGCGTCGCAACCAGGCCTGCTCCAGCTCTTTAACTCGATCTGGGTGCGTGCCGGCCAGATCGCGTGTTTCCGTGCGGTCGTTACTCAGGTCGAACAACTCCCACGGTGAGCCTTTGGCGGCAACCAGTTTCCAGTCCCCGACACGGATGGCCCGGTTTCCTTCGTGAGACCACCACAGGTCCTCGCGTTTGATGGTGCCGTCGCTAAAAAATGCTGGCACAAGACTGTGTCCCGGAGCCGCCGGCACGGGCGTGTCGTTCCAGGTCTTGAATGGTTGTCCTCCGACAACATCCAGAATCGTCGGCACGAGATCGATGACGTGCCCGGGACTGTGTCTCAATTCGCCGCGAGCGCGGATGCCAGCCGGCCAGTGGACGATCAGTGGTGTGGAGATGCCGCCTTCATGCACCCATGTTTTGTGGCGGCGGAAAGGAGTGTTCGAGCATGTCGACCAGCCGGGACCAAGGCACAGGTAGCTGGCCGCGGACCCCGGTGATGCCTCGCGATCGTGGCCGTCGGCGCGGACCATGATCTCTGCGCTGGCTCCGTTGTCGGACAGAAAGAAGATCAAGGTGTCGTCCAGAGCCTTCATCGTGCGGAGCTGTTCCAGCACGCGTCCGACTTCGCGATCGATGCGGTCGATCATCGCGGCGTGAATCGCCATCTTGGTTGCCTGGAACTTCTGACGGGCCAACGTGAGTTCCTGCCAGGGCAGCGGTCGATTGACTTCATTCGGACCGAGAATCTTCAGGGCTTCAGGAAAGTGGTAGGGAGGTCCGATCTCTCGCTCGACAGGCGATAAAGTCGCCTCGGTCAGGCCGATCTTCTGAACTCGTTGCCAGCGTGCGTTTCGGGATTTGTCCCAACCACCCAGATACCGATCACGATAGCGGGCGATGTCCTCAGGCAAGGCATGCAGCGGGAAGTGCGGAGCCGTAAATGCCAGGTAATGGAAGAATGGTCGATCGGCATGCTTCTCAGCGTGCTCTCTCAGGCAGCGGACGGCATGATCTGCAATCGCAATCGTGCCGTAGTACCCGGAGCCGCGTTCGACGGGCGGCAGCTTCCGATCGTCTTCCCAGTGAATCCCGGGACTGAAGAATCGGCCCTGGTCCTTGAGGTAATACGACCGGTCGAAGCCTGTCGCGATAGGCATGCCATCCAGATGCCACTTGCCGGAATGGTAGGAGCGGAAACCCAGCGGCTTGAGCATGTCTGGCAGCAGTCGCGCCCAGCCCGGTCGATTGCCTCGTTTGAGGCCGGGGAGCGCGTCGCGTCGAACCTGCTGAGCGTAGTAACCAGTCAGCAGTGCAGCGCGTGTCGGCCAGCAGCGAGCTGTGTTGTAGAACTGCGAAAACCTCAGGCCGTTCGCCGCCAGAGCGTCCAGGTTGGGCGTCGCGATCTCGCCACCGTAGCAGCCGATGTCCGAATAACCGAGATCATCGGTGAGAATGACCAGGACATTAGGTCGCTCCGGGGCTGCTTCGACGCCGCCTGTGAACGCGAACGCGACAAGAACGCCAGACAAGGACAGAGATGTCTTCACAACAATGCTCCGATGAGATGCAGGCCGGTCGATTCAAGTGAGTTGGTTGGACACAGAAAGTCGTCTTTCCTCTTAATTGTAATCCTACTCCTAATCTTACTCACCAGTCCTGCCTGCAATGGTTGACCGTGTCGTCGGGGGATTAAGATCATGAGCAGGATAAGGTCTAATTCTCATTGCGGCTTTGCCGCGTTAAGGAGACGTAAATGATGTCATTCCTGAGGTTGGCCTCTGTGGGCCTGGCAGTGTGTGTCGCGTCGATCGTCGGTTGTGGAGGCGCGGACGAACCAGCACCGGTCTCCAGTCGCGTACTGGATGGGATCGCGAGCGACGACACTTCAACCACGGAACCGGTGAACTCGTCGGAGACCACGCTGGAACCGGATTCCGGCAACTCGTCGACGGACAAGGAGCATCATTACTTCCACAAGGCCGCGCAGTCACACGCTGCCGAGTGGGGCTATGACGGCGACTCGGGACCCGAACACTGGGGGAATCTCAGTCCGGATTATGTGCTGGCTGTGAAAGGACAACAGCAGTCACCGATCGACATCACGGGTGCCGTCAGTGAGGACCTTTGCGCGATCGAATTCGAATATCACCCATCGAAGATTGATCTGGTCTACAACGGTCACACGGTTGAAGAAATCGAGGACAAACACAGCTCCATTAACGTGGAGGGCAAACGATTCGTTCTGCAGCAGTTTCATTTCCATGCTCCCAGTGAGCACACCATCGACGGCCGACACGCATCGATGGAGATGCACCTCGTGCACAAGAGCGATGATGGGAAGATTGCGGTTGTGGGCGTGCTGATCGACACGGGGGCCGACAACCCCGCGTTCGACGCCGTCTGGGATTACCTCCCGAGTGCGGACAATCGTGAGCGGATCGAGAGCGCAACGGTCGATGCTGCGAACCTGCTCCCTGTTGATCGCAGTTACTATCGCTACATGGGATCGTTCACCACACCGCCGTGTACGCAAGATGTGCTCTGGATGGTGCTGAAGACCCCTGTCGAACTCTCGGCCGGGCAGATTGAGAAATTCCGGTCGGTGATCAGCGGGAACAACCGTCCCACGCAACCGCTCAACGATCGAACGATTGCGGTGTCCGCTGAGTGAAGTCGGTGGAGATCGCGGTTATCCTGACGGGCAGATCACTTCGGCCTTTCCTTTCAGCCCGCAGCCGTCCCATGAGCCATGTACTGGTTGTCGACGACGAACCGGCCATCTGCTGGGGCTTCCGGGAACTGCTGCGTGGTGACGGACACGACGTCACGATTGCGTCGTCAGCCGAAGAGATGCTTCAGGTCGCCGGCCCCTGTCAACCGGATGCGGTGATTCTCGATGTCCGACTGCCTGGCCAGGACGGTCTCTCGGTGATGAGCCGACTACGTGACCTGACGGGCGACGCACCGATCATCGTGATCACGGCATTTGGCAATCTCGAAACAGCCGTCCGGGCTGTTGAGGAAGGGGCGTTCGACTATCTCACGAAACCGTTCGACCTTGATGACGCGGCGGCCGTGATCCGCCGCGCTCTGCACGCGCGCACTTCCGTCCGCAGCGTAGTTCCGCAAACGGGATTGCAGGAGTCGAACGAGCCGCTGATCGGTTCGTCGCCAGCGATGCAGACCGTGTTTCGTCAGATTGCGCTGGTTGCTCAAAGCGACGCGGCCGTGCTGATCACTGGTGAAAGTGGAACCGGCAAGGAACTGGTCGCGCGTGCGATCCACAGGCACAGCCCGCGAAAATCCGGACCGTTCGTGCCGATCAGTCTGGCGGCGTATCACCCGGCCGCGGTCGAGGGTGAGTTGTTCGGTTTCGCCAAAGGTGCGGGGACCGGCAGTGAATCAGCGCGCAAGGGACTGCTCGAATCGGCAGGTGGCGGAACAGTGCTGCTGGACGGCATCAGCGATGTTTCCGTGCCGGTCCAGGTAAAACTGTTGCGAGCCATCGAGCAGCAAGAAATTCTGCCCGTCGGGGGATCACGAACCAAGCCCGTCGATTTTCGAGTCGTCGCAGCGACCGATCAGGAACTTCGGGCGTTGATGGATCGCGGCGAATTCCGCGACGACCTGTTCTTCCGACTCAGTGTTGTGCAGATCGAACTCCCACCACTGCGTGAACGTGCGGAAGATATCCCGCCGCTGGCCGAGTTCTTTCTGCGTCAGTGCAGTGATGCTGAGTCACCGAAGCAGCTTTCAACAGCGGCGTTGTGCGAGCTGGGCGGACGGTCATGGCCGGGCAACGTAAGGGAGCTTCGAAACGCAGTCGAACACGCGGCCATCATGTCTCGCGGCAAATCGATCGAGGTCAGTGACCTGCCGCCAGCAGCGACGTTCACGACCGCCGGCGGTGGCGGAGCGATCGAGTTGCTGCAACGCGAAGTCGCACGCTGGGCCGTGGAACAGGTTCAACCGCTGGATGCGACGACGACAGAAGCCAGTCTCTATGAAGACTTCATTCAGTCTGTCGAACCACCATTGCTCAAGGCCGTACTTGACCGTTGCGGAAACAACCGAGCCGCGGCAGCTCGCCTATTGGGACTGCACCGCGCCACGCTGCGTCAGAAACTGAAGAACCACGGCATCACGGGACCGGATGACGAGTCGTAGGCCAGGCGTTTTCGGCCGCGTCATCACGTGCCGTCAACTGACGATTACGTTCGGCTCAGAACCTGCTCAATCGACGTGTCCAGCCTTCTGATGATCTCGTCGATTTCTTCAGCGGTGATCGTCAATGCGGGACCGAAAGCGATCCAGTGCGGGTCGAAACGCATCAGCAGGCCGTTTGCCAGAGCCTGTTTGCCGATGGCCAGTCCGATCGGCGGATCGAATCGGCGCTTTGTCTGCTTGTCGGCCACGAATTCGACGCCCAGAAACAGCCCGCGTCCGCGGATGTCTCCGACGATCCCGTATTTCTGTCCGAGTTCCACAAGCCCAGCTCGCAGACGATCGCCCATCGCGCGGGAATTGCCACACAGATCCCGCTCGACGATTTCGTCCAGAGTGGCCAGGCCGGCCGCTGCTGCCAGAGGATTTCCCTCAAACGTGTGCCCTTCGACAAAACCGGGGTTCACCGACGAGTCACCCCAGAACGCATCTCGGATGTGCTCACGACACAGCAGAGCGGACAAGGGAGCGATGCCACCGCTGATGCCTTTTCCCAGACACAGCAGGTCCGGAGTGACTCCAAATGTTTCCGCGGCGAACATCTCGCCCGTGCGACCAGCGCCGTTGATGATCTCGTCAAAGATCAGCAGCACATTGTGACGGTCGCAGAGTTCCCGGAGTTGCGGCAGGTACTCTTCGGGCGGTTCGATGATGCCGCCCGTGTGACCAATTGGCTCGACAATGACGGCCGCCACAGTGCTCGCATCTTCGCATTCGATGACGTCACTGATCAGCGTCGCGCACGTCAGGTCGCAACTCGGATACTCCTTGCCGAACGGGCAGCGGTAGCACGTCGGCGGAAAGACATGAATGAACCCGGGAGCCAGCGGCTCGCTCGAAGCTCGACGCGACGACAACCCGGAGGCCGACAGCGAACCCAGCGTCGAACCATGCCACGAATGGTAGCGCGAAATGATTTTGTATTTGTCTGAGTTCCCCGTCAGACGGTGATACTGCCGCGCCATCTTGAAAGCGGCCTCGGTGGCTTCCGATCCGCCGGACAGCAGCTTCACGCCATTCAGATCACCCGGTGCCAGTTCCGCCAGACGATTGGCGAGCCGCACGGCAACTGGATTCGACCCGTGCATCACGGGAGAAAAGCTGAGCGTCTCCATCTGCCGTTGCACCGCGTCCATCACGCGGCGGTTTCCGTGACCGACGCTGACGACATAGATGCCAGACAGCGCATCCAGATAGCGCTTGCCGTTGACGTCTTCGTACCAGACACCCTCGGCTCGCGCCATCAGCAGCGGGTCACGCACGAAGTCGGTCATCTGGGAGCGGATAAAGATCTGACGCAGAAATCGCTCTTCGCTGGTTTGCGCGTCGGAGATGCTGTTGGCGATGGATGCGTCAGTCACGAGTGGCTCTTCCCTGTTGGATTCGGTGAAACGTGACGTATCCGAGCATCGGCGTCTGATTTGACTCGCATTCTTCCGACGTCATTCGACCGAGTTGGCTCTGCTCCGCATGTCCTTTTGCAGCCGTCCCAGATCGGATTGCTTCAGGGCGAAGCCCAGAAAGCCGCAACCCAGACAGACGAACTGACGGGGCAGGTACGACTTTGCAAACTGCAACATTGGCGTTTCGGGTACGAAGGGCACTTTGAACACACCTCCCCGCCCGAAACGCAGTTCGTTGCCCGAGCAACATGGGCATTTCAATTCAGTGGCGGAAGAGACATTCGCATCCGCGGTCGTCGCATCGTTGGTCATCAGATCGCTTTCTGTTCGTACTGAGAGGCTCTGCGGTCGGTGAGACCGGAGCCGTGGTCACGCAGGCGTGGCCCGCCTGCATTGATTCTTCGCATTTTTTGACGGCGAGACAAGTCGCGGCAGGAAGATCGCGACTTCCCGCTACGTCCACACGCCGGCGACTGGCACATGCGTCAACTGCAAACACCCGCCCGTTTGTTCCCATCCGCCAGCGGGAATATATTGCGGCCCCCGCAGTAGCTCGATCACGGCAGCCCGCAGGACGTGGACTGCCGACTCGCGTATGGATCGCCAGGGCCGCTGCTTCCCGCCCCACAACCCTCCCCAACTCGCAGACAGGTTTCATGATGAAGCGCACGCTCCCTCTTCTTGCGGTTTGTTGCATCCTGGCCTCAACACTCACTGCCGCGGCCGGCGACTGGCCATCCTGGCGTGGTCCCAATCGCGACGGAATTTCGCTGGAGAAGAACCTGCTCGCCGAGTGGAGTGACGATGGCCCTCCGCTGGCATGGCAGGTCGAAGGTGTGGGACGCGGATATTCGTCACTGGTTGTTTCTGGTGACCGCATCTTCACAATGGGCGAAGCGAACAAAGACAAAGAGGATCCTCGCAGAAAACGCTGTTATCTGATCGCACTCAGCAGCAAGGACGGCTCGGAGCTGTGGGCTACTGAAGTCAGTGGCGGAAATCCGAACTGCACGCCGACTGTCGACGGCGATCGCGTCTACGCGTTGGCTCGGGACGGCGTATTGGCCTGCATCAACGCGGAATCCGGCGAGCTGCTGTGGAACAAGAGTTACCCGAAGGACTTCGGCGGCAAAATGATGTCGGGGTGGGGCTACAGTGAATCACCATTGATCGATGGAGATCGGCTGATCTGCACGCCGGGCTCAAGCGATGCCATGATCGCGGCACTCGACAAGACGACCGGTTCAGTGATCTGGCAGTCGAGTGTTTCCGACCTGGGGAGTCGCGGTCGTGACGGAGCCGCCTACTCGTCCGTTGTCATCAGCGAGGCGGCTGGTGTGAAACAGTACGTTCAGCTCACGGGACGGGGGATTGTCTCCGTCGATGCTGAGGACGGCAAACTACTATGGAGCTACAATCGCATAGCCAATGGGACTGCCAACATTTCGACTCCGCTGGTGCGCGGCGATCATGTCTTCTGCTCAACGGGGTATGGCACCGGCGCCGCTCTGCTGAAGATTTCCCGCGACGGCGACGCATTGAAGGCCGAAGAGGTCTACTTTCTAAACGCCAGCGACATGCAGAACCATCACGGTGGCATGGTCCTGTTTGGCGATCACGTTTACTGCGGGACCGGACACAACAAAGGCTTTCCCTTGTGCATCAATCTGCTGACGGGCGAGCAGGCGTGGAACGGCGGACGTGGACCAGGCGGCGGATCGGCAGCTGTTCTGCTCGCCGACGGGCACCTCTATTTCCGTTACGAAGACGGCACCATGGCGCTGATCGAAGCGACTCCCGAGGAGTACCGACTCAAAGGAGAATTCAAAGTCGCAACCGCCGCGGCAAAGAACCGCAACTGGCAACATCCGGTCATTGTCGATGGCCTACTCTACATCCGTGATCAAAACACACTGATGTGTTACGACATCCGCAAGCAATAGGTGAGGAACAACAACATGCGATTGATTCATTCAACAGCATTCGCGACCGCGTTTGTTCTGGTCACCGGCGCGCACTCAGCGTCCGCTGGCGAACGGACTGGTCTGACCAAAGAAGAGAAGCAGGCTGGATTCCAGTTGATCTTCAACGGGACCGACTTTGAGGGCTGGAAACAGGCCGGCAATTGGACGATCGACGGCGATGCCATGTCCAGAACAAAAGGCGGAGGCGGTATCGCGTATACGGCAAAGAAGATTCCCGACGACTTCGAACTGAGGTTCCAGTGGAAAGTCGGCAAGGGCAGTAACAGTGGCGTCTACTACCGGCCCGGCCAGTACGAGTACCAGATTCTGGATAACAAAGTTCACGCTGATGGAAAGAACCCGCGCACCAGTGCGGCGTCGCTCTACTTCTGCATCGCCCCGTCACGTGATGTGACAAAGCCGGTGGGAGAATGGAACAGCGGACGCATTGTCTGCAAAGGCAGCATCGTGCAGCACTGGCTGAACGGCGAGAAGGTCATCGACTTCGATTACACCGATGAGAAATGGGCGTTCGAGGTCGAGCTGCTCAAACAGCGTGGAGCGAAGCTGTCGGCTCGTGGAGCGAATCTGAATCTGCAGGATCACGGTGATCCCGTGTCGTACCGCCTGATTCGTCTACGAATTATTCCCGAAGACGAAAAATTGAAACACACCGACGTCACTCCAGCCGAGATTCCGGCGGACATCCTGGAAGCCGAGCGGAAGAAACTGGACGGCATTCTTAAGCGACGCCAGGCCGCCCAGAAAAAGAAGTAGTGAACGCGAATAATGGCTGATCCCACTGATTCGACAGAGCCGATCGTCGATCTGCCCCGCATCGAGCGCGCAGTGCGGGAGATTCTGTGCGCGGTTGGCGAAGATCCGGAACGCGAAGGGTTGCAGGAAACTCCCGCACGTGTCGCACGCATGTATGCGGAGATGTTTCAAGGATTGAATCTCGATCCGGGCCGCCACTTGAAGCGTGTCTTCCAGGAAACGTACGACGAAATGGTGCTCGTGCGGGACATCAGCTTCAACAGCATGTGCGAACACCATCTGCTGCCATTCATGGGAGTCGCTCACGTCGGCTATGTCCCCAACGGCAAAGTGGCGGGGCTGAGCAAACTGGCTCGTGTGGTCGAGGAAGTCTCGCGTCGCCCTCAGGTTCAGGAACGGATGACTCATCAGATCGCCGATCTGATGAGTTCCGAGCTGGAAGCGAAGGGTGTGATCGTCGTTCTCGAAGCGACTCACACCTGCATGAGCATCCGCGGCATCAAGAAACCCGGCAGCCTGACAATAACGAGCGCGGTGCGCGGCCTGATGCGGACGAATGAGTCAACTCGCTCTGAAGCCATGCAACTGATCAACGCCAAACCGTCCAGGCTGATCTAACCAGTAAAGCCATCACTCACCCTTCTGACCGCGCACGGAGAATTTAATGGCTGAGACTCCCAGGAATCTGCGATCGCTCAAGGACGAGTACGTCTTCGAGATCACCTGGTCCGACGGTGACCCCGTGGCCATTCCGTTTCGCTATCTGCGTGGTCGCTGCCCGTGTGCAAGCTGTGTCAATGAATTCAGCGGCGAGCGGGTGGTCGACGTTCCCGACGTTCCAGTGGGAATCGCGGTCGTAGCGGCTCAATTGGTTGGCAACTATGCCGTGAAAATCAAGTGGAACGACCAGCACGACACAGGTCTCTACACGTGGGAGCATCTCCGCAATCTGTGCGACCAGCGTGAATGGGAATAAAACGTGTCCCCTCTCCCCCGTGGGGAGAGGGTTAGGGAGAGGGGCGTCCGACAGTCAGTGATTCGTTGTGTCGTCCTTAGAAATCGGGAATCATCTAATCCCCGGATTCTTCGGGCGGCCGAGGCCAAAGTCGGGGATCAATTGATCTCCAGTTTCTCAGTGGGAAACTCACGATGACCGTTGACGAAGTGATGACTGAGCTGAAGTCGCTGGGAAACGAAAAGACGGTCGTCACGTATCGCAGGCACGGTGCAACCGGAGAGATGTTCGGTGTCAAAATCGCCGACCTGAAGAAAATCCTGAAGAAGATCAAAGGCGATCAGGACCTGGCACTGGCGCTGTGGGAGACCAGTAACGCCGACGCGATGTATCTGGCTGGTCTGTTGGCTGATGGTAGTCAGATGACTCGCAAGCAGCTCGACGGCTGGGCCCGATCTGCATGGTGGAGCATGCTAAGTGCCTATTCAGTTCCGTGGGTTGCTTCGGAACACGATGCGGCATTCGCGATCGGCATGAAGTGGCTGAAGAGGAAGAACGCGGACATGGCCTGCAGCGGTTGGAACACGTACGCATCAGCCATCTCCGTGCGGCCGGATGAAGACCTGGACCTGGATGAAATTCGCGGACTGCTGCAACGCGTCGAATCCGAAATCGACAACGCGCCCGACAATGTGCGTTATTGCATGAACGACTTCGTGATCGCCGTTGCTTCATACGTCAAGCCTCTGCTGAAGGTAGCAAAGGCCACGGCCAAACGAATTGGCAAGGTGGAAGTCGACATGGGAGACACTGCCTGCAAAGTGCATGTGGCTGCCGACATGATCGCGAAGATCGAATCGATGGGCCGGGTCGGCAAAAAACGCAAGTCCGCTAAGTGCTGAGGTCCTGCGAAGTGGTGCAGGCAGGCACGGGAGTCACTTCGCAATCGCCGGCCAGATTGCACCACAGTACCGACGGCAAGTCCGCAGCCAATGAGGGGAAGACCGCATCAACAGCCCCGCGCGGAGCGAGTTCTTCCAGTGAACCAGGTGGATCGATCGACTTGACGAGCACCAGACGGTCCGCTGGCCACACTCTCGCGATCCAGGCGCTGATCGAGTCACTCGTCGCATCCCACGAATGGGGTAGATGCGGCGATGATTCAGTCGCCAGCGTGGGCAGGCAGGCAGGCAGGTCGGCGATCGCTACTCGGTGATCTTTCCAGCAGGCGATGGCTTCGTCACGGTTGCGAATCAGTGTCGACTCGGGAATCAGATGACGTACCAGTCGGGCCGTCAGGCCGAGCGACTCGATCGCCAGCCAGTGAGCAGCCTCATCGCCGAGCTGATGGCTTCGGTCCCACTCACGGACCACATCCGTTGCCGCACCACCCCCGACGACACACAGAACGTCGTCGTGCTGAAACTGCTGCAGCACCTGCGACAGCCGACTCGATAGGTCAGGCATCGACAGCACACTTCCCCCGATTTTGACGACTGCGGTCGGCACGATTGTCCTCCTCGGACCGTGAGCCGTTGACGGAATCAGGAAACTCTAATCCACCCTGATGAACCCGTGACAGATGGCACGCGATTGGCAGAGATGCGAGCCATTCTGTGTTCCTGCATGGTCGACAGAATGATTCAACACACGCGACGCAAAGGTAGACGCCGAGGGGGTGCTTTCCAACTGAGCCGCATTCACCAGTTGCGCGGCTCGGCAGATAACGCCATTCCGATCGGGAACTTCGAATTTGTCTCAATTCAATCAGAGACGGCGTGGCGGCACGTGGCCTCTGCTGCCGATCCAATATCCATGGGCCAGACATTTCTGCGGCGGTCATTGACTGCGGCGGTCCTGTGCGGGAGACGAGAAAATGATTGCCCGGCTCGCAAACGACGATACCCAGGAACTGCTGTCCGCCGACTTCGACGACGCCAGAGACTGTCTGGCTGCCAATGTCGACCAGTTGATCAGCGAGGCACGCTCGCGGTCCTGGCATGAACGCGGACGGTCGCAGGTCGTCTTCAACGGCCCACCCGCGGAGCGGACGCCAGGATCAGTCCCGGTTCAGGTGACGCCTTGAGTTAACGCGGCACATGACGCGACAGCGTCACTCGTGCGAGCTTCGCACCATCCGGCGCCCAACGGTACTTAGTTTAGAATTTCGTGAGCCGACGGCGCTAGCCGCGGACCTTCGTTCTAGCGGGGTTTTCGTGCCGGGGCCCGACGCTAGCGCGTTTTGAAGTTGCACGGTTTTGCTGCCCCGGAGGGGCAAAGGCGAGTAGCCCGGGGTTTCAACCCCGGGAAACAAGCGGTGAGAGCTTCAATGAGCCCCGGAGGGGCGACGGCAGAGACCGACACGGAATTGCCGTCGCCCCTCCGGGCAACGCCGTTAAGGATAATTCAGGTGACTTGTTTGAGTTGAAGGTACGCCTTTCGTTGTGCGGCGGTGGCCTTGAGCAGTATCGGTTGCGTGGCCGACGGTTTGTCTTTTTTGTTGGCTTTGTA
>Ga0302123_10000931_pt1 | contig 21291 bp, 19 predicted proteins | sample CB21_321_MG_FD_203109 | JGI IMG/M metagenome (GOLD analysis project Ga0302123, IMG submission 203109) | Marine microbial communities from Western Arctic Ocean, Canada - CB21_32.1 | ecosystem: Environmental > Aquatic > Marine > Oceanic | place: Canada: Western Arctic Ocean | collected 2017-09-28 | reverse complement strand
TGAGAGCATTGTGGTTCTCCTTGTCGTCCTGGATTGGTGCGGGGATGGGTGCGATAGCAGCCTGACCCCAGCGCGTGTCGGCTCGAGTCTTTTTGGCTCATGGCCGGGATCGTTCCGGCAGAGGGCGACGTCACCGTCCCACGAGCCAGTTACCGGGGCCGTTACGACTCGTGCGTCGGATCGGCGTCGCGCCCGGTTGCGACGTTTAGGGTCGCAAGATCCACCCGTCCGGAGGGGACCCACCGTTGGCGTCGGGCGGACGAGCCACGCGGGCAGCGCTTGGCGCGCTCGCCGGCAATTCTCGATACTGAGCCTCGATAACGAGGCAGGTAATGTCGCGGCGCCACGCTGCGACGGACCGTAGAATGAGTCGGTCGCACGACTCGCCGAATTGTACTGCTGGAGGGCTGACCGAATGGCTGCGACGTGTGGTGACGAGGTGCGGGTCGGCGAGGGAGGGATGTAGTGGAGATGTGCGAGGGATCCTTCGTTGGTCGAACCGCTGACTGGGACGGCGCTGGTTGTGCCGTCGTCGGTTCGCAGAGTGGGAGCTTCCGGTGAGCGGTCGACCCCGCCTCGGGTTAGCGCTCCCACCATCGCTTTTCGGCGTCGACCCGTTCGCAGGTGCCGGTGCTGCCAGTCGTGATGAGTGGATGGCGATGCTCGGCGATGATCGGGTTCAGTCGCTCTGGGCGCTCGACCAGCTGGCGGGCAGATCGCCGACCATGGAGGCGATGACCTCGCTTGCCTATGTCGCAGCGCTGACGACACAGCAACGCCTCGGGGTGGCCGTGCTCGTCGGGGCGGGACGCGGCCCGATAGTTGCCGCGAAGGCGATCACGACACTCGATCGGATGAGCGGAGGACGGATCGATATCGGTCTCGGGCTCGGGGCCGGCGCGCACTACTCGTCCTACGGCGTCGATCGCGTCGCGGGCGGTGGTAGCGGGGCGATGCTGGACGAGTTCGTCGAGATCGTCCGGCGGCTGTGGTCCGAGGAAGCAGTGACCGTGGATGGTGCGACGTGGCAGCTGCACGACGTGCAGATGACACCGAAACCGGTGCAACAACCCCATCCGCCGCTCTGGATCGGTGGCGGGAGCCGTCGAGCGCTCGAGCGGGTGCTCGACCTCGGAGGCCGTTGGATCGGAGCTGGCCGCCACTCGACGGCCGAGTTCACCACCTTGGCGAGGGAGCTGAAGGTAGTGGCGGAAGAGCGCGCCTGGGCCGGTGAGCTCCGGATCGCCAAGCGCATCTACCTCATGATCGACGATGATCGGGCGACATGCGAACGGACCGTTGGTGAGTGGTTCGGTCGTTTCTATCGGCGCCCAGAACTCGGCCTGGAGGTATCGGTGCTCGGGTCGATCGACGAGTGCACCGATCAGCTCGCCGCCGTCGTCGAGGCAGGCGCGACCGAATTGATCGTCCATCCCCTCGTCGACGGTCCCGAGCAGTACCAGCTCGTCATCGACGAGATCATCACTCGGCTCTAAGGAGTCGGATGATGTCGGCGAGGCCGTCCTTGATCGTCCACCTGGCCTCGTAGCCGGTTTCCGTGCGGAGCAGCGAGTCGTCGAAGTCCTGTGCCCAGTCATGCTCGCCGGTTTCGGCATCGATGTCGGCGTCCGGAATCAAGGAACGCGCCACCTCGACGGTGTCCATCATCGAACGCGGATCGCCCCGTAGGTTGTACGCGAACGTCCCGGTCGACATCACCCGGCTGGCGCGGACGAATGCGTCCGCAGCGTCGGGAGCGTATGTCCAATTGATCATCGAGTCCCGCCAGGGGACGCGACCGGGCTCACCGCGTAGAGGGCGTTCGACGAGTTCGTGGACCAAGCGGGCCGCCCAGCCGATGCGGCACCCGTAGCCGTACGCGAGTCCTACGCGCAGCGCGACGTTGTCGACGCCGAATCGCTCGGCGTAGAAGCGTCCTTCGGTCTCACCGAAGATCTTGCTCGCCTCGTACACGTCGGCGGCGTGGAGGTGGGCATCGTTGGCGATCGGGCCCGGCGGATGGTTGCGGGGATTCCCGAAGATTGCGGCGCTGCTCGCAGTGACGACGCGCTCGAGTGAGAGCAGCCGACCGGTTTCGAGCACGTGGTGTGTTCCGATCACATTGGACTGGATGCACGCGTACGGGTTCTCGGCGGAGCGGGCATGGAGTTCGCCTGCGAGATGGATGATCCGACTGATCTCTCCTGCTTGGCAGACGCGGAGCAGATGGGCGTGGTCGGTGACGTCACCGACCACGCGTTCCACGTCGCCGGCCAGGTCGCGCAGGACGCGCTCGAATGTGTCGCCGAACTGCCGATCGAACGCGATCACACGATCGCCTTCCTCGAGCAGTTGGCGCACGACGTAGCTCCCGATGAAGCCGGCGCCGCCAGTCACGAGGTAGGTCATCGCCGCGATCCGCCGTCGTGTGAAATCGCCGGAGCGGAGTTGTCGCGGTTTGCTGATCCTGTCATCATCACGGAGTCCTTTCGTCATCATCGGCCGGGCGCTGCTGCGTTCGGCTTCCTGTACTGGTTCCGACTGTACGTGCACCTCGTCCCCTCGAATGACCTGATCGAGCACTGCCCGGCGGCGGTAATGCGGCGCGTAACGGGTGGGCGAAAGGATGGCCGCCGAGGGCATCTCGATCTAACGCCAGTTTGTCCCATGCACAAACTCCGGAGGACTCATGTTTCAGTACTTTCCCGGCAATTATCCGTGGTCGTCGGCTTTCAATCTCGCGCTGATGGCCGGAGGGACCGTCGGTGAGCTGCACCGCGGGCTCCAGGCGCTCCGTGAAGGCGACCCTGACAGCGATGAATGGGCCGCCGCTTGGGAAGCGATGGCTCGTCAACAGGAGGCGTCAGCCGAACGAGACCTCGCGGCCGGGCGCATGAAGAGCGCCTCGGCACGGCTGTTGCGGGCGTCGGTGTACCACCAGAGCGGTGAGCGCCAAATCCCGCCCGGCGACGAGAAGCTCGCCAGCTATCGGGCGTCGCTCGATGCGTTCACGTCCGCGATCGAATACGGGGACCTCGGACTTCAACGACTCGAGGCGCCGTCACCGGACGGTGTGCTCCCGGCGTATCTGATCCCACCGACACCCGGCACGTTCGATGCACCCCCGCCGGTCGTCATCTTCTACGGCGGGTTCGATGTGACCAAGGAGATGCTCTACTGCTTCGTGACCGACGTGTTCGCTCGACGTGGCATCGCCTGTCTGGTCGTCGACACGCCTGGTGTCGGCGAACCGCTTCGGTTCCGTGACGTGCCCTCGCGTCCCGACTACGAGGTTCCGACCGGGGCGGTGATCGACGAGCTGGAGCGTCGCGAAGACATCGACCCGGAACGGATCGGGATCATGGGGATCAGCCTCGGCGGGTACTATGCACCGCGGGCGGCGGCGTTCGAACCGCGCATCAAGTCGGTTTGCGCCTGGGGGGCGATCTGGGACTGGGGTGCGACCTGGGAGCACCGTTGGGCGACGCGTTCGCCGAACGTGTCGGTGCCATGGTTCCAGCTGCCATGGGTGATGGGCACCGAGACCATGGAGGAAGGCCTCGAACGCGTCAAGCAGTGGACGCTGGTCGACGTTCTTCCTGAGCTCCGTCAACCGTTCCTCATCGTGCACGGCGAGGCCGATCGCCAGATTCCGGTCGCCGATGCGCATCGAGCGTTTGACGCCGCGGGATCGCCTGACAAGGAATTGTTCGTGTTCACCGAGGCTGACGGCGGTGCCCAGCACTGCCAGACCGACGAGCCCGACCCGGCGCGCCAGCTGATCGCCGACTGGTTTGCCTCCAAGCTTGAGGCGGGCCGGTGAAGCTGGGCAGGTTCACTCCTCACGAGTGGCCCGGGCACACCGTCCGACTCGGTGTCGTCGTCGATGACGCCGATAATCCCGGACTTGGGCGACGCACCGGATCGGAGACCCTGCTCGACGTGGCCTCCGCGCTTGCCGTACTGCTCGTCGATCACGATGGAGCGGAACCGACGCGTGCTGCCGACTATGCACTCGCAGCGCTTCCAGGACGCACGGTCGACCTGCTCGGCACCTGGAACCGGTCGCGGGCACTGGTCGAGGAAGTGGTCACGGCGGTCGAACAGGGCGACATCGGCCTCGCCGATCAGGGCCCGCTCGGGCCGCTCGCTTGGCCGCGTTCTGCGGTTCAGGTGCTGGCGCCAATCGACCGGCCACCTTCGATTCGTGACTTCTTCGCGTTCGAGACCCATATGAAGAACGCCCTCGGCAACCTCGGGCTCGACGTGCCGGAGGCCTGGTACGAGGCCCCATCGCACTACGTCACTCGGAGCGCATCCATCTTCGGGCCCGACGAACCGGGGATCTGGCCGGCCTACACCGAGATGCTCGACTTCGAGCTGGAGTTCGGGATCGTGATCGGCCGGTGCGGCCGCGACATCTCGGTCGACCGTGCCTGGGATTACATCGCCGGGTTCACGATCTACAACGATCTGTCATGCCGCGACGTGCAACGGCGTGAGATGGCGACGCGCGTCGGGCCGGCGAAGACCAAGGGATTCGACGGCGGCACGGGACTCGGGCCCTACCTCGTGACCGCGGACGAGTTCACCAGCCCGTTCGACGGCGGCATGCGGGCCTACGTGAATGACGAGCTGTGGTCGGAGGGACGAGCCGGCTCGATCTACTGGTCGGTCGAGCAGATCATCGCTCATGCGTCGGCTGGTGAGACGCTGTACCCCGGCGACGTGCTCGGCTCCGGAACAGTGGGAACCGGAGCCGGCATCGAGATCGACCGGTGGATCCGGCCCGGCGACGTCGTTCGACTCGAGATCGACGGCATCGGTGCTCTCGAGACGACCATTTCCAGAGCGCTCACCTCGAGCGGATCCACCTGAGCGTCGATGCCGGCGACTCGTGACGAAGGATGAAGGATGAAGGATGAAGGATGAAAGCATGACAGAGGACAAGCAAGGACAGGGACCGTTCGGACCGGTCACGCTCGACGAGGTGCACGCCTTGTGCGATCGATACCGGAACTGGGGGAAGTGGGGTCCGGACGACCAACAGGGCACGGTGAACTACATCGACGAGGCATGTGTTGCCGGGGCGGCGTCGTTGGTACGCACCGGCAAGACAATTTCGTGCGCACTCCCATACGACCAGGACGGACCGCAGAACGGGTCGTTTGGCCGTGTCAACCCGCTCCACTTCATGCTCCAGGACGGCGGCGACGTGGCCCTCGGGGCTCAGGACCACCTCGCGCGTCTGCGCTACACCGACGATGCCATCTACATGCCGCTGCAGTGCGGAACCCAGTGGGACGCCCTGGCCCACATCTTCTACGACGGGAAGATGTACAACGGGTACGGGGTGGAGGACGTCACGTCCTCGGGTGCCACGCGCAACTCGATCGATATGATCGCTGACCGTGTCGTCGGCCGCGGCATCCTGCTCGACATCCCCCGTTTCCGCGGCGTGGAGTGGTTGGAGCCGGGGACCGCGATCCATGATCACGAGCTCGCGGCATGTGCCGAGGCCCAAGGTATCGAACCGGCGCGAGGCGATATCGTCCTGGTCCGCACCGGCCACATCGCATTATGCCGCGCGAAGGGTGAGTGGGGTACCTATTGCGCCGGCGACGCCCCCGGCCTCGCCCTGAGCAGCGCACACTGGCTGTGCGGCAACGAAGTGGCGGCGGTGGCGACCGACACATGGGGCATGGAGGTCCGCCCGAACGAGCTCGAAGACATCTTCCAGCCGGTCCACGTCGTCCTCCTCGTCAGTGCCGGGATGCTGATCGGCGAGATCTTCGATCTCGACCCGCTGGCCGAGGATTGTGCCGCTGACGGTGTCTACGAATTCATGTTCGTCGGTCCTCCGCTCCCGTTCACCGGTGCTGTGGGCTCACCGCTCAATCCGATGGCGGTCAAGTGACGCGGGACGTGAGTACACAGGAGAATTCCGTGTCGGGCGATGGATTCGCCGAGCGGGTCGGTCGCGTCGGGTTCGGGAGCGGGACGATGATCTCCCAGGGCTACGGAAAGGTCGATCGCGACGACGCCCGCAGCGCCGTCGCGACGGCGCGTGAGCTCGGCGTGACCTTCTTCGACACCGCCCACTTCTATGGTGGAGGTCGCGCCGAGACCGTCGTGGGCGAGATGCTCGAGGGCCATCGTGACCAGGTCACGATCTGCACGAAGGGCGGCGTCCGCTACACCGACCTGACCGACCTGCGCACCTTGCAGTGCGATGCGACCGTCGACGGTCTCCGCAGCTTCATCGACGAGTCGCTCACCCGGCTACGCACCGACCACATCGACGTCTACCTGCTCCATCAGTTCGACCCGGCGTTGACGCCCGAACAGCAGATGGAGAACCTCGCCGTGCTCAAGGCCGAAGGTCTGGTGTCCGACGTCGGGTTCTGCAACTTCGGAGCCGAGGCGTGTCGGCGCGCGCTGGCTACCGGCATCCCCACATTCGTCGAGTACAGCTGCAGCCTTCTCGATCGCCGATACGCCGCTGATCTGGCGCTGGCCCGTGAGCAGGGCTGCACGCGCATCACGTTCGGTTCGTTCGTGCACGGCATCCTCGCCGAGGGCTTTCGGGCAGACCACGAGTTCGACGAGGACGACTGGCGGGGGCGCTCACGTCGCGAAGGTTCGTCCGGAACGAGCGGGAACGTCTTCTTCGCCGGTGACGCGTTCGAACGCTCCGTCGCCGTAGCCGATCAGCTCGCCCGGATCGCCGAGAAGTATGACCTCTCGCTGGCGGCGTTTGTGCTCGCGCTGTCGGTTCTAGAGCCTCTGAGCGACATCGCCCTCTACGGCTGCCGGAACGCCCACGAGGTCCGTGACGGCCTCAGCGGGATGGGCGTGGATCTGGCGGCTGACGACATCGACGAGGTTCGGCGGATCGTCGAGGGCGTCGAACGCCCGAACGAGAACCTGTTAGGGGTGTCATGAAAGACCGACCTGTCGACGAGATCGTCTGGAGACCGGATCCGTCCGTTTTCGCTGAATCCTCCATTGGGCGCTTGGCCGCTCGTGCCGGGGCTCGAACCTTCGCGGAGATCGCTGCCAAAGCGGCCGACGACCCCCGTTGGTTCTGGGCGGCGGCGGCCGACGAGGTCGGACTCCGCTGGATGTCGCCGTACGAGGACGTGATCGATCTGTCCGACGGGATAGCGTTCCCACACTTCTTCCGCGGTGGCAAACTGAATTGGGCCGACTACACCGTCGATCGATGGGTCGCCAAGGGCCGCGGGGACGTCGAAGCAATCTGGTGGGAAGGCGACGATCAAACCCAACGGTCGCTCACGTACACCGAGCTGCAAGGCCTGATCGACTTGACCGCCGGCGCGTTCCGAGCACTCGGTGTCGAGCGTGGCGACGTTATCGGGATGCTCCTGCCAATGATCCCCGAGGCGATCGTCACCTTGTTGGCCGCCGCCAAGATCGGCGCCATCGTCGCACCGATGTTCAGCGGATTCGGCCCCAAACCGGTCAGCGAGCGACTCACCGACTCGGGCGCGGAGCTGCTCGTCACGTGCGACGGGTTTCCCCGTCGCGGACGCCTCGTGCCGCTCAAGGAGGTTGCCGACGAGGCGCTGGAGTCCGCGCCTTCGGTTCGGTCCGTCGTCGTCGTCCGGCGGAGCGGGCAGGATGTTCCCATGACTTCTGGTCGCGACGTCTGGTGGGACGACGAGGTCGGCAAGTACGCTCCCGTCGTCGCAGCTGAACCAATGGACGCAGAGGACCCGTGTCTGCTCCTCTACACGTCGGGAAGTACCGGGAAGCCGAAGGGTTGTGTTCATACCCACTCAGGGCTGCCGTTCAAGTTCGCGCAGGAGGCTCGCCATGGGCTGGGCATCGACGAGGGTGACCGAGTGCTCTGGCTGACCGACATGGGCTGGGTGATGGGCACCTGGCTCACGACCGCGGCGCTCACCAACGGTGCTACCGCCGTCATGTTCGAAGGTGTCCCCGATCATCCGGATCCCGGCCGACTCTGGCAGACCGTCGGACGGGCGGGGGCGACGGTGCTCGGCCTCGCGCCGACGGCTGTCCGCTCGCTGATGGCGCACGGTGACAGTTGGGTCGACCACGACGCTCTGTCCTCGTTGCGTGCGATCGGATCGACCGGCGAACCGTGGAACCTGGGACCGTGGTGGTGGTGTTTCGAACAGGTCGGTCGTAGCCAGCTCCCGATCGTCAACATGTCGGGTGGCACGGAGTGTGGCGCGTCGATCGTCAGCAATTCGATCTACGAGCCCATCAAGCCGATGGCCTTCTCCGGCCCGACGCTGGGCATGGCTGCCGACATCTTCGACGCGGAAGGACGTTCCGTCCGCGACGGCGTCGGCGAACTGGTCGTCCGCGAGGCGTGGCCAGGCATGACGAAGGCGTTGTGGGATGGCCCGGAACGCTACCTCGACACCTATTGGTCGATGTACAATGGGGCGTGGCGGCAGGGCGACTTCGCTCACATCGATAGCGATGGGTTCTGGTTCCTCAACGGGCGATCGGACGACACGATCATGCTCGCCGGCAAGCGCGTCGGCCCCGCCGAGGTCGAGACAGTGCTCGTCTCGGATCCCGATGTGATCGAGGCCGCCGCAGTCGGTGTGCCTGACGACGTGAAGGGCGAGGCGCTGGTGTGCTTCGTGGTGTTGTCCGCCGGCGTCGACGCTGCATCCACGGTCGACCGGCTCGTCGATGCAGTCGTCCGGGCTGAAGGCAAGACGGTACGGCCGCGGGCGATCTACTCGGTGCCCGACCTTCCGCGGACCAGGAACGGCAAGGTGATGCGTCGGATTGCAAGGGCCGCATACCTGCACGCCGACGTGGGCGACGTCACAGCGCTGGAGAATCCGCAGGCGCTCGAGGCCTACGCCGAACTAGTCGGGGAGGACGGGAGGCCTACGCCGAACTAGTCGGGGAGGACGGGAAACGACCGTGACCGAGGACCGCGTCCGCTTCTACAGCGACGGGATTCCGATGAGTGCCGTGCTGGTAGTGGACGAGCTGACCCCGGCGACGTCCCGGCCGGCGTTCGTCTACTCCCACGGCTGGGGCGGCGCCGTGAACGCTGGCGCGCTTCCGCTGGTCCGCTCGTTGGCTGGCGTGGGTTACGTCGGACTCGCGATCGATCATCGCGGGTTCGCCCACAGTGGAGGGACCCGGGCGCGATGTGATCCGAACGAGCAGGCGCGTGACGTCTCGAACGCGGTCGACTACCTTCTCGCACGCCCGGACGTTGATCCCGACCGGGTGATCGTGGTCGGCGCGAGCTTCGGCGGTGCGATCGCCGTGCTCAGTGCGGCACGCGATCGTCGTCTCGCGGCCGCGGTCGTGCTCGTCGGTGTCGGCGACGGAGAACGCTGGTTGCGTGGCGTGCATGGTGACGAGGCGTGGCCGACGCTGCTCGAACGACTTCGCGCCGACGCCGTGACGAGGGCGACGACCGGCCGGGGGGAGCTCGTCTCGTTCAGCACGCTATTGCCCGGTCCCGACGGGCCCTCGGCTCCCGATCTGGATCCGATCGCGTCGATGTATCCCCATGGCTACCCGCTCGAGAATCTCGAGCTCGCGATCGCCTGTCGACCCGAGGACCAGATCGCAGCGATCTCCCCGAGGCCCGTCGTGCTCATCGGGGTCGATGACGACAGTGTCGTGCCGATCGACGAAACAGTTGCATTGCACCAGCGCGCCATGGAGCCGAAGCGCCTGATCCGGTTCCCTACCGGCGATCACGGCGGGCCACTCGGACCGCACGCAGACGAGGTGGCCCGAGCCATCGTCGAGCTGGTTAGCGAACTCGGGGCCCCGGCGTGACGGCCGGTGAGGCTCGGAGCGTCCTCGTCACAGGTGGCGCGTCCGGCTTCGGACGAGCGACCGTCGAACGATTCGCCGACGGCGGTGCCGTTGTCTTCCTAGCCGACATCGACGAGCGCGGGTCCGCGGTGGCCGAAGAGCTGTCGGCGGCGGGGAAGGCCGTTCGGTACGTCGCGTGCGATGTCACACAGGCCGACGACGTGCGGGCCGCGGTGTCGCATGTCGTCGACTTACACGGTCGCATCGACGTGATGGTCAACAATGCTGGGGTTCTCGGCGGCGGCTGGATGCATGAGACGGACGCCGATCTGTACTGCCGTCGCCACGTCGAGGTCAATCTCATCGGGGTCTGGAACGGTTGTCGGGCCGCCATGATGTCGATGCGCCAAGCTGGCGGCGGAGTGATCGTGAACGTCGCGTCACCGGCCGGCACCGTGCCGACGCCCGCCGCGGTGGCCTATGGGCTCACTAAGGCCGCCGTGATCCATCTGACCAAGTCACTCGCGATCGGCTACGCGCATGACGGCATCCGGGTCAACGCCGTGCTCCCAGGTCCGGCGATCACCGGCATCTTCGACGGCGCCGATATCGACCTCATCGAGCTGGAACGCAACTACGTCTCGCGCATCCCGATCGGGCGGATCGCCGACGTCGACGACGTCGCACGAGCGATCGAGTTCCTCGCGGCGCAGAGCTCGTCGTTCGTGACCGGCGCGGTGCTCAACGTGGACGGCGGGTTCACGCCGGCCCTTCCGCCGGAGGTGTTCGGGCAGTGACGACCAGTGTTGAACACGACGTAGCGATTCCGATGCACCCCGGAAGCGATCTGCGCGCCGATGTGTACCGTCCCGAAACCGATCGACCGCTGCCCACGCTCCTCCAGTACACGGCGTACAGCAAGGCGAACTGGGCGTCCGTGTTCGGAGTCATCAGTCCGCTGCGTGCCGCAGCGGATGGTTTCGCCGTGGTCGTCGTTGACGCGTTGGGGCGCTTCGCATCCGACGGTGACGAACCATTTCACCCGTTCCGCGACGACGGTGCCGGTGCGGCCGCGTGCATCGAGTGGATCGCGGCTCAGCCGTGGTCGAACGGTCGGGTCGGAATGTACGGAGCCTCGAACAGCGGAGTCCCGCAATGGCAGGTGCTCCACCAACGTCCCGAAGCCTTGTTCGCGATCGCGCCGCACTTCACGGCGTCCGAATTCGACCAAGGCTGGGTCTATCGTGGAGGTGCCTTCCAGTACGGCTTCAACGCGTGGTGGTCGTTGGTGAACCTCGCGCCTGATCTACTCGCTCGCGCCGACGCGGCGGGCATCGACACCGCACCTGCGCATGCTGAGCTTCGGCGCCTTGCGGCGGATCCCGACGTGCTGTTCGCCCGGAGCCCGGCCGACGCCCTCGGTGAGGTGCAACCCTTCGTCCCTCACTACGACGAGTGGCTGGCCCGCCCGCCTGATCATGATGCGTGGGGTGCGACCTCGCTTGACGGGAGCTGGGCGAACGTCCCCCCGGCTCTGCACGTCGCCGGCTGGTTCAACGTCCACCTCGACGGCAGCCTGGACAACTTCATCCGCGTTCGCGATATCGGCGGAGCGACCGCCGACCAGCAGTACCTCGTGATCGGTCCCTGGACTCAATGGATGCCGGTGCTCGGCGACAGCTGCGGCCCCGAGGCGCGGTTCCCCAATGCTCAGTTCGACATGGCGGGCCTCCAGCTGGAGTGGTTCGGCGAACACCTCGACGATCGCCCCGCGGTCGAACGCCCAAGGGCGCGGGTGTTTGTGATGGGGATCGACGAGTGGTTCGACTTCGACGAATGGCCGCCGGGCCCGCGAATCGTCGACCTGCCGCTGTCCGGGACCACGCCAGCGAACTCGCGCTCCGGTGGGGGGCAACTCCATCTCGATAGTGACCCGGCGCCGGTCGAGAGTCGCGTCGACTGCATAGTCCACGATCCTGGCCAGCCGGTGCCGACGGTCGGTGGAGCGACGATGCTGCCCCAGTTCACGGTCAGCGCCGGGCCACGCGATCAGTCCGGTGTCGAGGACCGCTACGACGTGCTGGTCTACACCTCCGACCCTCTGTCGGAGCCGCTCGTCGTGATCGGTCCGGTATCGGCACGGCTGTTCGTCAGTTCCGACGTACCGTCGTTCGATGTGGTGGCCAAGCTGGTCGATGTCGCGCCGGACGGTACGGCGGTCGGTCTGTGCGATGGCGTGATCCGGCTCGATGAAGCCCGTCAACCGAGCGCGGCGGTGGGCGACGTCGTCGCCGTCAACGTCGACCTGATCGCCACGGGCAACGCGTTTCTACCCGGGCACCGCATCCGGCTCGAGGTGGCGGGTAGCAACTTTCCGAAGTTCGACCTTCACGCTCGCCGGCCAGCCTCGGGCGCTGCGGCGGTCACCGTGTCGGAGCCGTATGAGATCCGTCTGCTGCACGGCCCCGAACACCTCTCGGTCCTGCGTCTGCCCGTCGTCGAACTCTGACATCAGTCTGACCGAGGCGTCAGCGGGCGATCGTGGCGCCCGCTGGTGCGTCACCGTATGGGTGCGAGAACCGGAGCTCCGTTTCAGTCGCCTTCGCCGGGCTATGACCCCTCGGTCGAGGGGACGACGGCCATCAGCCCGCCGTCGACCGGCAGGACCACCCCACTGATCCACCGCGCCCGGTCGCTGACGAGGAACGCCGCGGCTTCGGCGACGTCCCAGGCCGTCCCCTCCACACGTAGCGGACAGGCGAGGCGGCGTCTGATGCGGCTCTCTTCGTTCGAGCGGCCCTCGACCATCGGCGTCTCGACCATGCCGGGCGCGATGCAGTTGACCCGGATGCCCTCCCGCCCGTGTCTCGACGCGAGCTGGCGAGTGAGCGCCACGATCCGCCTTTCGAGGCCGAGTAGAAGAGGGAGTCGGTGCCGGTGCCGGCGAGTGCCGCCACCGACGCGAGATTGGCGATTGCGCCACCGCCGAACTTCGCCATCGCAGGGATGGCGAATCGTGCGAGGAGTGCCATCGAGGTCACGTTGACGTGCCACGCGGCGCCCCAGGTCTCGACGTCGGCCCCGGCGATCCCGTCCTCGCGGCCGAACACGCCGACATTGTTGATCAGCGCGCCGAGCGCGCCGTCAAGCCCGTCGGCGGCCCCGACGATGCGCTCGCACGTCGCCAGGCCGGTGACGTCGCCGACCACTTGGCGAACCGCGGCATCACTTCTGCTCGCCACCAGCTCCACGGTTGCGGTGAGGGCCGATTCGCTTCGATCCACGAGCACCAGGTCGAACCGGTCGCGGGCGAGGAGTGCGGCGATCGCGCGCCCGTTGCCGATCCCGGGTCCGCGAGATCCGGCACCTGTCACGATCGCGGTCGGCCGAGATGCCGATGCCGTCAATGGTTGCTCCAGGGTTCAGTATCGATCCGACATCGTTAGGCAGCACCGGCACCTGGCATCGAGACGAGTGACCATCGGTCGTAACGCAACGGTTAACGCGTCGTCGTCTCTACTGTCGAGGTGAGTGAGGGTCCGCTGGCCGGGATCAGGGTTGTGGAGATAGCGGCGTTGGGCGCCGTGCCGCACGCCGTCATGATGCTGGCCGATGCCGGCGCCGACGTGATTCGGATCGACCGTCCGGTCGACACCGCCAGCGACGACCTGATCGAGCGGGGGCGTCGCGGGAACGCAGTGACGCGAGGACGACGATCGATAGGGGTCGATCTGAAGCATGAGCTCGGTTCCGAGGTCGTGCTGGCGCTCGCCTCGCGGGCAGATGTCGTTGTCGAGGGTTTCCGGCCGGAAGTGGCCGAACGACTGGGGATCGGCCCGAACGCGTGCCTGGCCGTCAATTCGTCGCTCGTCTACGGCCGCCTGACGGGTTGGGGCCGCATGGGCGAACTCGCCCAGCAAGCTGGGCACGACATCAACTACCTCGCGCTCTCCGGCACGCTCTCCGCGATTGGTCCGTCCGACCGACCACCGCCCGTACCTCTCAACCTCGTCGCAGACTTCGGCGGCGGGTCGATGCAACTCGCGTTCGGCGTCGCTGCCGCGCTGGTCGACGCACGCGCGAGCGGTCGAGGACGCGTCGTCGACGCCGCGATGGTCGACGGTGTGGCGACACAGACGACGTACATCCACAGCATGCGGGCGGCCGGCACGTGGGTCGACGAGCGAAGCTCCAACGTTCTCGACGGCGGGGCACCCTTCTACAGTGTCTACGGGACGGCGGACGGGGGGTGGATGGTCGTCGGTGCGATCGAACCGACGTTCTACCGACAGCTCGTCGAAGGTCTGGAACTCGACCCGAACGAGTTACCGCCCCAGCTCGACCGATCATCCTGGGCTGACACAAGGGCTCGGTTCGCCGAGCGATTTGCCACCCGCACCCGCCTCGAATGGGAGCAGCGGTTTGCGGGCAGCGATGCCTGCGTGACGCCGGTGCTCACGATGGGCGAGGCGCCGCGCCATCCTCATCTCGTGGAGAACGGCACCTTCGTCGAGGTCGGCGGAGTCGTTCAGCCGGCGCCGACGCCGCGGTTCGACGGCCGACGATCGAATCCCGGACGGCCACGAGCTCCCGGAGTCGGTGGACTCGAGGCCCTCGACGAGTGGGGCGTCGACCCGGCCGACGTCGAGCGCTGGTGCCGCGATGGTGCGGTGTATCTCGCCGAGAGTTCGTAACGGTCGGGGTAACTGACTGCGGCGACGGTGGGGGCCGCCACGTGCAAACGGCTACGTAACGCGCGCTGGCGCTCGATCGAGGAGGATCTTCAAACGCTATGGTGCAGGCACTGAGAGACGCCACTTGGTTCACCTATTTCCCGACTGACTACCGCTGGTCGTACAACGCGGTGATCACACTTGCGCTCGCCCGGACCGGCGGCGCCGAGGTGGGAGAGGTCGACCGGGTCTGCCGGGAGTTGGTCGACGATGTGGGCGACGACGACCGATGGTTCGCCGAGTGGCGACGGATGGGCGACCAGGTGCGCGCTATCGCGGCCGAGGCCGACGAGGCCGGCCGGACGCGTAGCGCGGTTGCGCATTACCGTAGGGCAACCGGGTACTACTTCGCGGCCGAGCGATTCCGGTTCCCGAAGGACGAGGCGGCCATATCGGTCTACCGCGACATGCTGGCCTGCTTCCGTCGCGCCGGTGAGCTCGACCAAGCGTTCACCGTGGAGCATCTCGAGATAGCTTACCAGAACTCGGGACTTCCGGCGTTCTTCGTCCCCGCCGAAAGCGCCGACGGGAGGCCGAGTCCGGTCGTCGTCTTCTTCAACGGATTCGACGGGAACAAGGAGCTCAACTGGTTCCTCGGTACCGAGGAACTCGTGCGCCGCGGCATCTCGGTGTTGTCGGTCGACAGTCCGGGCGTCGGTGAGGCGATCCGGTTCAAGAACATCCCGTTGCGCCATGACTACGAGGTTGCCGGCTCCGCAGCGATCGACTACCTCGAGACGCGCGACGACGTCGACGCCTCGCGGATCGGCATCATGGCGCTCAGTCTCGGGGGCTATTACGCGTCGCGCTCGGCCAGTATGGAACATCGCTTCGCGGCCTGCGTGGCGTGGGGTGCGATCTGGAACTACCACCGGATCTGGAAGGAGCGGGTCGAAGCGGCGTACGAGAAGCAGCTTCCCGTACCCGGCGACCACCTGGCCTGGAACACATGCACCGACTCGCCGGAGGCGGCGTTGGCCGCCATCGAAGGGTTCGACCTTGACGGGGTCGCCCAGCAGATGCGCTGCCCCTTCTTGCTCGTCCACGGTGAGGACGACCAGCAGGTTCCGGTCGCCGACGCTCACGCGCTCTTCGAGGCCTGCGGGAGCGAGGACAAGACGCTGAGGGTGTTCACCAATGATGAGGGCGCCGCCCAGCACTGCCACATGGACAACCTGTCGATCGCGACGCCGTACATCTTCGACTGGCTCGGTGACCGGCTCGGCGCCGATCCCGTGGTCGGCTGATGGCACTGTTCCACGTCAGGATACTGTTCGACTCGCCCTCGGTGCCCAACGACGACCGCTCGGAAATTCTCGCGCGGGAACGCGAGCGCGGTATCGAGCTGTGTCGGGCCGGGGTACTCCAGCGGATCTGGCGCGTCTCGGGCACATCGTCCAGCATCAGCATCTGGGAGGGATCCTCCGAGGGCGCCGTCCGAGAGCGAGCCCTACACGGCAAGTTGGGACTCGACGGCCGCCATCGTGTACGCGCTCGGCGTCGGCAGCGGTGTCGACGAGCCCGCTTTTGTCAGCGAGAATACTGAAGGTGTCGACCAGCTGGTCCTCCCGACGTTCGCGTTGACGATCGGCGCCTCGATCGGCGGCATGCCCGACGTCGGGACCTACGACCTGGCCGATCTCGTGCACGCCGAGCAACGCCTGACGCTCGAGAGCCCGCTGCCCGTTCGGGGAACGGCCGAGATCAGACAGCGGGTCGTCGGCATCTACGACAAGGGAAAGGCGGCGATCGTCGCCTCGGAGCGCACCGCCGTCGACGTCGCGACCGGACGGACGCTGTTCACGACCTACTCGTCGTCGTTCATCGCCGGCGAAGGTGGCTGGGGCGGCGATTCAGCCCGGCCTGACGGCCGCGACGTCCGTCGCCGGTCTCAGCGGAAGGGGTGAAGCGCGAGCCCGGGGCGGTGCTCGAGCATCAGCACCGCCCCAGTGTCGGCCGCCGTCGCGACCATGCGGCCGTCTTCGTCGATCGCGACGTTGGTGATGAGCGGCCCATGATCGAGCTCGATCCGATCGATCAGCGAGCCATCGGGCGACCAGACGTCCAGGCGACCGCGACGGTTCGAATCGAAGAACACGACGCCGACGACGATGTTGCCCTCGGCGTCGAACGCGAAGCCGTCGGGGTGTCCCGCATCGAGCTCGAACACTGTCGCAGGGGCACCGAGTCCGGTGGCATCCAGAGCGAACCGCACGAGCCTGCTCCGGCTGGTGTCGGCGACGATCAGCGCATCCCCGTCAGGCCCGAACCCGATGCCGTTTGGGTACCAGGGCAGATCGGCGAGTCGCTCGGTCTGTCCACTCGTCGGATCGCAGCGCCATAATCGGCCGTCGCTTCGTTCCAGGGGACGTGTCGGGTCGGTCAGGTAGATGAGCCCGTCGGGGCCGATGCAGAGGTCGTTTGGGGACGTCGGCTCCGTCGTCAGCCATCGGAGCTGTCCGTCGCGTTCCAGCACTTGGACACCGCCTTCTGCCCCGAGCGCGCTCGCCGCGCCGATCGACGATGACTGGCCACACTGGGCGATGAAGATCGCGCCGTCGTGCCCCTCGGCCGCCCCGTTGGGAGCCGCGCCGACGAACTGCTCCTCGAGCACGCCGCCTTCTGGGTCGAGCCAGATCAACCGACCCGTGTCCACCGAGGTGATGAGAACGCGGCCGTCGCGAAGGAAGACGGGGCCTTCGGTGAAGCCGAGTCCGGCGGCAATGACCTTCGCGTCGGAGTCCATAGAGGTCAGACTCCCATTCGCATCGTCACATGGTGGCGGTGCGCGACGCTCTCGCAGCACCGTAACGAGATTTGTAACGGCATCTTCATAGCGTGGCACACTGAGGGAAACGTTGACGCCCGTGTCGGTACGGCTGAGTTTCGGTCGGCCGAAGACGGTCTGTACGCCCCCGCAGTCGAAGAGACGCAACCGTAGAGAAGGGATCGAGATGAATGTTCTGACAAAGGTTCGTCTGTTGTCAGCAGACGCGCACGTGGTGGAACCGAAGGACCTCTGGCTGAAGCGCCTGCCTGCGAAGTTCCAGCACCAGGCGCCTCGGGTGGAGTCGATGGACGACGGGGACTACTTCGTCGTTCCGAACACCGATATCCGCCCGAAGCCGGTCGGGACCGAGGGTGCGATGATCGACACCAAGATCAACGGTAGCATCGAGAAGCCGACGGGCTATCGCTTCGAGCAGCAGCGTCCGGGTGCGTACGACCCGAACGCTCGCCTCAAGGACCAGGACCGCGAAGGCGTCGAATCCGAAGTCATCTATCCCGGCTGGCTGATTGTGCACAGCCTCCAGGACTTCGATCTTAAGGTCGCTTGCGTTCAGGCGTACAACGATTGGCTGTTCGAGGAATTCTGCTCGCACGATCCGACGAGACTCGTCGGTGCCGCCGCGCTGCCGGTCGGCCCCGGGCCCATCGAGCCGGCGATCGAGGAGGCGCAGAAGTGGGCGAGCCGCGGGGCCAAGACGTTCCTGCTCCCTCAGTCCGTGCCGGGGATGTCGTGGGGTGACGAGCACTTCGAGCCGATGTTCGCGGCGCTTGAGGAGATCGGCTTGCCTGTCTCCTTCCATCAAGCAGCGGGACAAGTCGCAGTCTTCGAGAAGAAGATGGCACCGGGCGCGTTCTGGACGACCGCTGTCGGCAACAAGATCAGCCTCGGCTGGGTGTTCATGCAGCTCGTCTACGGGGGTGTCGTCGAACGTCATCCCGATCTGCGGGTCGTGCTCGTTGAGGGTGGTATCGGGTGGATCGCGTACCAGCTGAACACGATGGACCACATGTATCGGGACCACAAGAACTGGATGAATCCACGCCTCTCGCTCGCACCGAGCGAGTACTTCCGGCGTCAGTTCTGGGCGACGTTCGAGGACGACCGCCCGGGCATCCTGACGCTCCCGTTGCTCGACAGCTCGAGACTGATGTGGGCTGGCGACTATCCGCACACCGAAGGGAACTTCCCCGAGGCGCAGGAGTACGTGGCCCGGGACTTCGAGGGCGTCGACCCCGAAGTCAAGAACGCCATCGTTCACAACAACGCGATCGACCTGTACGGCCTGGACATCAATCCTTCCTGAGGTGCACACCTCCGCCCTCCGCGACGGAGAAGGATCGCGATCGCGTGCCGGCCGTCCGAGATCCGGTTGCCGGTACAACTCGACAATGTAGGAACATCAGATGGGAGACAACACCCCGGACTTCGGGCTCGACGGCCACGTGGTCGCCGTCACCGGAGCTGGTCGTGGTATCGGCCGAGCGATCGCGTTCGCCGCTCATGCAGCGGGCGCTAGCGTGGCGGTTGGCAGCCGCACGCTGACCGAACTGGAGTCGCTTCGTGATGCGATCGAAGCCGATGGCGGTTGCTGTTTCGTCCACCCTCTCGATGTCACGGACCTGGCGTCGATAGACTCCTTCGTTGGTGCGACCGTTGACCACTTCGGGGCTCTCGACGGCTTGGTCAATAACGCCGGTGACAACATCGGTCGCGCTGCTCTCGATTTCACGGAGGACGAGTTCGACCACCTGGTCGACGTCAACTACAAGAGCGTGTTCTTCATGTCGACAGCTGCCGCACGAGTCATGAGCGGCGGTGGCGCGATCGTGAACATCAGTTCTCAGGCAGGCTGTGTCGGTGCACCTGGCCGCGCTCCCTACAGCGGAGCGAAGGCGGCGGTGAACAACCTGACCCGGACGTTGGCGGCGGAGTGGGCTTCCATGCCGATCCGCGTCAACGCCGTCGCTCCGACCTTCACCCGTACTCCCCTCGCCGAGTCGGTACTCGCCGGCAACGAGGACCTGCGACGTTCGGTGGAGGAGAAGATCCTGCTCGGCAGGGCCGCCGAGCCGGAGGAGATCGCCTACCCAACCATCTTTCTCCTGACCAGCGCAGCATCGATGATCACGGGTCATACCTTGGTTGTCGACGGCGGCTGGACGATCGTATGAGTGGTCGCTCCGTCGGCGGACGCGTCGTCGTGATCACCGCGTCGGCACGCGGGATCGGTCGTGCCGCGGCTGGATCGCTGGCCGCCGAAGGCGCTACCGTCCACCTGGCCGACGTCGACGGGGAGGCAGCCGAGCGCGCCGTTGCCGAGATCGTCGACGCGGGAGGTGGTGCGCACGCGCACGTGTGCGACGTGACATCCGAGACCGATGTCGCCCGACTCTTCGAGGACGTCGGCGCTCAGGAGGGTCGCGTCGATTGCCTCGTCAACAATGCCGGCATCTACCCGCGTCTCGCGTTCCGCGAGACCACGGTCGCCGACCTCGACCGCGTCCTCGGGGTCAACTTCCGTGGTTCGTTCTTGTGCACCATGGCGGTTCTGCCCTGGATGGAATCGGCGGGGGGCAGCATCGTCTACATGAGCTCGGGTGCGGGCACGCTCGCCTCGATCCAGTTCCCGACGGCGAGGAGCCTGCCACTCTACGGTGCCGCCAAGGCCGCTGTCGATCGATGGGCGCTGGGGGTCGCCCACGAGCTTCGAGACCTGGGAATCGCAGCCAACGTGCTGTACCCGGGCGCGTTCGTCCGCACCGACGGGCTCGCGGCCCTTGAGCTCACCGAGGAGGAACGAGCCGACACGGTCTCTCCCGATTTCGTCGCGCCCGCCATCTCCTGGCTTGCCGCGCAAACGGTCGAGGACGGCTCGGGAGAGATCCTCCTGGCGAAGGATTTCGGACGGAGCTGGGGGCCGTCACTCGGTTCGTAGGCGCGAGCGCGAGGTCGGTCGGAGGACCGTAACGTATGCGGTAACAGCAGTGCGCTCTGCTGGTTGTAATGGTTCGACTGGAAAGGCCACATGCCGAGGAATCCCCGAAGCAGGACCCCCCTCACCCCATAGGTGTCGCAGTCGTCGGACTCGGTTGGTGGGGACGTCACCTTATCGGGACGATCCAGAAGAGTGACTCGTTGACGGTCGTGACGACCGTCGACAGTGATCCAGACGTCAATGCCGACTCCCGCGACATCGAGGGAGCGCTCGCCGATGAAGCGGTCGAAGCGGTCATCGTCTGCGTGCCGCATTCCGCACACCACGATCTGATCCTGCGTGCCGCCGGCGCCGGGCGACACGTCTTCTGCGAAAAGCCTCTGACGCTCACGGCTGCGGGCGCGATCGATGCGGTCGACGCGTGTCGTCGAGCGGGTGTGGTGCTCGGCGTCGGTCACGAACGGCGGTTCGAGGAGCCGTGGATGCTGGTATATGACCTCGTCAGGAGCGGTCGGCTCGGGACGGTCGGTATACTCGCGCTCGTAGTATTGCGTCGTGGAGTACAGCCGAACACAACATTTGCCGATCGTGACGATCGACCGGCCGCGACCTCGAGATCGCGTCACTGCCCTCCTCCAGACCCACGGGGCTGCGCTGGTGGTCGGACCGGCCGGTTCCGGCAAGACCACGCTGGCCCAACAGGTGATGACACATCATGCTGGTACGGCCGAGTTGCTGACGCTCGACGATGCGCACCGCGATCCGGATCAGCTCGCCGATGGACTCCTCGGCGTGCGCGGCCGGACCGTCCCGACGGAAGACCTCTCCACCGTTGAGCAGCAACCGCCTCTCCAACCGACCATCGACGAACGGGTTGCCAGTATCGCGAGCGAGCTCGAGGGTCGCGAATTGCTGGTCGTGATCGACAACTGCGAGCAGATCGCCGATGCCACGGTGGCCTTGTCCGCGCTCGGGACGTTCGTTCGCTACCTCCCGAACGACGCCAAGGTGCTGCTCTTGAGCCGTGAGGATCTCTC
>Ga0302123_10000930_pt1 | contig 21291 bp, 19 predicted proteins | sample CB21_321_MG_FD_203109 | JGI IMG/M metagenome (GOLD analysis project Ga0302123, IMG submission 203109) | Marine microbial communities from Western Arctic Ocean, Canada - CB21_32.1 | ecosystem: Environmental > Aquatic > Marine > Oceanic | place: Canada: Western Arctic Ocean | collected 2017-09-28 | reverse complement strand
GACGTGGCCTGCACCCGGAGGCCGCCCATTTCGTTCAGCATCATGCCGATGTCACCGGGCGTCATGAGCATCTTCTCTTCCACTTCTTCCCTGTTCAGCACCTCGACCCGCATCGGCTGGTCTTCGATGCGCCGTTCTGTGCGCGTGCTGGCGACGACGGTCACCTCCTCCTCGACGGCTGGTTGCCGCGCGAGCTCAATCCGAACCACGTGCTCCTGCCCAGCTATAACGTCAGCAGCAACAGTGACTGGAAAGAACCCATCCAGCAGAACCGTCACCTGGCCGGGGCCTGTAGACACCTGAATGATGGCAATCCCGTCCTCATCCGTCAGGTGCGCTGTTCCGGCCACCACAACCTCTGCGTTCGCGACTGGGGTCGTGCCGGTGTGAACTTCCACTCGGACGCTTCCCATTTGTTCCTGACCGCTGATGTTGCACACCAGACCAGCAGCCAGAAAGCCGACCGTTAACATACTTCTCATTGCACATTTCCCCCACCGAATCGAGTCTCAGCAATTCGAAAATGCCACGAATATCAGCACCAGGGAAGATCAGGTGCTCTGTGGAGGGTGTTCGAGCGATGGGGAGAACGACTGCTCCGGCTGTAAGCCGGCTACCTCGGCGTGGGAGAGAGCTGATTCGTCAGAATCGAACACAAAATGGATCACGACAGGGCTCAGTCCCAGGCAGATTACACAGTTGGATGCGGCGGGAGGCCCGATCTGGCCCCTACCCTCTCTATTGTATGCGGACTGCCAGATCCCCTCAATCAATGTGCCTCCATCTGCTCGATCTCACCATACATCAGCCCCCCGAATTCGCCGTGCTGCCAGGAGCCGCCGTAGCGGTCGTCATAGAAGAAGACACGCGCGGTAAAGGTACCGAGGGCGGGAATCGTGAAGTCGGTGATGGACACCAGCGGTGTATCACCGGCCCAAATGATCGGCACCACCACCGGCAAGGTGACATCAACGCTCCCGTAGACCATGTGAACGTCGAACCGCCATCGTTCGTCACCCACCTTGACGGCACGCGTGATCTCGTAGCGCTCGGGGCTGCCATCACCGGTGTCACGCCCCTCGATCGTGAAGTGCCCGACCAGCACCACGTTCTGCATCCGTCCGGTGAAGTCCCGCTCCAGGTCGGTTAGCGACGCGAACGGCACAGCCTGGCCGACACCGGTTTTGGCAACGCCCCAGCCCAGCACAAACATCACCGCGCACACCGCGACCGCGGCGCCGATCCGAATAGATCTCGACATCTATCATTCCTCCTGGTCGCCGGAAGCATCCTTTGCGCTCACACCGGCCATCTCCCAGGGGTAGCAGGAGAGGCTGGAAACCCTTGCAGCAACGTTCGAGTGATCAAATTATACCCGCCTTCGCGCAACGGCCCGTCCGCTCAGGCATCGAGCTACGGCGGGCAGTCCTGCCACGCACAAAAAAATCTTCCAGCAGCCATCAGACCGCGTTATTCCAACTGCAGTGCCACTCATACGCTCGAGCCTGACGCGGCGGCGTCAGCCGGGCGGAGAATGCGATGATCGCGCAACCCGACCAACACCGCCAACGCCGGACGACCCTCCTCAGAGAAACCCGTACTCCTGACAATGTCGCCCCCAGGTCTCGTATCGGCTGTCTCGGTTACGAAAATCGCACTGTGGGAAGAGTTCGAACCAGTGCACGTCTGGCACGACGTTGCCACTGTTGTGCGCCTCGGCCAGCGCGTGTGCGACTTCCTGATTTGCCGTCACCGCTACGACGAGCGCATGGTCTAAATTTCTGATGGCCGACGTAATCCGTGGCTGATGCGTCGTGCGCCACTGGTCGAGTCAATGCGATTGTGTCTCCCGTTCATACGCCCGGCGTGCTTTCAGTTTCGGGATCTCGGCGATCGCCTTCGTGCGGCACAGGCGTTCCAGATATTTCTTCGCCTCCAGTCGAGCGACGGGATCGGCGTTTCGATCATCGCGCATGCGTAGCGGGATGCGTTCTGGCTTTCGATGGCAGCACTGCTAGAAGCATTCGGCAGCACGCTCCGCCGATGTCCCGTGTGTGACGCGGTCTAACGGAAGAATCGTCGGCAAGCGTAATGTTCGCCACAATATTCAAACCGGAAGCGACAAAATGACTTCTACCGCGCACACCGCAAACCAGTCGTCAAGGCAGGACGGTTGAAGCGTTGAGCGGCTATAATCTCGAGGAGGTCACGCGTTCGTGGCATGTTCTAATTTGGTCCAAGGATTGGACTATCTGTGCGTACCGGTGGCCACTCAGGAAACTTTCTGTCAATAAAGACAGGCTGTGACCACGTTTGACTCGCGTTTTCGGCAGACTCTTAATCTGAAGGTTCCCGGTCCGATTCCGTGGCGGCTCACCACTTCTTACTAGGCAAAATAGGGGTTTCTGTCTGGCACGACGCCACGCACCGTCTGCCTCCGTCAGTAATGAATCCGGATGGGATGAAGCCAATGCGTCGTATAAAACAAATTACCGCGTTGCTTTCGTTAGGGGTGACGCTCGCCGGTACGGTTGCTGCCATCGGCCAGCCGAATGCGTCCGGTATGTCGCCGGAACGGCTCGAGCGCGTCACGGCCGTGCTCGACAAGTACATCGCCGCCGGCGACATCGCTGGTTCCGTCTCGCTCATCTACCGCCATGGCGAAGTCGCGCATCTCAGCGCGCGCGGCTTTCAGGACAGGAACGCCAAGACGCCAATGCAACGCGACACAATTTTCGGCCTAGCGTCGATGACGAAGCCGATCACGGCGGTCGCGGCGATGATGCTGGTGGAGGAGGGCAAGCTCAGCCTCGACGCGGCGCTCGACCAGTGGCTACCGGAGCTCGCCGATCCCAAGGTGCTCAACGATCCCAACGGGCCGCTCGACGAGGTCCATGACTCGCCGAGACCGATCACGCTGCGCGATCTGCTCAGATACACGATGGGCATCGGCACGACAGGGTATGCGGGCATTGCCGCCGAGGCGCCCATCGCCAAGGCGTTCGCGGCGCTGCGGGGCGGCGGTGAGATCACAGGCGACGAATTCATGAAGCGGTTGGGCGCGCTGCCGCTGGTGGACGCGCCAGGTGAGCGTTTCATGTACAACACCCCGTCCAGGGTGACCGGCGTACTCATTTCGCGGGTATCGGGTATGGGGCTGGATCGGTTCATGGAGACGAAAATTTTCGATCCCCTTGGTATGAACGATACGGGTTTCTGGGTGCCAGCCGATAAACGTGGTCGCCTTGCAACCTATTACCGCACTGACGAGCAATCGGGAGCCCTGGTCCCTGTGCCGAACAGCGACGAGCGCTATAAGGCACCGCCTGTCTTTCCGTCTGGCGCTGGCGGTCTCGCGTCCACGGTGGACGACTATCTGCAGTTCGCGCGCATGATGCTGAACATGGGCGAGGTCGACGGCGTGCGCCTCCTGTCGCGCGCGTCCATCGAGTTGATGACGACCGACCATATGCCTGAGGACCCGGACAAACGGTTCTTTATCAACGAGAACTTTTGGCGTGGGGCTGGGTTCGGCTTTGGCGTCGAGGTCGTGACCGAAAGGCTCAATCCGAGCGGCTCATCGGTCGGATCGTACTGGTGGAATGGCGCCACCGGCGTCGGATGGACGGCCGACCCGCAGGAAGACATGATCTGGCTGCGCTTCATTCAAGGCAGCCGTGGAACAGCTGGGTTCAGCACCGACTATTTGGATGCGGTCTATCAAGCGATCCTCGATTGATGTGGGCACGGCTACGGGCATAGGCTGATCTCGATCCCAGCAGCGACAGGCCATGGCACTGACCATCGACACCCGCCTCGACCTGCCGGTCGCGGATCAACGGTTGATCGGCAAGACCTAGGAGGTAGCGTGCGCCGACTAGTGGTCGGGTGTGGGTATCTGGGAGGGCGGGTCGCGCGATTGTGGCGCGATTCAGGGGACGAGGTGTATGCGACCACGCGCGGGGCGCGGGTCGATGCGCTGACCCGGGCAGGACTGCGTCCGCTCATACTGGATGTGACCCGGGCCGCCACGGTTGGAGCCTTGCCTGCGGTAGACACGGCAGTGTTCGCGGTGGGGCGGTCTGGCGCGACGATGTCGGACGTGCACATACAGGGGCTGCGCTTGGTGTTGGACGCGTTGTCCCAGGCAGCGGTCCAAGTGATCTACGTGAGTTCGACGGGGGTCTACGCCCAGGACACCGGTGAGTGGGTGGATGAGGAATCGGTGTGCGAGCCCGCGCACGAAGGCGGAAGAGCGTGCCTGTCTGGGGAACGGCTGCTCTTCGCGCATGAACGTGGGGCGGACGCGGTCGTGCTACGCCTGGCCGGTCTCTACGGGGACGGGCGGGTGCCGCGCGAAGCCGACGTTGCCGCGGGCAGGTCAATTGCCGGGTCTCCCGACGCGTACCTGAATCTGATCCATGTGGAGGACGCGGCCCGCGGCGTGGTGACGGCGGCCGCCCTGAAATCGGCCACCTGTCGGACGTACAACGTGTCTGATGGTCATCCCCCGACCCGCGGGGAGTACGTGGCACTGGTAGCCACGCGACTGGGGGTAGCACCGCCGCGATTCGAGGGCGGGCGGGGCAGGGGAAAACGCGTAAGAAATGACCGCGTCGTCCACCAACTGGATCTCCGGCTGAAGTACCCATCGTGCCGCGAAGGCCTGGCCGTAGCCTGAGCGACCAATGGGCGGAAAGGAAACGTCCTCGGCGAGCGGATGTTTTCGCGACGAGAGGCGGCGTCTCGACTCCTGGAGGGTGACGTTTCCGAGCGGTAAGTCCTGGCTGTGCTCGGCCATGCCGATCTGAGCACCACGTCGACATATCTGGCAACCACACGGAAGGGTCTCCATCTGGGCATGCAACGGTACGAGGAGCGTGTGCAAACTCGTGTAAGATTTTCGGAGACTCGCTGGAATCAGCGGCCGTCAACGCCTGTGGAGCGTGACGGGAAAGCCCCAGCGCCCGCGGTCGGACGTGAAACAGCCGAGGAGTGAGGATGAGTGTCAGACATGTCGGTGTGCAAGAAGCACATCAGCTACAGACGACCGAAGGGTATACCTATGTCGACGTGCGGTCGGTGCCCGAGTACGAGCGCGGGCATCCAGCAAGCGCTCACAACGTGCCGCTGCTTCACTTCGACAGTCAGACCGGCCGGATGATGCCGAATGCTGAGTTTCTGGCCGTCATGCAGGCCAATTACTCGACCGACGCCAAGCTCTTGATCGGATGCCAAGTAGGGGGGCGATCCGCCAGGGCGGCGGAGATGCTGGCTGCTGCGGGTTATGACACCGCCGTCAACGTCAAGGGCGGATTTGGCGGATTCCGCGACCCAGCCACGGACTCCGTCGTTGACGACGGCTGGTCGCAGATTGGGCTGCCGGTTGAGGTGGGGAGCCCCGAGGGCGTTGGCTACGAACCACTACGTCAGAACGTCGGCGGCAACAGCGACACGACGGATTAAAGCGCGCCGCGGTGCGCCACCGTCATGACGAACGGGACTGCTCGAGCGCGGTCTCGCATGCCTCCGCTTGGGCCTTTCTCTCCAGGCAGAAGACCTGGTTCAGTCCAAAGATGAACGTGTTATGGCCGACAACCTCAAACAGGTCTCCGGCCATGCCCTTCACCCGTTCCAGATCAGGGAATCGGCACCAGGGGTAGTCCACTGCAACCGGCTCGAGCACCCGCTCCTGCTGGAGCTGTGAACCAAGTGCGAGGAAATCCCTCCAATTAGAAGAAAATTCGGAATCACTAGCAGAGGCCGCGTGACTGTATCGGGCTAATGCCCTATCCCAGTACGGCTCCTGCAACATCCTGCAAACACAGCTTCTAGCGCGTATGCTCCAGGCCTGAGGCCGTCATCGGGAAAACCGAGCAGTCGAGTCGCCCGAACACGGTTGAGTCCAGCGGGGTAATTTGGGGTTGCGTCTCGGTGTCGAGTACTCGATACTGATCGCCCCACCAGGGTGTTCGATCCGATGTAACCCCGTGTCGACGCTCGTGTGGAAGCCCGCCCGTGCTGGATGCTAGACAAGAGAAGCGATGCAGAAAGAACACCAGTCCACAGACGCCGCAGCACCGAACAACACCCGGACGCGGGTGAAGTATGTTCGACGGCTGGACCAGGTGGCCCAGCTCACCCCAGAACAGCGGGACCGGCTCGGACCGGTGGAGGATCGCTACGTCTTCCGCGCCAACGACTACTACCTCGGGCTGATTGACTGGAACGACCCCGAGGACCCGATTCGGCAGCTGATCATCCCGCGGGAAGAGGAGCTGTCGGAGTGGGGCACGCTCGACGCCAGCAACGAGGAGTCGGTGACGGTTGCTCATGGCGTGCAGCACAAATACACCGACACCGTGCTGCTGCTGTGCAACGAAGTCTGTGGTGCCTACTGCCGCTATTGCTTCCGTAAACGGCTGTTCATGGACGAGAACGACGAGGTGACGAACGACGTCACCGAAGGCTTACGCTACATCGCCGACCATCCGGAGGTGACCAACGTATTGCTGACCGGTGGCGACCCGTTGCTGATGAGTACCCGACGTCTCGTGGAGATCTTCACCGCGTTGCGGGCGATTCCGCACGTGCGAATCATCCGGATCGGTTCCAAGATGCCGGCGTTCGATCCCTACCGGGTCCTCAACGATCCGGACCTGCAGGCGGCGTTCCGCACGTTCTCGACACCCCAGCAGCGGATCTACCTGATGGCCCACTTCGACCACCCGCGGGAGCTGACCGACGTGGCGATCCACGGGATCGACGCCTGCATCCGTAGCGGCCTGATCTGCGTCAACCAGTGCCCGCTCATCAAGGGCATCAATAACGACCCCGCCGTGCTGTCCGAGATGTACGCGACCCTGTCGTACATCGGCTGCACCCCGTACTACTTGTTCCAAGGCCGGCCGACGGCGGGCAATGAGCCCTTCGAGCTCCCGATCGTCGAGGGGTGGAACATTTTCCAGCGGGCGCTGACGCGCGGCTCAGGTCTGGCGCGCAGCGCGCGCTACTGCATGTCGCACGAGACGGGCAAGGTGGAGATAATGAGCATCGACGACGAGCACATATATCTACGCTACCACCAGGCCAAGTGCGTCGACGACCTCGGCCGCTTTTTCACCTGCCGCCGGGACGACAACGCCTACTGGCTCGACCAGCTTGAGGTCGTCGAGCGCGTGCCCGCACACGCCTGAGCCCTTCGCAGTCCAAGTCGGGGTCCGGGACAGACGTCGCGCGAGTTCCGACGCGCCGTCATTTCTGATCTCGCACTCGGGCGTCTCATGATCGAGCTCCAGCACTTGACCAAGCAGTATGGCGACCTGTTCGCCCTGCGCGATCTGTCGATCACGGTCGGCGAGGGCGAGCTGCTGGTGCTGCTGGGCGGGTCGGGCAGCGGCAAGACCACCACCTTGAGGATGATCAACCGCTTGATCGAGCCGTCCGCCGGCTCGGTGCTCGTGGACGGCCAGGACGTGGCGGATCTCGCGCCCCACGATCTCCGGCGTCAAATCGGGTACGCCTTCCAGCAGGTGGGACTCTTTCCACATATGACGGTGGCCGAAAACGTCGGGGTCACACCGGCGCTACTCGGCTGGCCAGCGGATGAAATCCGCCTCCGGGTCGACGAACTACTCGCGCTGGTCGAGCTCGACCCCGACGAGACCCGAGACCGCCGGCCGGACCAGCTCTCGGGTGGACAGCAGCAGCGGGTGGGCGTGGCGCGGGCACTGGCCGCGAGCCCCCGTCTCATGCTGCTCGACGAACCGTTCGGCGCCCTCGACCCACTGACGCGGCACCGGCTGCAGGAGTCGTTCGTCCGGATCCGACGCGAGCTCCGTCTGACTGCGGTGTTCGTCACCCACGACATGGTCGAGGCGCTGGTGCTGGGCGACCGAATCGCGATCCTGCAGGCTGGGCAGCTGGTGCAGATCGGCACGCCGCGCACGCTTATGCGCGAACCGGCCAACGACTACGTGCGGCAGCTGCTGGACACGCCGCGACGCGAAGCCCGGCTCGTCGAGTCACTGCTCGGCTCCGGAACGAGCCAACCCGCCCAGACAACTTCTTCCTCGATCCACGCCGGCCATGAATGAGCAACTGGCGCTGCTGCCGGAGTATCTGACCGCCCATCTCCAGCTGACGCTCCTGGCGCTGCTCTCGAGCGCGGCTGTGAGTCTGCCACTGGGCGTGGCCGTCACGCGTGTGCGGTGGCTCGAGCAGCCCGCCCTTGGCGCGGCCGCGGTCATCCAGACGATCCCCAGCCTGGCGCTGCTCGCCGTCATGGTGCCGCTGCTGGCGGCGCTGGAGATCCAGAGCATCGGCTTTCCCCCGGCCTTCATCGGGTTGACCCTGTATGGCGTACTGCCGATGCTGCGAAACACGGTGACCGGTATCGCCGGGGTAGACCCCGCGCTCAAGGAGGCCGCGCGCGCGGTGGGGATGACCCCGGCGCAGCAACTGCGTCGCGTCGAGTTGCCACTCGCCATGCCGGTTATCGTGGCCGGCATCCGGACCGCCACGGTCTGGACCGTCGGTATCGCCACGCTCTCGACGCCGGTCGGCGCAACCAGCCTTGGCAACTACATCTTCAGCGGACTGCAGACCAGGAACTACACCGCGGTGCTCGTCGGATGCGCCGCGGCGGCGGCCCTGGCCTTGTTACTCGACGGGCTGGTGCGCGCGCTCGAGACCGGCGTGCGCACCCGCCGACGGCGCCGGATCGGCGTCGTCGTGGCGGCGATGGCGGCACTCTACCTCTACGCGGGCCTCACGCTGGCGGCGTCGCTCCTACCTCGGGGCGGTCGTCAGGTGACCATTGGCGCCAAGGGGTTTACCGAACAGTACATCCTGGCCCATCTGTTGGATCAATGGGTCACGCGCGAGACCGGCCGACCTACCACCCAGAGGCAGTCGCTCGGGTCGATGGTGGCGTTCGAAGCGTTGGTGGCCGGCGACATCGACATCTACGTCGACTATTCCGGCACGTTGTGGGCCAACGAAATGGGGCGCCAGACGGAGGGGATGGACCGGGCCATGGTGCTCGCCGAGGTGCGCACCTTCCTCGCCGACACGTACGGCATCCAGGTGGCAGCCACGCTTGGGTTCGAGAACGCCTACGCCGTCGCGATGCGTGCTCGGGACGCCGACGCCATGCGGTTGACGCGCCTCAGCGACCTCAGCCAGCTGGCGCCGGGACTGTCGATGGGCGGCGACTACGAGTTCTTCTCCCGTCCCGAGTGGGTTGCCATCCGCGACACCTACGGGTTGGCGTTCGGGGAGCAGCGCACCATGGACCCGGCCCTGATGTATCAGGCTGTGGCCCAGGGTGCGGTCGACCTGATCAGCGCCTTCACGACCGACGGCCGGATCAGCGCCTTCGATTTGCGAGTGCTCGAAGACGACCGTGCGGCAATTCCGCCGTATGATGCCCTCGTCCTGGTCAGCGCCAGACTCGCCCGTGAGTGGCCGGACGTGGTCATGGCACTGGCGCGGCTAGAAGGCGCGATCGATGTCGACGCGATGCGCCGAATGAACCTGGACGTCGACGAGCGCGGCGCCGCACCGAACATTGTCGCCGCCGAATTCCTTCGCGGGTTGAGCCGTGCCCGCCAGACCGGCGCGACGCCGTGAACGATCAGGAGACCTTACGTGGGAATTCTCGAACTGCTGGGTGTAGCCGATCGCGGTGCCCGTAACCAACCGGTGGCGGACCGTCCCGGCGACACCGAGACCGTGAAGCGAATCGTGAGCGAACTCGAGGCGCTGGAGCCAGCCCGCGCGCGGTTTCTCGCCGCCTTCGCCTATGTGCTGAGCCGGGTCGCGCACGCCGACTCGCACATCAGCGAGGACGAGACCGAGAAAATGCGTGAGATCGTCCAGGCACTGGGTCACCTGCCAGACGCGCAGGCGGTGCTGGTCGTCGAGATCGCCAAGGGGCAGTCCACGTTGTTTGGCGGAACGGAGGACTATCTAGTGACACGCGAGTTTCGGGAGATCGCGACCGCCGGGCAGCGTTTCGAGCTGCTCGACTGCCTCTTTGCAGTGGCGGAGGCGGACGGGTCGATCAACGGCATCGAGGAGTCGCAGGCGGCTCAGATCGCGAAGGAACTCGGCTTTACGCAAGCGGAGTATGCGTCGATGCTCACGGTCCACGCCGAGCATCGGACGGTGCTGCGGTCACTGCGGACGAAGGAGAAGGACGGCTAGCTTGACGGCGACGTACCTGCGCCGTTGCCCCTCTGGCGGGCTACCAAAGGGGCCGCGGAGGGGTTCTTGTCGAGCATCACCGCGACCCAACGGAAGTCCTCGGTGTTCTCCAGTGCGATCTTCAGCATCATCGTCAGCGGTACCGACAGCAGCATACCCACGGGGCCCCAGACCCAGCCCCAGAACACCAGAGACAGGAAGATGACGAGGGTCGACAACCCAAGACGCCGTCCCAGCAGCATCGGTTCCACGAAATTGCCGAACACGACGTTGATCGCCAGGTAGCCGATGGCCACGACAGCCGCCCGACCTGGGCCCAACTGGACGAGCGCCAGGAGCACTGCCGGCACTGCGGCGAAGATCGAGCCGAGACTCGGGATGTAATTGAAGATGAACGCCACCAGGCCCCAGAGCAGCGGGAAGTCGAGCCCGAGCGCCCACACCCAGATGCCGACCAGGACGCCGGTGGCCACGCTGACGAGCGTCTTGATGGCGAGATAGTTCTGTACCTGGAGCGTCATCTGACCGAGCCGATCCAGGCTGTCGTCACCATCCCCGAACGCGACACGGAGCTTTGTGCGAAACCCGGCCGCTTCGAACAGGATGAAGATGACGGCGAGCAACACGAGGAAGGCGTTCGACAACAACCCGGCCAACGCCCCGAGCGTGCCGCCGATCAAATCGACAATTGCCTCGGGGTTGACGTAGTCGAGCGGCGTCCAGTTGGTGGTTGGCAGACCCAGCCCTTCGGCCCACGTCAGGATGTCGGTCGCCAGTTCCTGGAACCGCACCTGGTATTGCGGCGCCACCTGAGAGAACTCGTTGACGGACCGGCCCACCGCCACACCCAGTACGCCGACCACCCCGGCGGCGGCCGCCACGGTGATAAGAACGGCGAGTGGGGTAGGAACTTTCTTGCGTTGCAGCCAGGCCATGACCGGAAAGCTGACCACGCCGAGAAAGACGGCGGTGAGAAACGGCAGGATCAGCTGGCCCGCCTGCCGGAGACCGGCGATCACGACGATGATGCTCGCTGCCACGAGCAGGAATCGGGCGCCCCTATCCGTTCGTTTCTGCATGTTTCCGCCCCGGCCTACGCGAAAGCCGGCGCCGCCTGTCCGACCTCGCCAACCGCGCAGGTGATCTCCCCTCACCCCGGCCCTCTTCCAGTCAGAGAGGGTGATATCGGGGCGCGTTTCATTCCAACCCGTCAGACGGCGTCAAACGCCGTGATCGCAAAGCGGGATTCCGACTCCACCCACTGGGCGCGCCGGTCGAAGCCAGCCGGGGCCGCCAGCGCGGCGATCTCCTCCGTCTCGTACTTATACGAGCTCTCGGTCCAGATCGACTCCCCCTCCACGAACCGCACCCGGCAGTCGCCCCCCCCAGGAATCGAAACGGTCTGCGCACACAGGCTCTCGAGATGCATCTCGACGCGGGACGACGTGGCGTTCCACACCGCGCGGTGCGCGAACTGATCGAGGTCGAAGTCGGCGCCCAGCTCCCGGTTGAGCCGTCCCAGCAGGTTCTTGTTGAAGGCGGCGGTGACCCCGAGCTGGTCGTTGTAGGCACGCACCAGCTCCGCTTCCGGCTTCACGAGGTCGGCGCCGATCACCAACCGGTCTCCAGCCCTCAGCACCGCGCGGAGGTTACCCAGAAACGTCCCGGCCGCCGATGGTTCGAGGTTGCCGATGTTCGAGCCGAGGAACGCGACCACCATCGTGTCGTCGCCCGCCCGCCCGTCGGCAATACGCCGGAGACCATCTTCATAGGTCGCCTGGTGCCCAGTGACCACCAGACCCGGAAACCTCCCCAGGGTCCGTGTCGCGAGGTCGAGGGCGGTGGTCGACACGTCGACCAGCGCCACACGGAGATCGGCGAGCGTGGGCAACAGCGGTTCGATCAGCAGCGCGATCTTCTCTCCATTGCCCCCACCGAGCTCAACCAGCGTGACCGGCGAGGCCAGCCCGGCGCCAATCGCGACCGCGTGCGCAGCGAGCAGGCGCCGCTCGACGCGGGTGATGCCGTATTCGGGCAACTCGCAGATCGCTTCGAACAGCTGCGATCCGAGCGCGTCATACAGATACCTGGGCTGGAGCTGCTTCTGGCGCTGGCCCAGACCCCACCGGACGTCTTCAAAGAGACGGTCACGTCCCGTCAGCGCGGTTTCGCTGGCTGGCTCCATGTGTCGGTCTAGCGACGTTCCGCCTCGTTCATTGACGTGTCTCTTAGCCCCGCTGCGCCGGGGCTGGCAGCCTGTCGTGAAAGTCCCACCACGACCGCCCTCGGTGCAACCGGGGACTATCACCGCGAACTGCTAGAGTCCGTGATCAACGTCCCTTACACAGCGGAATCCTGTATAGACATACGGATAGCACGGGCGAAACCAGTTACGCAAACTGCGACGCACCAGCCCGGTGGCGGTCACTGGCGACGCCCCCTTGATCACGTAGTGCTGCCCATCGAAGAAATCGGCGGAATACTCCGGATAGGAGGCCATCGGCGTGAATCCAGGAAACCCCTCGAACACCGTCGAGGTCCACTCCCAGCCGTTCCCCATCAGATCGTGCACCCCCCACGCGCTGACTCCAGCGGGGTAGGACCCGACCGGCACCGGCTCCCAGTGCTGGAACCCGAAATTGCCCCGAGTCGCGTCCGGTGGCGCCTCGCCCCACGGATGGGTGCGCTCACCCCGGTCAGGTGTTCCGAATGCGGCGCGGTGAAACTCGGCCTCGGTCGGTAGCCGCAGTCCCTTCCATCGCGCGTAGGCGGATGCTTCCGCGTGCGACACATACACAGGCCAGGCCGCCGGCAACGGTATCAGCTCGAACATTCCGCGCCAGAACCACTGGCCTGTCCCGCGAACCCAGAACGGCGGGTGCTCGATCTCGGCGCTGATCCGCCATGCCCAGTCAGGCTCGGTCCACCATGCGGGATTGGTGTAGCCGCCCGCCTCGACAAACTCGAGATACTGCTGATTGGTGACGTTGTGCGCATCGATGGAGAAGGCGGGCACCTCGATCTCGAGACGTGGGAACTCGTTGTCCCAGCCAAACGGGATCTCGCCAGGCATGGCGCCGAGGGTGGCCCAACCAGCCTGAATCTCCACCTGCCTGGGCTCCGGCACCGCACCATCGATGAGCACGGCGGCATCGACGGGCCGCCGTTTCCGCTCTAGCGGCAGCCGGTGCCACATGTAGGCAAGCGTTTCCTGGTGCAGCTCCTCGTGCTCTATCAACGCAAACACTGCCTGACCGCGATGGAGCACGGGGTGACCGTCCCGTTCGATGTCGGCATGGGTGAGCGCGTCGAGAATGGCCTCGTCCGCTTCGGTGGCGTACTGACGAACCGTCTCGCGTCTCGGCCAGGACTGCGGCACGACCCCATCGGCCGAGGCCTGGTCCTCCGGGTCGATCCCCCGCGCGAACAGCCGCTCGAGGTCCTCGTTCAATCCGTCGCGAGCCAGACCGCGTTTGATGAGGGTGTTGACGCTGAAGGCCGGAATATGGCCCTCATAGAAGATCACGGGTTGACGCAGCGGGATCGGCTGCTCGTAGTAGGCCTCCTCGGTCAACAGGTCGAACATGCCGGCGGTCCGCTGTCGTGTCGCCCGGAACCAGTCGATGCTGGCCTGCCTGTCCACCACGGGTTGCGCCGCGCTGTTCATGCGTGCTTGATCTACCATCTGGAAACCGTACATGGAACTGTCATCATGGCCTACCCACGCTGGCTCGGACGTGGCCAGGAGGGCCGCGTTTCGCCGTCTACTGCCCTCACATTAACACAGCCTCCCGTGCCAGGTAGGCGTGCCACCCGGGCGCGGTGTGGTAGCCTCAGAGTTGTGGCGGGTCGAGCCTTCCCAGGTGTCTCATGCAGACACAGAGAGCGTTGCGAGAGTGGCGGAACTGGCAGACGCGCCGGATTTAGGATCCGGTAGCCGTAAGGCTGTGGGGGTTCAAATCCCCCCTTTCGCACCACCTAGGTCAAGCAATCGTCCCTGAGGCCGATAGTCATTTATGAAGGCGGCAATCACCGAACTGAGCGAGACGCGCCGGCGTCTCGACGTGGAAGTTCCGGCTCCGGAGGTTGATGCCACGATCGGCCGGCTTGCTGAACAGTATCGCCGGCGAGCCAAGGTGCCTGGGTTCCGGCCGGGTAAGGTGCCGGTCCACGTCGTGCGGCAGCGATTCAAGGACGATATCTTGCGCGACGCTGCCCGCGACATCGTGCCGCGGGCCATCGATGATGCCATGCGGGAACAGGCGGTGGCCCCGATCGAGACGCCGGACGTCCAGGAGGTGTCGATCGACGAGGGACAGCCGCTGACGTTCCATGCGCTGTTCGAGATCATGCCGTCGATCAAAGAGCTGGACTATGACGCGATGACGCTGCGACGGACATCTGCGACGCCGGATACGAACGCCAACGACCGCGCGCTCGAAGAGATCCGCCGTCGCGCGAGCCGGCTCGAGCCGGTCACGGACCGGGGTGTCGAACCGGGTGACGCCGTGACCCTGGACATGACGCGGCGGGGCGTCAGCGGCCCCGAGAAGGCTGCCAGCCCTTCCCCGGAGGACCGGCACGAGAACGTGTCGATCGAGCTAGGTGCAGAGGCCAATCCGCCGGGCTTCGATGCCGAGTTGCGGGGTCTGCACGTAGGCCAGGCAAAGACCTTCGAGCTGTCGTACCAGGCGGACCACGAGCAGAGCGAGGTTGCCGGCACGCAGGTGGCATACGACGTGGTCGTGAAGGCGCTCCACCGCCGGCTGCTCCCGGATCTCGACGACGAGTTCGCGCGGTCAGTTGGCGACTTCGACACGCTGGAGGCGCTGAAGACCAGGATAGCGAGCGACCTGCAGCGCGAGGCAGCGGCGGAAGCGAATCGCGGGGTGCGTCGCGACCTGATAACCCAGCTCGGCGCCCGCGTCACGGTGGAAGTGCCGGCGGCGCTGGTTAACCGCGAGGTCGAGCGCCGTCTCGAGCAGGTCGCGGCCAGGCTGACCCAGCAACGGGTCGACCCTCGGACCGCCGCGATTGACTGGGACGCACTCCGGGACGAGCAACGGGAGCCGGCGCTCGAGATGGTGCGGGGGTCGATGGCGCTCGACGAGGTGGCCCGGCGTGAGTCGCTGACGGTCAGCGACGACGACGTCGAGCAGGAGCTGACCCGCTATGCGGAACGCCTGGAACGGACGCCGGCGATGGTGCGGGCACAACTAGAAAAGGATGATGGACTCGGCAGGCTGTCGGAGGGGCTGCGACGAGAGAAGGCAATTGACTTCCTCTTGTCGCGTGCTACGATCGTAAACGCGTGAGGCTCGTTCCTCTCCGACGTCGATCTCCCCCATCACAGCCTGTAGCACGGTGACACAAAACCCGGCGTCGCGGATGCCGCCTGATCGCTCTTGAGCATGTGACCATGTCCGACCTACGCAACCAGTTGATCCCGATGGTGGTCGAGCAGACCAATCGTGGCGAGCGTGCCTACGACATCTACTCGCGGCTGCTCAAGGACGCCATCATCTTCATCGGCACGCCGATCGATGATGAGATCGCAAACGTGGTCATCGCCCAGATGCTGTTTCTCGAAGGCGAGGATCCCGACCGAGACATCGTGCTGTATATCAACAGTCCGGGTGGTTCCATCTCCGCCGGGCTGGCGATCTACGACACCATGCAGTTCATCAAACCGGCCGTACAGACCGTGTGCATTGGGCAGGCGGCGTCGATGGCAGCGATACTGCTGGCAGCCGGCGCCTCCGGCAAACGGTTCAGCCTCCCAAATTCCCGGATCGTCATCCATCAGCCGCTCATGAGCGGGCTGGCTGGGCAGGCAACCGATATCGATATCCACGCCCGCGAGATCATCCGGATGCGCAGCCGACTGAACGAAATACTCGTCGGTCACACCGGGCAGAAGCTCAAACGGATCCAGGAGGATACCGAGCGCGACTACATCATGACGGCCGAGCAAAGTCGCGAATACGGTATCATTGACGAAGTGATCAGCAAGCGCGCCTAGGGCGTGCCGCGTCCGGCTGGGCGCTGTGATAATGGTCAAGAAAAGTGGTGATCCGGAGATTCTCCGCTGCTCGTTCTGCAACAAGAACCAGAACGACGTTCGCAAACTGATCGCAGGCCCGACCGTCTTTATCTGCGACGAGTGCGTCGAGGTCTGCAACGACATCATTGCGGACGACAACCGATTCGAGAACCGGGGCGCACAGTCGCCGTTACCGGTGCCCCAGGAGATCAAGAAGTTCCTGGACGAGTACGTCATCGGCCAGGAGCAGACCAAGAAGAAGCTGTCGGTTGCCGTCTACAACCACTACAAGCGCATCGCGATCCAGAAACAGTCGAGCAACCGGAACGACACCGAGCTCACGAAGTCGAACATCTTACTGATCGGACCGACCGGCACCGGCAAGACTCTGCTCGCGCAGACACTGGCCAAGCTGCTGTCGGTGCCGTTCACGATTGTCGACGCCACGACCCTGACCGAGGCAGGGTATGTCGGCGAGGACGTCGAGAACATCGTCCTCAAATTGCTCCAGGCGGCAGGGGGCGACATCGAGAAGTGTCAACAGGGCATCATCTACATCGACGAAATAGACAAGATTTGCCGCAAGGACGAAAATCCGTCGATCACGCGTGACGTCTCGGGCGAAGGCGTGCAGCAGGCGCTGCTGAAAATTCTCGAGGGCACCGTCGCCAACGTGCCGCCCCAGGGTGGTCGCAAGCATCCACACCAGGAATTCTTCCAGGTCGACACCAGCAACGTGCTCTTTATCTGCGGTGGGGCATTCGTCGGGCTCGACCAGACGATCCAGCGGCGGGCCGGAAGCAGGATGCTGGGATTCGGCGCCGATATCAAGACGGCGCGCGAACGGGACCTCGGCCTAACCCTCGAAATGGTCGAACCCGAAGACCTCATTCGCTACGGCCTGATTCCGGAGTTCGTTGGTCGTCTGCCGGTCATCGGAGCACTGCACGAGTTGGACAAGCCTGCGCTCATGCAGATTCTCACGCAACCGCGCAACGCCATCACCCGGCAGTACGAGCGGCTGTTCGATTACGAAAACGTGAAGCTCAGATTTACCGACGACGCACTCGAGGCGATCGCCGATTCGGCGCTCGAACGCAAAATCGGAGCCCGCGGGCTCCGCATGATCATTGAAGACCTGATGCTCGACATCATGTACACCTTACCCGGGCAGAAAAAGATCCGGGAGTGCGTGATTACGCGTGAAGTCGTCCTGGCGAAGGAAGAGCCGATCACCGTCATGGAAAAGGCTGGATAGCCACTCGACGCACAGCCCGCTCAGTGCCCTTATGGAAGTCTACGAAACGCTCCCGATTGTTCCTCTCCGCGATGTCGTCGTGTTTCCGCACATGATGATGCCGTTCGTCATCGGACGACCGTCCTCGACACGAGCGCTGGAGCACGCGCTCACGAAAGACAAGCGGATCTTCCTCGCGGCGCAACAGGACGCCTCCACCGACGACCCGCAGCCGAAGGACATCTACACGATCGGCTGTGTCGCCAACATCGTGCAGAGCCTGAAGTTGCCGGACGGCAACGTCAAGGTACTGGTCGAAGGACTCGACCGCGCCCGCGCGGTCGAGTGGAAGGAAGACAGAGGATTTTATCGTGTGGTGGCGAAGCTCCTGCCCAAGCAGCAGGACGACACCAGCGACGAGCTCGAGAACACAATAAAGCGTGTCGTCTCGTTATTCGAGCAGTACGTGAAGCTATCGAACAACCTTCACTACGACGCGATGATCGCCGCGGTGCGTGTGGACGACTCCAGCAAGCTGGCCGACACGATTGCCGCGCATCTCGTGGTCAGCGTAGAGGAGAAACAGAACCTGCTCGAGATCATCTCGCCGCTCGAGCGACTCGTCCGGATCGCCAGCCTGCTCGAAATCGAGGTAGACAAGCTTCAGGTCGACCGCGGGATCCAGTCTCGCGTGAAGAAGCAGATGGAGAAGGCGCAGAAGGAGTACTACCTCAACGAGAAGATGAAGGCGATCCAGAAGGAGCTGGGTCGCAAGGAAGACAAAGGTAGCGAGCTCGATGAGCTGAAGAAGAAGATCGAGCAGGCGCGAATGCCGAAGGAGGCCGAGGAAAGGGCCAGCCAGGAGTTAAAGCGTCTCGAGGGCATGCCCCCGATGTCGGCCGAGGCGACGGTCTCGCGCAACTATCTTGACTGGCTGATTGCCGTCCCCTGGTACAAGCGGTCACGCGAGGGCCGAAATCTCAAGAAGGCCGAGCAGATCCTGCACGAGGACCACTACGGGCTGGAGAAGATCAAGGACCGGATTCTCGAGTTCCTCGCGGTCCGCACTCTCGTCCGTAAGCCCAAGGGCACCATCCTGACGTTCACCGGCCCGCCCGGAGTCGGCAAGACCTCCTTGGCGAAGTCGATTGCGCGCGCAACCAATCGAAAGTTCGTCCGACTGGCGGTGGGCGGGGTCCGGGATGAGGCGGAGGTCCGCGGTCACAGGCGCACCTATATCGGCGCGTTCCCAGGCCAGATCATCCAGATGATGAAGAAGGCCGGCACGATGAACCCGGTGTTCCTCCTTGACGAGGTCGACAAGATGTCGACGGACTTCCGAGGAGACCCGTCGGCGGCGCTGCTCGAGGTGCTCGACCCCGAACAGAACCATACGTTCCTCGACCACTATCTGGATGTCGAGTACGACCTCTCGAATATCATGTTCATCTGTACGGCCAACGTGCTCCACACGGTGCCCCAGGCACTGCGGGACCGGATGGAGGTATTGCCGCTGGCCGGCTACACCGAGTTCGAGAAAATAGAAATCGCCAGGACCTTCCTCGCGCCCAAGGCGGTGAAGGCCAACGGCCTGAAGGACAAGAATATCAAGTTCAAGGACGAGGCGTTCGAGGCGATCATCCAGCGCTACACGCGCGAAGCCGGAGTCCGAAATCTCGAGCGGGAGATCAACGCGATCTGCCGTAAGGTGGCTCGCAAGGTCGTCGCCGAGGGCAAGCAATTTTCGGATGAGATCACCGCCGGGAGGGTGACCGAGCACCTCGGGGTGCCGCGATACCGCCAGGCGATTCTGGAAGAGAAAAACGAGATCGGCATCGCCACCGGACTGGCCTGGACCGAGGCCGGCGGCGAGTTGCTGTTCACCGAATCGACGCTCATGCCTGGCAAGGGCCGTTTGACGCTGACCGGCCAGCTTGGTGAGGTGATGCAGGAGTCAGCCAAGGCCGCGATGAGCTACGTCCGGTCGAAGGCCGAGGAATTCGGTATCCAAAAGGATTTCCACAACCGCACCGATATCCATATGCACGTCCCCGAGGGTGCGATCCCGAAAGACGGGCCGTCGGCCGGCATCACGCTGGCCACTGCGCTGGTCTCGAACCTGGCCAGCATACCGACCCGCCGAGACGTGGCGATGACCGGTGAAATCACGCTCCGTGGGAAAGTGCTGCCGATCGGCGGCCTCAAGGAGAAAGTGCTGGCGGCGCACCGGGCCGGCGTGTCCACGATCATCCTGCCAAGGGACAATGAGAAGGACCTGGCCGACATTCCGAAGGCGGTCCTCGACGTCCTCAAGCTGCATCTGGTCGAATCGATGGACGAGGTCCTGAAGATCGCACTGACCGAGCCGCTCACCGCCCTGATCCCAGCCGAGGATTCGACCGACTCTCCCACGACCGACGACCAGATTACGCACTAGGGCGGACTCCCTCAGGAGGCAGGAGAGCCGGACGGCTTGGCCAGCCTCAGTCACGTGCCCCCCCGGGTGGCAGGGCGGTCTCCAAGCTTCCAGGGTATACCCCGACGTGAAAATCCAATCGGCCGAGTTCGTCACGACCGTCGGGCTGGACGGCCCGCTGCCGGTCGCACAACTGCCGCAAATCGCACTCGTCGGACGGTCCAATGTTGGTAAATCAACGCTGATTAACGCCCTTGCGCGCAGGAAAATAGCCCGTGCCGGAGGCGCCCCAGGCACGACCCGACTACTCAACGTCTATCGCATTCAGCTCTCCAGCCACCGAGGCGAGTTGCTCCTGATCGACCTGCCTGGCTATGGCTACGCACGCGGCGGCTCGTCTGCCAACCGCGGGTTCGACCGGCTGACCCAGCGTTTCTTCCACACGGACCGGCATGTGACCCGCGACAGGCCAGGCCACAGCGGGCCGGCCGGGGCTATTCTGCTGGTCGACGCGCGACATCCTGGGCTCGAGAGCGACTGCGACGCGCTGGCCTGGCTAAATAAGTTGAAATTACCGCTGGTGGTGGCGGCCACGAAGGCCGATAGGGTCAGACCGTCTACGCGCCGAGCCGCCCTGCGAGCCCACGAAACGGCGCTCGGGCGAAACGTCCTGATGGTCTCGGCGAAGTTCGGGGATGGTCTGCCAGGCTTTTGGACAGCCCTGTTGGGTTTGGCCGGGCTCTGAAAGGTGAAGGGCCTGTGTCGGCTCGTGTTTCAGGATCGGAGCCTGCTATAATGTGTTGTTGTCCATCTGAAAAGGGAGTGTACCGTGAGAGAAGGAATTCATCCTGAGTCATTCGATGTCGAGGCCCGTTGTGCCTGCGGCGCCACGTGGAAGACGCGATCGACCAAGAAAGAGCTCCGACTCGAGATCTGCTCGAACTGCCACCCCTTCTTCACTGGCAAGCAGAAGCTGATAGACACCGAGGGGCGCGTCGAGCGGTTTATGAAGAAGTATGGCGCCCAGACGGTCGCCGGGCTCAAGGAACGCCAGAAGCAGTTGGACGCGGCCTCGAAGTCGACCTCGTCCAACTAGATATCTGCTGTCAGTGTGAGGCGCGCTTCGCTGGCAGCCAACTCGGTCAGCCGTCGTTCCAGCCGCGTCACACGCGTCTGCCCATCCAGCCGACCAGGCGCCGTGCGCGCCTCCGCGTAGGCCCGGCGGGCGAACATGAGCGCCCGCCCCGTATCCTTCAACCGATGTTCCTGGTGCACGGCCAGTCCCCTGAGCGCCTCGCGCTCGAACAGCCCAGGCATCCCGCCAGAGGTCGAGCAATTGTTGCCAGACTCATGCCGCGTCGGCGTGACGCCGTCAGCGGCGTCACG
>Ga0302123_10000921_pt1 | contig 21458 bp, 21 predicted proteins | sample CB21_321_MG_FD_203109 | JGI IMG/M metagenome (GOLD analysis project Ga0302123, IMG submission 203109) | Marine microbial communities from Western Arctic Ocean, Canada - CB21_32.1 | ecosystem: Environmental > Aquatic > Marine > Oceanic | place: Canada: Western Arctic Ocean | collected 2017-09-28 | reverse complement strand
AGGTTATGGCAGTCCACTCCATATGTAAAGTTATTTGTGAGACACTACACTAGAGGGGCTCGACCTGGGGTTGCCGGAGGCGATTGGGTACCTTTCGTCCCACCCCGATACGGGTGACCGCATCGCGACACTCATGCGGATGGCCGAAGCGGTCGAGGGTACGCCGGAACCGCTGCTATCCGAGGAAGAATGGGCGGCTTTGCAAGAGGCTTGTAAGGTTGAGCCGGAACCCGAAACGGATGATATCGAGCCGGAATCGCCGGAGTAGAGTGTGGTCGGCTCACGCACACAGCCGCGCGTCAGGGTGCGTGCTAACCTGAATTTTCGTTGTGCGCGGGGAGTGAAACGGATCTGTAATGTCAAAAATTGTCAATCTGAAAGCGCTTGAAGTTCTCGATTCGCGGGGAAATCCGACGGTCCAGGTCACGGCCGCGCTCGAAAGCGGCGCGCAGGGGGCGGCCCGCGTTCCCTCCGGTGCATCAACCGGCATGCACGAGGCCGTCGAACTTCGCGACAAGGATAAGAAACGCTACGGCGGCAAAGGTGTCCAGAAGGCAGTCGCGCACGTCGACAAAGAGATTCTCGAAGCCGTGCGCGGTTTCGACGCTGACGATCAGCAAACGCTCGACGATGAGCTCAAAGCGCTCGATGGTACCGCCAACAAGGGGCGACTCGGCGCCAACGCCATCCTCGGCGTTTCACTTGCCGTATCGCGCGCGATGGCCAACGAGAAACGCGTTTCGCTCTACCGCCACCTGCATGAAGACACCACGTACACATTGCCCGTGCCGATGGTGAATGTTCTCAACGGCGGTGAGCACGCGGACAACAATGTCGACATCCAGGAATTCATGCTCGTGCCGCTCGGCTTCAAGAAGTTCAGTGAAGCCCTCCGTGCCGTCACCGAAACGTTTCACGCATTGAAAGCGATCCTCACGAAGAAGGGCTATTCCACCGCCGTCGGCGATGAGGGCGGGTTCGCGCCCCAACTCAAGTCAAACAAGGAGCCGATGCAGCTTCTCGTTCGCGCCATCGAGAAGGCCGGATACAAGCCCGGGAAGCACATGTATATCGCGATCGATGCGGCGTCCAGCGAGTTCTACGAAAAGGACACATACGTCTTCTCGCAATCGGATGGTGCGCGCAAATCGTCGAACGACATGCGCAAGATGTGGGCGTCGTGGGCGAAGAGTTTTCCGCTGATCTCGGTCGAGGATGCTTTTTCCGAAGAAGACCACGCCGGGTGGCAGAAAGCCACGCCCAAGCTTGGCGGCAAGATGCAGCTTGTGGGCGACGACCTATTCGTCACGAATCCATCGATCTTTAAGCAGGGAATTGCTGAAGGACTGGCGAATTCGATCCTCATCAAGCTCAACCAGATTGGCACCTTGACCGAAACGCTCGAGTGTATCGAGATCGCGAAGACCAACGAGTACACCTACATTATTTCTCACCGTTCAGGCGAGACAGCCGATACGACCATCGCGGATCTGGCCGTCGCGACGGGGAGCGGGCAGATCAAAACCGGCTCGACCTCGCGCGGCGAGCGTACCGCCAAATACAACCGCCTGCTGGAGATCGAAGCCGAACTCGGTGATCAGGCTGTCTACGCGGGTCGCGACGCATTCAAGCGCTGGCTTTAGGTGGCGACGGCTGTGCGCCGTGCCCTAGTGAACTATTACTGTGCGCGACCTCCGCGCTCGGCCGAAGGCCGATCCGGCTCGCTGGGAGCGGCTTACTATCGCTGGGCTTCCCGCATCTGAGGTCACCAACCCGCGTGGACGCCCATACGAAATCTCCCTTAGACTGACGGTAGCCCAGGGCAATTCCTCCGCCCGTTCACCATGCTCCGAGTCAGTGCAACCTTCTTACTAACGGCGCTGCTGTGTGTTCAGAGCACGACGGTTCTATCGGCACAGGCCAACGAAGGTGACCAGCTTCTCACCGATATCCGCCTGTTTACCGTGCTGACAGCGATCAATATGGCCGGGTACGACACCGGCTTCGGCTCACCGTCCGACAGCGCTGTCCGGCGAGTGGTACGTGAGGACTTGAAGGGCTTCCAAGGATCGAGCCTGACTCGTCTCAAGAATTTCTATCAGCAGAACGTACAGGACGACCCGGTCAATAATCTCTCGCAGTACATCACTTTCGCGCTCACCTGCGGCGCGCCGCCGACGTTCGAGGTCACGGCGAACCTCCCGACCGACCTACCGCCGAGCGTTCGGCGGCTGCGCGCATTGAGCCCCATCCTTTCAGAGTTCTACAGCGAAGCGGATATTGAAGAGCTTTGGCACCGCTACCAACCGGCGTACGACAACGAGATTGCCCGCTATCAGGAACCACTGATCGGTATGCTGCTGCAAACCGGCTCCTACCTGCGGTTCTCGCCCACGAGCCGACAAACGCGGAGTTTCAAGATCTACTTCTCACTGATGGGCGCGCCCAATCAAGTGACGTCCCGCAGCAGTGGCGGCGAAATTCATGTGGTCCTGCAAGCCTCGAAAAATCTCCGTCTCGATGAGATTCGCCAAGCATTCTTGATGCATCTGCTCGACCCGATGTCGATTCGATACGCCGCGGATGTCGCCAAGAAGGAAGTGCTCTCGCGCTCCGCTCTGTTCGCGCCGGCCCTGAGCGAGACGTATAAGACGAATTTTCAACTCCTCGTCTCAAAGTCTTTGGCCAACGCGGTTGAGGTGAGGCTGTCCGATGCCGCCGATGAAAACAAGCAGGCACAGGTGGATCAGTTTCTCAAGGAGGGATTCATCCTGACGCCCTACTTCTACGAAAAGCTCGCCGAGCACGAAGCGCAGCCCCAAGCGTTTTCGCGCTACTACCGGAGTTTGATTCAACAGATCGACCTCAAAGACGAAGCAAAGCGCCTAGAAGGGGTCGAGTTCATGGCCGCACCGGAGAAACCAGCGGCGCGGCCCGCCCGTCTTAAGATCAGCGAACTTGATCGGTTGCTGAATGAGGCCGAGGGGTACTTCCAGTTGGAAGACCTCGAACAATCTCGCGCGAAGTTTGAAGAGGCGCTGGTCGAAGCCGGTGGCAGTAATGCGCAGGGAGAGTACGGCTTGGCGCGTGTCGCCGCCTTTGAGGGAGAACCGGATCTAGCTCGTGAGCATTTTGAGAAAGCCATCGCATCGACCGACGACACGCACATCCGAGCCATGTCTCACGTCTATATCGCGCGCATCGAAGACTTGGTCGGAAATCGCGAGCAGGCCGTCGAGCACTACCGGTCGGCGCTCGCCGTCGGTGATCCGTCACCGCGGGTCCGCGAGTTGGCGGAAAGCGGACTCAAAGAGGCGTTCGGAGTCGGTCCGGATGACGAAGAAGAGAAGCAGGACCAGTGAGCGGTCCGATCGAGTTGTCTTCAAAGACAAAGCTTGTAGAATAGTGAAGTTTGGGGGCGGTCTTGAAGAGCGCCGGCCTTTGACAAGGAGATTTAGATGATACGTGCAAGTGTGTGTTTACTATTGCTAGCGGGGCTGACTTTGCCCGTGGTGGCTCAAACGAACAAGCCGCCGCACCCGAAGTCACAAAAGGAATCCGACGACGTAAACGCGTGTGTTGGCGCGGCCGATATGGAAAGCCGCCTCGAGATGTGCGAGGTCTTCCTCAACAACCATCCTAAGAGCGACTTTCGGGAACTGGCGCTTTGGATGGCCTGTACGCCGGCCCCCCAGGCTCCCGACCGTGGTATTGCCTACTGCGAAAAGCTGCTCGCCCAGTACAAGACCACGGAGCACAAGGAAAACGCATTGTACTTGACGATGCTCGCCTATCAGCAGTTGAATGATTTTGAAGGCATGATTACGTATGGCGAGATGGTCCTGGAAGAGAACTCCGAACACTGGGGCGCGCTGCTGGCGATGGCCTATGTGCTGCCGCTCCGTACGCGGGAGCATGACCTCGACAAAGAAGAAAAGCTAGCCCTATCCGAAGGATACGCCAAGCGGGCTCTTGACGTCGTGCCACGCACAGCCAACCCCAACCCGGATGTGATGACCGAGGACGAATGGTTGGTGCGGAAGAAGGACCTCATGGGCGATGCCCACAAATCTCTCGGAAGAATTGCCATGAAGCGCAACGACTGGGCGGGAATGGAAGCATTCTTCCGGCAGGCTCTGCAGGTAGCAAGCGAGCAGACCGGCGAGTTGTTCTACCAAGTTGCGAAAGCTCTCAAGGAGCAAGGTAAGACGGACGAAGCCCTTGCGATGCTCGACCAATCGATCGCGCGCGGCGGTTACAAGATGCCAAACGGTCGCGATGCCGCGTCGATCCTCAAAGCGGAAATGACGATGAGTAAGGCGCCGGTGGCCGGTTCCGCCGAGGCTCCAGCAAAGGCACAGCCGTAGGGAAGACGTCGGAAACTCGGTCCAGCCGGGTCGCTATGAGCGCAGTTGCGTTGACTCGGCTCCAGAAGTCGATTGGCTATTCATTTACCGATCAATCCTGTCTTGAACAGGCTTTGACGCATACCTCCTGCGCCCAGGAATCTATCGACGATCGCCCTCACAACGAGCGATTCGAGTTCTTGGGTGACTCCGTGCTGGGGTTCGTTGTGAGCGCGTCGTTGATGCGCCGGTTTCCGGACTATACGGAAGGCCAACTCACACGGCTAAGAGCCTATCTCGTCAGTGCGGCACATCTGGAAGAGGTCGCTCGCCGTATCGCGCTTGGATCCTTTCTGCGTTTGGGACGCGGCGAGGAGAATAGCGGCGGGCGCGAGAAGAAGGCTCTGTTGGTTGACGCGTTCGAGGCCCTGATCGCCGCCGTCTACGTGGACGGCGGGATCACAGCCGCCGAGCGGTTCGTCGGGAGCACCGTCCTCACCGACGAGATCGTTGAGCGTGCTGATAGGCTGGCGCGCGCTGAGAACTTCAAGTCGATGTTGCAGGAGTGGCTTCAGGCGCGCAGGATGCCTCCGCCCGACTATGAGATCGAGACTGCCAGCGGCCCCGCGCATCGCCGCTGGTTCAAAGTCGCTCTCCGGGTGGGCGACCTCTTTCAGACTGCTGCCGAGGGTTGGACGAAGAAGGCTGCTGAGCAAGACGCCGCTCGAGAAGGCCTTGCCTTCTTTCACGACAAGTACCCCGATGACGTTGAAAACGCCGCCGGATTCGCGAAAGACGAAACGTGAGCGGCTCGGCGCTCGTAGGATGAAGCAGGCAATGTGGAACTATCGACAGCCGGCCTGGGTCGAACGATCGACAGCCGGCCCGGAAGGAAGGCGCGGAATGCGGCAACTCATCCTCACCATCACGACTCTTACCTTGGTGACAACGGCGCTGGCCGCGCCACCCACCCTCTCGCCCGAGCTGAGTCGCAGCGCTCGCCAGAAGATCGAGCGCATCGAAAATGGCCGGACGACGCCCGGCGAGGCAATCGTGCTTACCGAGGCTGAGATCAACTCACTGCTCGAGTACGAGTACAAACCCGAGATGCCGGCCGGCGTTCGTGAGCCGACCGTACGGATCGAGCAGGACCACGCCACCATCCACGCCTTTGTGGATATCGGCAAGATGCAGCAAGTCGCGGGCGGCTCGTGGGGTGGCTTGTGGGCTCTATTGTTTAGCGGTGAGAGGGAACTGAACGCACAGTGTGGTCCGCGCGCCTTGGACGGCCGTGCCGCCATCCAAGTAGAAAGCGTCGAGTTCGGTGGCGCGACCCTACCGGGTACGCTCGTCGATTGGCTGATCTCCGCCACGGTTTCTGACGCCGAATCGGGCTCCGGCAATCCCGTCGCGTTACCTGACAACATCCGCTCCGTTCGCCTTGAACCCGAGCAAGCCGTCGTCGTGATGAACTAACCGCCGCCTTCCGGCTGAGGACGGTCACAGCATAGCGCGGAGTGTTGTAATATAGACACATCTTTATGGCGTCGACTCCCTTAGAATCAAGTACTTAGCATTGGCCAGCTAAGTGCATTGAGCAAGAGACTCAAGTGCCGCGAGCAGGAGGCGTTCTTGGATTTCGAGAAGACAATCGACAGACCCGTTGAGACCACGGGCGTAGGGCTTCACAGCGGCGTGCCGGTCAGAATGCGACTGCTACCGGCCCGTGCAGGCAAGGGCATCGTCTTTAGCCGGACCGATCTTGACGGATTTGAGCTTCCTGCTGTCGCCAAGCACATCGCGCGGGTCAGCTACGCCACGAGCCTCATGCGTCAAGGCGTTTTACTGTCGACGACGGAGCATCTGCTCAGCGTGTTCTACAGCCTCGGCATCGACAACATCCTGGTTGAGATCGATAACCTCGAAGTCCCGATCCTTGACGGCAGCGGCAAGCCGTTCGTCGAGTTGATTGAGCAGGCGGGCATCCGAGACCTGCGCCGCCCTCGAGAATATTTGCGTGTACTCAAGACCGTTGACGTCAGGGAAGGGAAGAAGGCGATTGCCATTCATCCCGCCGATCACTTCGCGATCACCTGTGAAACGGACTTCGGCCATCCTCTCGTCGGACGTCAGGAACTGGAGATGGTCGTCACGCCGGGACGATACGCCTCTGACATTGCCCCGGCGCGCACCTTTGGATTCGAAGCGGATCTAGAGCGCATGCGCGACATGGGGCTCATTCGTGGCGCATCGCTTGAGAACGCCGTCTGTTTCACCCCGGACCGCATCCTCAATCCCGAAGGGCTGCGTTTCCCGGACGAGTGCTGCCGCCACAAGGTGCTCGACTTGATCGGCGATCTTGCGCTACTAGGAAAGCCGTTACTGGGCCACGTCGTCGCCGAATACGCCGGCCACGCCATGCACACCGCGCTGGTGAGACGAATCCTCGACGATCCTGCCTGCTACGAAGTCGTCACATCCGACCGCGCGGCAGCCTAGGGAGTGCCCGGAGACTCTTCTTCAGGCAGCGGCTCCACGCCCTCGGCCTCGTCAAATGAAATCGAAGCATCGGCCGCGAACTTACGGTAGAGTCGAAACTCCACATCGTTGCGCGACAAATAACGGCCCTGCCGCATACGCATCCGCGCTTTCAACGGGAGTAGATACTGCTGGCCGCTGATCTCGGTGAAGTCGTAGTCCAATCGCGTCTGTGCAAGCTGAATCGGGAAGTCAACCGGGATGTTCTCCGCCGCTGAATAGACGCGCAGAACTCTTTCGGTTTCCTTGTCGATGTAAACGAGGCCTTGGTAACCGGTGATGATCGTCTCCGTTTTCTCGAAGCTTAGCGACCAACGCGACCGGTGCCGCGCCACTTGATACTCGAACACGTACACGCCGCGGCCTCGCAGCAACCCATGGCGCGCCCAACGGAACTCAGCCTTGGTGTCCGGGTCAAAAAGTTGGGCCAACATGCTACCGAACTCTCCCGTGCTGACCGCGCCGCCGAGTTCCATGATCCCGGCGTCCGTCACCCGGTTGTTGATGCTGATGACATCGTAATTCTCGTGCGACTCGAAATAGCTGACCCGCGTTTTGATCTCGTCCTGCTTGAGCCAATCCATCTCAAGGCCGCTGGGGTCCACGAAGCGCCGCGTGATTTGCAGACAGATGAAGTCCGGCAAACGTGACGTGTAGGCCATTGCGTAGGAGCGGGCTTCTTCGATAATCCGCGCCTGCTCTTCAGCGGATGGGGGCGGTTCGACCGGTTCTTCCGGCTCCTGGGCGGCCGCGGGCACATTCGCGGCGGCCAAGCCTTGTGTTGTTGGCTGGAGCTCGCGTAGCGCGCGGAGCGTCCGCGGTCCGATGCCCCAACCCTGAAATCCCTCGATCAACACATCGGTTAGCTCGAAACCGAGTTGCTGGCGCCCGAGATACTTCGCGATCTCTTTGTCTTGCAGTCGCTGATCAATCGAGGACTTGAGGAGATCCCGCAGTTGCGGGTAGCTGAGCGGCGCCTGAGCCGCAAGAAGGCCGACGATCAGGAACGCACCCAATAATCGCACCATTAGCATGATCCCATTCTAGCCAACACTCCTCATGAGCCCGGTTCGTCAGATTACACTTCGACACAGGAGTTGACGTGTGCAACGATGGATCGCGTTTCCGATATAATTGCCGGTGTCGTGAGCACGGGAGGCTATGGATGCGCAAACAAGTGTTAATTCGAGTGTTGATGTTGGCGGTGGGACTCACCGCGCTATCGGTGGCGTATGAAAAAGCGTCAACCGGAAAGCTCATGCAGATGACCGCCGATCGGCTTCTGCATTCGCTCGACGACGCAGGGCGCGCCAAGGCACAGCGCGACTTTGATTCGAAGGGACGGCAACTGTGGCACTTCGTCCCCGATAGCAACTTTGAGAGCACCTATGGCTACGGTCGCCGCGGGCTGACGTACAACGGCATGAACGGCCGTCAGCGCCACCTAGCGGACGCCTTGCTGGCATCGGGCCTCAGTACGGAGGGTTTAACCAAGGCGCTATCGATCATGAGCCAGGAAGAGGTGCTGCGCGTGAAGGAAAACGCCGTCCCCGGACGTCGCGATACCGAGAAGTATTACTTCACGGTGTTCGGCAAGCCCGGTACGTCCGGCAACTGGGGCTGGCGGGTCGAAGGCCATCACATCTCGTTGCACTACACCTTGCGGAACGGCAAGCTGGTTTCGGCCGCGCCAACGTTCTTTGGCGCCAATCCCCACAAGGTAGAGGGCGGCTATCGTTCACTCGGCGCGGAGGAGGACCTCGGACGGGGTCTACTGAAATCGCTCAACGCCAAGCAGAAGAAATCCGCGATGGTGGCTGATGTCGCCTACGACGACATCCTCACGCACGCCGATACGCGGGCGAAGCTCGAAGATCAACCGCGCGGCTTGGCCGCGTCGGAGATGACCGCCAAACAGCGTGAGATGCTGACGGCCGTCATTGAACAGTACGTCGGCAATGTTCCGGCGTCGGTCGCCGCGGAACGCCGCCAGGTCGTAAAGGCCACATCGAACTCAGACCTTCTCTTTGCCTGGGCTGGAGCGACGGAGGCGGGCAAGGGCGACTACTACCGCGTCCAGGGACCGAAGTTCCTCATCGAGTACGACAACACGCAGAACGAAGCGAATCATTCCCACACCGTCTGGCGCGACTTCGCGGGGGACTTCGGCCGCGATGTCCTTGCGATGCACTACGAGTTCGACAACCACGGCTTGCGCGCCGCGGACTAGCTCTCGACCCGCGTGGCGCGCGCCCCCCCGGCGGGCCGGACCGGAGTCCGTGCCGGGTCTTCTTTCAGGCTGCCGGTGAAGTAAACAAAATCACGTCGGCAGGAACGCCCAGGCAGATCACACGTCTACAATAGTGGTGGACCCATGCTGTCTGTGGGCTGTTTCCGTATTCCGGGAGGGCCTGTCATGAACGCTCGCAAGTGGTTTCTCATCTTCGCCTTGTGCCTGGCTCTTCCAGGATTGTTGTTCGCGAAGGACGACAAGCCCAAGAAGAAGAAGAAGAAGAAGAAAGACGACATCGAGGCCATTGGCGAGCGGGACGTCGACGGCAAGGTCAACTTCTACTCAATCGAGAAAGAGATCGCTCTCGGCAAGTCATTCGCCGACGAGGTTGCGCGGACATCGAAGATGGTCCGCGACCCGATGATCTCCGAGTACGTCAATCGCATCGGTCAAAACCTCGTCCGGAATTCCGACGCGAAGGTTCCGTTCACGTTTCAAGTCGTGGATAACGACGCGGTCAACGCTTTTGCTTTGCCCGGCGGCTATATCTTCGTCAACACCGGCCTGCTTACCAAGGCCCAGACTGAGAGTGAGGTCGCAGGCGTGCTGGCTCATGAGATCGCCCACGTCGCGGCGCGGCACGGTACTCGGCAGGCGACACGCGGACAGCTCGCCAACCTCGGGATGATTCCGCTGATGATCCTAACCGGCGGCTGGACCGGCTTCGGCATCCAGCAGGCGGCGCAATTCGCTATTCCCATCACGTTCCTCGCGTTCTCGAAAGGCATGGAATCCGAAGCCGACTACCTTGGTGTTCAGTATCTCTACAAAGCCGGGTACGACCCCGTTGCTTTCGTTGATTTCTTCGAGAAGCTGCAGACGATGGAAAAGACCAAACCAGGCGCTCTCGCCAGCGTGTTCCGTAGCCATCCACTCACTGATGATCGGATCGAAACAACGCAAAAGGAGATCGAACGCGTCCTGCCGGACAAGCCGGAGTACATCGTCGACCGATCCGAATTTCAGGACGTCAAAGAACGCTTCATCGCCTTAGCTCGTCTTGAGAAAGAGGAAGCGGACGGTTCCAAGCGGCGGCGTGGACCCGTCTTGCGGCGTACAGGTGGCACGATCTCAACCGAGCCCATTGAGACCAACGAAGAGCCCGCCGAAGAAGGCGACGAGGACGAGCGTCCGAAGCTGAAGCGGAAGTAGCTTCCTTCTGGTCGGCTGCTGACTCAGGTCTTCTCGGCGTTCCGCTGTAGCTTGCGCATTCCTCGCAACCAGCGATCGTAGTCACCGGCCTTGCGACGGAAGTACTCCGCTACTTCCGGATGCGGCAGGATCAAGAACGTCTCCTCCGCGATCCCTTTGATTACGGCGTCCGCGACTTGATCGGGTGTGAGTGCACTGTCTTTGAGTAACCCCGCGATCGGCCCATCGTCGCCTTCGAGCATCTGCGTGTGTACGCCCTGCGGGCAGACACAGGAAACCTTGATCCCTGCGTCTCCATAGGTGATCGCCAGCCACTCCGCCAGAGCGACCGCGGCATGTTTCGTAACGGAATACGGCGCCGATCCGATCTGTGTGAGCAACCCGGCAGCCGAAGCGACCGCAACCAGATACCCTTCACCGCGCTCGACCATCGCCGGCACCACGGCGCGCGCGGCACGCAGGTGCGAGTGGAAGTTGATGCGCCAGATGCGATCCCAGTCATCGTCAGGAACTTCCAGCCCGCCCTTGACCATGATGCCCGCGTTCGAGCAGAACAGATCAATCGGGCCGACCTCGTCGCGAGTCTTCTGGACGAGTGCTTGGATCGCGTGCTCGCTCGCCACGTCGGTTGGAACGGCAAGCCCACCGGTCGACTTCGCGACGACTTCGGCGGCGGGAGCATCGATATCCGCAACGACAACGCAGCGAGCGCCCTCGGCGGAAAAGCGCTCACACAGCGCACGGCCTATGCCGTGACCGCCGCCGGTCACAACCACCACTTTGTCCTGCAGGGTCATCAAGTCGAACCGAGCGCCGATTATACTGCACCGTCCGGAGATGCGATGTCTCGGTCCGACACCGCCCATCTCCGGGGTAAACTAGACCGGTCACCCCTTTCCCCGCCGTCCAGGAGTATTGCAGCGTGTCCGAGAACGCCAAGAATACAAATTCCGACGTCATCCCCACCATGCGGTACAACGATGCTGTTGCCGCCATCGAGTGGCTCTGCGAAGCCTTCGGATTCGAGAAGCGCCTCGTCGTCCCCGGCAACGGCGGACGTATCGCCCATGCGCAGCTCACCTTCGGCAACGGCATGATCATGTGCGGTTCCGCGGGCGACAACGCATATGACCAACTCGTGAAACCTCCCGGCGCGACAGGAGGCATCGGCACGCAGAGCCCGTACATCATCGTGGCCGACGCCGATAAACACTACGCGCGCGCGGTGGCTGCCGGTGCCAAGATCGTCATCGAGATCGAAGACCAAGACCATGGCGGACGCGTCTACTCATGCCGCGATCCCGAAGGCCACGTGTGGAACTTCGGGACCTACGACCCCTGGGCACCGGCGTGACGGCTCGCGTCGAAGACAACCGCCGCGGCCGTTTTCTGCGATCATCTTGGGCAAAGGAGCCCGTATTATGCGCCTAGCTCTCCTCCTGTTCGTCGCCTCTCTCTCCCTCTCGGCTCAAGACACCCTCCTGCTCGTGTCCCAAAAGGCCGCGAGCACCGTTGGCTTCTACACCTGGGAAGGGCAGGCCCTTGACGCAGTACAAGTCGGTCAGCATCCGCACGAGATGGTGCTCTCCGCTGACGGGCGTTACGCCTACACCACCGACAACGGGACCATGGCCATCGAGGTCGTCGGCGACGGCGGCAACACCGTCTCGTTCATCGACCTCAAAGAGCGCAAGCGCATCGCGCAGGTTTCACTCGGCAAGTATCACCGGCCCCACGGCATTGATGTGAACCCAGTAACCGGCGACCTGCTCATCTCATCCGAGAACCCCGATCAGTTGATCGTCGTCGACGTGAAGGAAAAGAAAGTCACACGCACCTTCGACACCAAGGGTCGCACCTCGCACATTGTCACCTGCGACGCCAAGGGCGAATGGGCCTACGTCAGCAATGCGCGTTCATCGAACGTAGCGGCCATCCACCTCACTACCGGCGAAACGATCCTGATCCCCGTCGGCGACCGGCCCGAGGGCAGTGTCTTATCGAATGATGGCAAGACGCTCTACGTCTCAAACCGCGAATCGAATGAGATCACCGCCATCGACACCGTGGTGAAGAAACTGATGTTTCGTATCCCGACTTGCACCGAGCCCGCGCGCGTCGGCCTATCGGCGGACAACAAAACGCTCATCTACGCCTGCATCACCGACCGCCAAGTCGGTTTCGCCGATGTCGCTTCTCGCAAGCAGACAGGCGTTGTTGACCTCGATGGCCGCCCCGTCTCGCTTACGACATCATCCGACGGCATACACGCCTTCGCCGGAGCGCAGGACGAGGACACCGTTTTCGTCATCTCCATCGCCGACCGCAAGATCACGAAGAAATTCAAGACAACGCCCGGGGCCGGCCCCGACCCGATCCGGCCCATTCGCAAATGGTGACGCAGTTCTTACGCGGACGTCAGGCACTGAGTCGGCTCGCGCCGCTTCTCGCAGTTGTGGTGCTGGGAGGCTGCGCCGATGAAAAGCCGCCCTACAGCCCCGACGAAGCTCTCGCTACGTTTCAAATCGAACAGGGTTTCCGCATCGAGCGATTCGCTTCCGAGCCTGATATCGCCGACCCCGTTGCGATCGAGTTCGATGACTCGGGACGCATCTTCGTCGTCGAGAACTCCGGCTACCCGCTCAACGTCGACGAGAAGGTCGGTCGCATCAAGCTCCTCACCGATACCGACGGCGACGGGCTCCCCGACCGCACCACACTTTTCGCCGACGGCCTCACCATGCCCACCGGCGTCATGGCCTGGCAAGGCGGCATCCTCGTCACCGATGCGCCCGACGTGCTGTTCCTCGAAGACACCGACGGCGACGGCCGCGCCGACGTACGCCGCGTCGTGCTGAGCGGATTCCCATTCAACAACCCACAGCACACCGTCAGCAGCCCCTACTACGGACTCGACAACTGGATCTATCTGTCGCACGAAGGCTTCAGCCGCTCGAAGGTGTTCGGTGACAAATTCGGCGACATCGGCAGCGAACTGCACTTCCCCGACCATCCTGATTCGCCGCGTGTGCCCATCGATCGACGCAGCGTTCGCTTCCGCCCGGATACGCGCCAGATCGAGTTCCTCGCCAACCCATCGCAATTCGGGCAGACCTTCGACCGTTGGGGCCGCCTGTTCATCCACAACAACTCGAACCACGTGCGCCACGAGGTCCTCGCGCCGCGCTATCTCGAACGTAACCCGCAACTACGCCTCGCGCAGCCGTTCGAGATGATGTCCGACCACGGCTCGCCGGCGCCCGTCTATCCAATCACGATCCAGCCCCGCTTTGAACTACTTTCGGGAGTCGGGCAAATGACGTCGGCCGCCGGTCTACTCGTCTACTTGGGCGGCGCATTCCCACCCGGCTTTGAAGGTGGATCGTTCGTCGCCGAACCCGTCCACAACATCGTTCACCGCGACGTGTGGAAAGCGAACGGAGCCACCTTTACCGCAAGCCGTGCTCAGCCCAAGCGAGAATTTCTGGCGTCAACCGATCGCTGGTTCCGCCCCGTGAATCTCTACACTGGACCCGACGGCGCTCTCTACCTTCTCGACTACTACCGCGAGGTTATCGAACACCCCGAGTGGACCGCCGCCGAAACCTACGAGTCACCGCAACTCTACGACGGGAAAGATCACGGCCGCATCTATCGCATCGTTCCCGAAGGCGGCTTGCCGTTGGCTACAGGTCTGAACCTGCGGAACGCATCCGACGCTGAGCTTGTCGGTAAACTCGATGACCGAAATATCTGGTGGCGTCGGACCGCGCAACGCCTACTTGTCGAACGCCGCAGCGGCGGTTCCATCGCTCTCTTGCGAAGTGCCGTCGAAAATCGCCCTTCACCGGAAGCGCGCCTCCATGCGCTGTGGGCGCTCGACGGCATGGGCCGCCTTGACGCGGACCTGATCTCGCTCGCCCTTGATGACGATGAGCCCGGCATTCGCGAGAACGCCATACTCCTAGCCGAGCCGAGGCTTCCCGAATCGCCCGCGCTTGTCGCTCGTCTGCTGCCTCTCGCACGAGACCCGGAGACTCGCGTCCGCTTTCAGTTGCTGGCCACTCTCGGCGAGATTAATTCCCCCGAAGTGAGGCGCATCGCCGAGGAAAGCTTCTTCGCCGACATCGACGACCTCTGGATGCGCGCTGGTGCGCTTACACACCCGTCCATTCGCCCCGCTGAGTTCCTGAGTAAGGCGCTCAATCGATCCGAGCTAACAGGTCAAGAAACCAAAGACCGTCGAGACCTTTTCGCGCGACTCGCTTCGATGGTCGGGGCCGCGGGCAGTGAGTCCGATGTCAACAAGATGATCGGTCAGCTTGCGCGATCCGGCTCTAGTGCCATTTGGTGGCAATCCGCTGCTCTGAACGGTCTCGCATCCGGCCTGTCGTCACGAAGCGGAACCGCGGTCGAACTCTCAGCCGCTGCTTTCAGCATGGTGGCTCCGCTCGCGGCGCATCCAGAAGAGAGTCTTCGTAGTTCAGCGATCCGCATTCTCCAGCAAGCGGATTCCCCGCAACTCACCGCTCCCACGCTAGCCGCCGCGCTCCAACGTGCCCAAGACGTCAACCTCGACCCAGGTCTCCGCGCCGACTCCGTCCGCCTGCTCGTGCTCAACGCCGACACCGACACGAACCTTCTCAAGCGCTTCATCGAACCCCAGCAGCCCGAGGCCGTCCAGGTCGCTGCCGTCGAAGCCCTCGGCGATAACGATGACGAGGCTCTGCCCGCTTTCCTGCTAGCCAAGTGGCGCGAGTTGCCCACGAAAGCACGCACTACCGCCGGAGGGATACTCGTGCGCAACGATGCCGGTCTCAAGCTCGTCATGACAGCAATCGAGCAAGGCGACATCGAACCGTGGACCGTTACTGGACGTCTCCGTAGCGCGTTCATCATGCACGACGATGCCCCCTTCCGCGAGCGAGCCCGCACACTGCTCACGCAGCCTCCCGAGGAACGCAAGAAGATCGTCGACCGCTACCGCGCCGCCCTCACGCAAGAGGGCGACCCCAAGGCGGGACAAGCGATATTCGAACGAACCTGCGCCAAGTGCCATGCGCTCGACGGTGTCGGTAAAGATGTCGGTCCCGATCTAGCCACGGTCCGCACGCGCCCCGCCGCGTTCATCCTCAACGACATCCTTCTGCCGAATCAATCCATAGAACCCGAGTACGAATCCTACATCGTCGAAACAAATGACGGTCAGACTCTCGAGGGTGTTCTCGGCCCCCCTAGCCCCACAGCGGTGATCCTTCGCCGCGAGGGTGGCGAGCAGGACATCATCAGCCGTGCCGACGTCAAGAGTATGCGCTCCGCACAGCTCTCCGCGATGCCCGAGGATCTAGAGAAAGAAATCACTGTGGACGAGATGGCCCACCTCATCCGCTTCATTCAAACCGCACCCTAGTGCTGCTTTTGCAACGAGACCATGCCACAGATTCTGACCCATCCTCTCGACGTTCCCGCTGCCTGGCGAGGCTCCCATTGGGAAACCGACAACTCGTGGATGTACGCCCTCGACGCCTCCACGATCGACGACTTGCAGTCCGCATTGCGCGACGTCACCGAATCAAGCCGTGACCTCATCCAGATAGCCCCGCAACACTTTCCGGTCCCTGCTTTCGCCGACACGCGCAACCGCATCCTTGCCGATGTTGAGGGCGGACGTGGTTTCGCGCTCATAAGGGGCCTCCCGGTCGCGGGCTGCTCCGATGACGAAGCGACGACACTTTTCTGGGGACTCGGCGTCCACCTCGGTACGCCGGAACCACAGGACGCCGCGGGAAACTTGATCCATCACGTCCGCGACACCGGCCGCGACTTATCGCAAGACAACATCCGCAAGTACCAAACCAACCAGGACATCCCGTTTCACAACGACGGCTCTGACATCTTTCTGCTGCTCTGCCTACGCAATGCCAAGAACGGAGGCCGTAGCCGCCTGATCAGCTCAATCGCGGTATTCAACGAGATCGTCCGCCGCCGTCCCGACCTCGCCGAAATTCTCCAGCAGCCCTTCGATTTCGATGCCCGCGGACAGCATCTCGAAGGCGAGCCCCGCGCCCAGCGCGTGCCGATCTACAACTATCACGAAGGCCGGCTTAGCATGATCCACAAGCGCTTCTATATCGATTTAGCTCAGCGGTTCCCGGAGGTGTCGCCCCTTACTGCCGAGCAGACCGAAGCCCTCGACCTGTTTGATGAGATCGCGGCGGAGCCCGGCATGTGTTTCGAGTTCGACATGCAACCCGGAGACATCCTCGCCGCCAGTAACTACGATGTACTGCACTGCCGCACTGCGTTCGAGGATCACGAAGCCCCCGACCGCCGCCGCCACATGATGCGCCTCTGGGTCACGATCCCCAACGGTCGTCCGCTGCCGCCGGTCTTCGCCCGGACCCGCGAATTCCGCCACAGCTATGCCCGCCGGATCTCGTAGGGCGCTTCTGAGCCGATCATGCGATCGTCTTGTCGCTAGTGGGAATGCGGCGCTCCGAGTGCTAAAGTTATTTCGGCGCTTTCATCCAACGCCGATCATCTCGACCCAGGCGAAGAAGTGGGTAATCAGGAGCGTACGACATGTCTGTAGCACGAGTAACCGAAATTATTTCTTCGTCTTCCAAGAGCTTTGACGATGCTGTAAACGAAGGGGTTCAAAGGGCGAACAAGACCTTGCACAACGTCACGGGTGCCTGGGTTAAGGACCAATCCGTTGTTGTCAAAGACGGCAAAGTGACGGAGTATCGCGTCAATCTTAAGGTAACCTTCGTTCTCAAAGACTAGTCAGTTCACTCAGTCCGAGAGAGCTTCGACGAACTCGTCGGCCTCACGGATCGATGCCTCGATATCCGCCACGAGCGCCGCGACTTCGTCGTCGATCTCGATGGCGGTATCGCCGAGCGACTGGATCGCTCGGGCATTGAGGTTGTGTTTCAGAAAGAGCACTTGATCGCGAAACGCCGCAAGCACGGGTTGCATCTTCGCTTCGGCGCCACGCATCTTCTTCATCAATTCGCCGTAGCTCGCCTGAGTAGCGGCGAGCAGCCTGCGGCTTTGCGAACGTAGGTTCGCAAAGCCGATTTCGGCAGCTTCTTTGTCCCATTCTTTGAAGAGGTCGTCGGCGACCTTTTCGATTGAGCGGATGCGGTCTCTAACCTTGTCCGCGCGCTTCTCTGAGCGTTCGTACTCGCGGTTCAGCTTGTTGTACGCATCCTCAAGGTCACCGCCGTCGAAGCCGGTGAGTTACTGAAAGGCTTCGAGCGTGGTTTGAAACTGCTCCTTGGCTTGCTCCTGATCCTTGCGGCTGTTCGCCACACGCTTGGCGAGGATGTCACGCTTCTCGCGGCCCAACTTCTCCATCGAGGCGTAGTACAAGCGGTCATAGATGAACCCGCACCCGGTCGTGGGCAACAGGGCTAGAGCTGTCAGTAAACGGCGTCGAACCATCGCGGATTCATTGTACTCTTCGTACATCTCCAAGGCTGACACACCGGCGCGGGCCATTCGGTACGGCGCGTTTCCTAAACCCCCTCGCCCTCAACGACAATCCGTCGCCAGATCTCGAACGTCAGCAGCATCCAGATGCGCAGGCCATACCGCCCCTGACCTTCCTCAATGTCATAGTCGAGAAGTTGCTTCACCCGCCCAGGATCGAAAATGCCTGCACGGGTGATCTCCCGCTTGTGCAGTACCTTCCGCGCGAACCGTTTCATCTCCCCCTGGAACCAGAAGTGGACTGGAACGCGCATCCCTGACTTCGGTCGGTCGATAATTTCGCGCGGCAACAAGTCCTCGTACGCCCGCTTGAGGACGATCTTCTCAATGCCGCGATCGAGTTTCATCCGCCCCGGCATCTCAAAGCTCAGCCGAATCAGCCGTTCATCAAAGAGCGGCGACAACGGCGTCAGTCCCCATGCGCCCATCATTCGCTCCACCTTGGGTAGGATCAGGTGCGCCCCCTTGAGCCGAATATTGATTGCCAGTAGCTTTTCTAGAAAGCGTGATGGTTGCGCCGCATCGAAGAACGGTCGAATGACGCCCGTCAGATCGCGCTCCTCATCGATCTCGCGGCGCCATTCCGGCGCAAGCAGTCGTGAGACTTCCTCATAGCCGCGCCGATACGACGCGAGATACGCCCGCTCACGAAAGTCAGCCGGCCGATCGATTCCGCCGTACCAATGCTGCATCATCATTGGGATATTCTTCGGTCCGCCAAAAATTGGATCGCCGCCTTCGCCGTTGAATGCCCAGCGCGTTTCCTGAGCAACGTGCGCGGCCAGCTCGAAATTCGGCGTCGTAATCGGGTCCCCGATCGGCTCATCGAGATGCCACACCATCTTCCGCAGTCGTGGCAGAAACTGCTTCGGACGGATCAAGACCTCTTCGTGGTCGGTCCCACATCGCTCGGCGACGGCCCTTGCGAAGTCTAGTTCGTGCGCATATTGCTTGCCAAAGTGAATGGCGTACGTCTTCAACTTGCCGGGATACTGCCGCGCCGCTTCGGCCGTGACAATACTCGAGTCGAGTCCTCCCGACAGGAACACCGCCACGGGCTCATCTCGCGGAAGGCGTTCCTCGACCGCTGACTGGAACGTTGAGCGAAATCGTTCAACCCAATGTTCCGGAGCCGAGCCATTGCTTTCCGGGGCATTCTCGAAAACGAAGTAGCGCTCTACGACCGGCTCTTTACCCGGCTCGAACGTGACCGTATGTCCCGCCGGAACCTCCTTCAGGTCCCGCAACATCGTGTCCGCGCCCGGAACAAAACTGAACGTCAGATATTGCGCGACCGCGCCCGGCCGAATGCGACGCGGGAACGCCGGTGCGGCCAACACGCCCTTCGGTTCCACGGCGAAGTAGAAGCGGCCTTCGTGCATGCCGTAGTAGATCGTCCGCTGGCCCGCCGCATCGCGTACCAGATGAACGACGTCGCCGTCGATGATCGCCGCGACGAAAGCACCCCGCAACCCGCGCACAAAACCGATGCCTTCACGGACGTAATCCTCAAGCAGTCGAGCCGGCGACTGCCCGGCGTCACCGAATCGAAATCCCGCTAGCGCGATGATTCGTTCACCGTCGCGATGAATCCCGCCAGTGGCGAAGTGTCGCGGCTGTGGATCGAAGCCACCGCGATGGGCAACGCTACCTCGCGGTGTTTGCTCGCTGACTACCGGGCCGGGTCCGCGATGCGAAAGCACCGCGCCTATCTTCGAGAGGACTTTGTCGTCCCGAGCACCACTAAATCCATAGATTGCACCCATGCCTGACGATCAACTCGATGCTGCCCCAACGTTCTCCCGATATCGCGCTAACCGAAGGAAGAACTGTTGTCGTTTCCTCCCTGTGAGGGGTCGCGAGTCGCGGGGGGCAACATGGCGAAGGGGACGCCCGCTAAGAAAGCTGCTGTTGTGACGGCGCCAAGGCGGTTATAGGGGATCATATCCACCGGGGCTTCGTACGCTTGATGGCTCAGGCCAAGCGGCCGAGCGGCCTTGAGCTTCTTCCAGTCATCCGGAGATATTCCTAGGTCCACGGGCGGGTTCTCCTCTAGCCCATACTTCGCGATGACACGCCCTTTCATTCCCGCACCGGTCTGCGTGGAGTCATGCATCACGAAGACCTTCGTGTCAGGAGATTCCTTTAGCATCTTCTGCGCGCGCTCCTCGATATAGCTGGGGTAGCCGTGCTCGGACAAGATCAGACACCGCTGCTCCGCATGAAACCCGTTCTTTACGAGCAGGTCGACAAGGATGTCCCGCTCCACAAACAAGATGCGCTCGACGCCGTAGTTGTAGATATCCGACTCCGTCCAGTCGGGAGGAGGACTGTGGAGCTTGGGTTCCGAGACGAGCTTTTCGATTGGACCATTGCGCTTCTGCCAGCGCTCGACGAGGGCCTCAACTTTGAGATGTTTTGGTTTGCGGAATGCTATGACCAGGAAGACAATGAATGAGAGTACAACGGGGATCATCCAGAAAATCAAGAGCGCGACAACAACATTGAAGTAATACACTGCGACGAGGATCAGCACGAAGACCAGGAAAACAATTCCAGGTGTCCGAGGGTTCTTCGCGTTCGCCCGCCGAATCGCCGCATCGAGTTGGTTCTGCGTGAAGTAGTTCGTATCGTTCGCACTCGCCTTGTTGAGGGCGGCTGCGAATTTGCCATCCGCGATCTTGTCTACCTTCGGGTCGAAGACAAACTGGTACCCGCAACCGCAGCGCATCCCGCTCTTGCGCTTGTGATTGCTTGAACACTTCGGACACTTCATGGTCGTCTCCCCGTGTCGCCGATGATCGTGCGGTTCAGCATTGGGTGCTCATCGTGCGTCGGGCCGAAATCGCTATCCGGATGGTACGCCACGATGGTAAGACTTCTCTCGCTTGTATGAAAGCTATGCAGTTCGCCGGCGGGCAGCACGAAGACCGTCCCGGGCAACAATGCTCGGTTCCCGTGTGGCGTTTCGCAATGACCCTCGCCCTCGACGATCAAGCCGACCCGTACCGACGGATGCGTGTGCGCGGTTTGGTCGGTCCCTGGCGGCACGTGCAGCAGGTTTAGACAGGCGTCCCCTTTCAATACGGGTGGGACGAGCAGCGAATCCGTGCAGCCATCGATGTAGCGCAACCGGCCCTGTGCTTCAATCGGCCCTCCGATGTGAAAGAACCCTCGGTAGCCAAGCCGCGTGATCACGATGCCCTCGCCGCCGCCTTCGACCTGAAACGCACCGGGCACGGCGAAGTACATTCCCTTGGCAAGTTCTAACGTCCCGGCCATGCTCTTGAGCAAGGCGCCGCCGCTGTGCACGAATCCGAAGTGAGTTCCCTGGCCTACCAGATCAAGTCCGGCATTCGACCACCCGGCCACTTTCGTCGGACACGCGTTGTCCGACAGATCGGCTAACTCGCCGTGCACGAGCGTGCGAAAGCTGGAGAGAGCTGTGTCCGCCTGTTGTTCCGCGATGCTCACGATTGATTCCGGACCGAGTCCCCGACGCGTCTGTTCGGGAAGCTGTATTCTACTCCGGTTCTAGACCGTGGCGGGCGCGGTTCTTTGCTTCGCCATCATGCAGGCCAGCCGCATCGCCGTCTTCATGTTCGTTGGGTCGGCCAAATTCTTGCCGGCGA
>Ga0302123_10000920_pt1 | contig 21458 bp, 28 predicted proteins | sample CB21_321_MG_FD_203109 | JGI IMG/M metagenome (GOLD analysis project Ga0302123, IMG submission 203109) | Marine microbial communities from Western Arctic Ocean, Canada - CB21_32.1 | ecosystem: Environmental > Aquatic > Marine > Oceanic | place: Canada: Western Arctic Ocean | collected 2017-09-28 | reverse complement strand
TGAAACCATTGAGCTTTCCGGGCTTCAGCGTGTCGCGGAGGCTCGACGGGGGGGACATGGCTTTCAAAATATTTCGCGCCCCTCTAGGATAGGCGAGTTCTCTTTCGGCTTGCAATTTTTATAACTACCCCCTATAATGCTTATAGTGAAATAATTTATAGGGGGGTCTTATGTTACGCACCGAAGAAATTTTAACCCTGTTTTCATACAGCCCTGAGACTGGGGTTATCACGCGGTTGTCCACAATGCGTCCTTGCTATATTGAGAGGCGGGACAGCCGCGTTATTCTACAGCATGCCGGGAAACAGGTTAATGCCCGGAAAGTCGCTGTTGTGCATATGACCAAGCGGCAGCCCGAGCGGTTCGAGTTTAAGTTTGTTGGGAGTGACCCCATGGATTTACGCTGGAAAAATTTTGAGCAGCGCGTTTTCGGTAGGGATCGAGTGTGCCCTGAGTGCGGGGTGCACCACCAGAAGCCGGGGCGTGGGTTCTTATGTGGGGAGTGCCAGGTAGTATATGATAAGGACCATACGTGGGCTGCGGCGATAAAAGCAAAGTACGGGGTGACCGCTGAGGACTACGATGAGATTATTGCTCTACAAGGTGGTGGGTGTGCTATATGCGGGGTTTCTGCTAGCAGAAAGAGACTCGCCGTGGACCATTGCCACACCACAGGGAAAGTTAGGGGGGTGGTGTGTGCCAAGTGTAATACCGGGCTTGGGTTGTTTGGGGACAGCCCGAAGCGTATGCTCGAGGCCGCAAAATACCTTCTCAAGTATAAGCCCCCCACTTGACACGCCCAGCAACTTACCCCACAATCCACAGCCATGGACACGCTGCCGCTCAAATATCACCCCTGGTCGGACCGTCTCGCGATGGACATCGCGCTTGCCTTAGAGGGTAGCGGTGACGCGTTCGCTGACATCCTACTCCGCCACAACATCTCCCCCGACATGCTCGCTGAGTTCAACCAGGACAGTATGTTCCTCAAGAAGGTGATGCATCTACGGGACGAGGTGCGTGAGAAGGGCATGACCTTCCGCCTCAAGGCGAAGGCCCAGGCTGAGGAACTCCTTACCACCAGCTGGACACTCATTCACAGCGCCGACGTCAGTGCCTCGGTCAAGGCCGACCTCATCAAGTCCACAGTCAAGTGGGGTGGCCTGGAGCCCAAGGGCGATGTTACTGCCCTGGATGGCAGTGGTGGTGGCGTGACAATCCAGATCAACTTGCCGAGCACTCCACAACAAGCTACAGAGCTCCCCACCATCGAGCATATTCCGTGACTAAGCTATTCGACTCCCTGCGTGCAGCACAGATGGTAACTGCCAAGGCGGAGCGGTTGGGGCTTTCCTTCTCCCTACGCATTGTCACTTACCGCAAGCGGTTGCGCAGGCCCATGCAGGTGCGGGTGACGATATATGATTGATACGCAGTACGACGATATCGGTGGGGTTCACCTCATCGAGACCAACGAGTGGGTAGAGCATATCCCGGCCTCCAGCTGCTGGTGCAGACCGGTGGATGCGGGCGACAACGTGTGGGTCCACAACGATGCACGGGAGGCAGACGACGATGTCGCAAATTAAGAAGGCCAAGTTCCGTTGTTGGAAGTGCGCGCATGAGTGGGAGAACGAGCCGGGGCCGACAAGCTGTCCACGGTGCCAGCTTCTCTACGCTACCTGGGTGAACTATGGGCTATAACATTGACTTCACGCCATCCCGCGTGTGCGGTCAGTTCATGGCTGACGACGCTAAGATGCGTGTGCTCATGGGGTGTGTAGGTTCGGGCAAGAGTGTCACAAGCAGTTTTGAGGTCATTCGCCGGGCAGGGGAGCAAGAGCCTAATGCGCAGGGCATTCGCAAGACGCGGGCGGCAGTCGTCCGCGAGACGGCGCGCCAACTCATGGACACCACAATCAAAACATTTCTGGACTGGTTTCCGCCGGGGGTGTGTGGACGCTATATGCGGACTACGAAGACTTACTTCTTCGAGGTCGGTGACATCCAATGCGAAATTATGTTTCGTGCGCTCGATGATGCGGACGATGTGGCGAACCTTAACTCGCTCGAGCTGACCTTCGCGTGGTTCAACGAGTGTCGTGATATCCATCCTGACATCATCGATGCGATGTCCAAGCGCATTGGGCGCTATCCGTCCAAGAAGGATGGGGGGCCGACGTGGCATGGCATGTGGGGGGACACTAACCCGCCGGTGATGGACTCCTGGTGGTTCTACCAGATGGAGCACATCGATCCCAAGGACGGAGTCAGCCCCAACGACAACGGGTGGGCGGTCTACAAGCAGCCCAGTGGGCGGAGTGACTTGGCGGAGAATGTCGAGAACTTACCGGAGGGATATTATGAGACGCAGGGGCGTAGCGAGGGGTACATCAGGGTCTACATCGACGGGGAGTATGGGCTCAGTTCTGCTGGGCAGCCTGTGTATAAGTATTTTCGTCCTGATTATCATATGGCCAGTGAGCGCCTTAGTCCTATCATTAATGGCATCCGCCCTCTTATCATCGGTATGGACTTGGGGCTCACGCCAGCGGCGGTCTTTGGGCAGTTGGATGCGCGGGGGCGGGCGCTCATATACGCCGAAGCTGTGAGTTTCGACATGGGGGTGCAACGCTTCGTCCGGACCGTGCTCAAGCCACTCATCCAGGAAAGGTTCTCGGGGGCGACTATCATGGTGGTCGTTGACCCTGCCGGTGTGCAGCGGGCGCAGACTGATGAGCGCAGCGCCATCGACGTCATCCGAGCCGAGGGGCTTAAAGTTATCGCAGCCAAGACCAACAACGTCACTGCAAGGTTAGGCGCGGTGGACGACTTCCTCATGCGACACGCTGACGGCGACAGTGCATTTCTGGTCGATCCCAGCTGCACGGCGCTCAAGTCTGCCATGATGGGGGGGTATCGCTTCCATTCCCGTACTGGGGCTATTGACAAAAATAAACACAGCCATGTGGCTGAGGCTTTACAATATCTCATGTTACATATTGCATCTATCTCAGACGGTGCTATAATTATGCAGCGTCGAGAGATTAAGAGTCACTCCGCTGCGGGCTGGACATAGCCCGTCTCCCTAGGAGGATTGCTCCCTGTCGTCCTTCCAGACTAACCCCCGCTGGCCCCACCCCCAGCGGGGGTTCTTTTCCCTATTGTGCAAGTTGTTCCTGTGAGGTATAAGGAAGTTCCGAGTTTTAATGGAGGGGAAGCACATGCGGTTTTCTGATAACCCAAAGATGGACCGCAGTGGCCTTTCTGTGCGCGAGACTACTGAGCTGTATATGGGTGGTAAGTATAAGAAGGTTACTGGTCCAGTTGTTCCAGGGGGTGAAATTCGTCTCGCTGCGCAGCACGCTGGGTTGGAGTGCGGGGTTACCATTACTGATATGGAGTCCCTCGAAAAGATTGCTGCGCTAGTCGGTAAAGGAGAGTCCCTTTATAGTGCTGCGCGAGACGTCGCACGCGAGGCGGAGTTCGTGGTTCACGGCAGCATAGATAGGGATAGGGGATACTAGGTGGCAGGACTCTCCTTCCTCCGTGTCGTCGATAACGCAACTCTCGTTAAGCAGGAGACTGAGACTCGTCGGGCTGTCGCGGAGCGCCAAGCTGCGCCTCTTATGGTCGGGCTGTCGGGGTATCTACGGTCTGCGTTCGACGCGGCCAAGCGATCCAAAGACCCAATCGAGCGGGCCATGCTCACTGCCTTGCGGCAGCGCAACGGTGAGTACGAGCCATCCAAGTTATCCAGCATCCAGAAGCAGGGTGGCTCCGAGATTTACATGATGCTCACCGAGGTGAAGTGTCGGGCCGCCGAGAGCTGGCTGCGTGATATCCTCATGGACACGGGCTCACCCCCGTGGGACCTTCAGCCGACGCCCAACCCTGATCTTCCGGAAGCGACTGATGAGGCTATCGACCAGATGCTTGGTGAGCGGGTTACCAGCATGATCGAGCAGATTGGCCAGGCTCCGACTCAAGCGGAGATCGCGGAGTTCAAAGAGGTCATCGCGCAGGAGCTACGGTTCAAAGTGTTACAGAGCGCGGCCACCCGTGCGAAGAAGATGAAGACCAAGATCAGTGATCAGTTTGCCGAGGGTGGGTTCGCAGATGCGTTCAATGAGTTCCTCACTGACCTTGTGACTTTCCCCGTCGCCATCCTCAAAGGGCCATGTGTCCGTCGGCAGCGCAAGTTGTCGTGGAGCACGGACGACGAGGGTAACACCATCGCTGTAGCAGATGAGCAGCTGGCTCCTGAGTTCGAGCGGGTCGATCCATTTAGGTTCTTCCCCGAGCCGGGCATCACGCGGGTCAACGACGGCTATGTGTTCGAGCATCACCCCCTTACACGGATGCTACTGTCCGAGCTTATCGGGGTGCCGGGTTATGACGACGACGCCATTCGTGAAATCCTCAGCATTGGTAATGGCCAGAGCTGGATCAATGCGTCTAAGGATTTGGAGAAGGACGAGCTGGAGCGCAAGCACAGCACTGAGCAGCGCCCGACAGAGATTTTTGATGCCCTCGAGTTCTGGGGCAAGATAAGCGGTAAGATGCTACTGGAGTGGGGGCTCTCCGAAGAAGAGGTGACGGACCCTGCCAAGGAGTACGATGCCAATGTGTGGATCGTCGGCAACTACGTTATCAAGGCCATTCTCAATTATGATCCGTTGGGAGAGAAGCCTTACGCCGTTACGTCGTTCATCAAGTCCCCTGGTGCGTTCTGGGGCAAGGGTATTCCGGAGATCATTGAGGATGTGCAGAATATTTGCAACGCGGCTGCGCGCTCGCTGGTTAATAATATGGGTATCGCTTCTGGTCCTCAGGTTGAGGTTAATCTTGAGCGTATCCCACCGAACGAGGACATTACCCAGATGCATCCGTGGCGCATTTGGCAGGTTCTCAACGACCCGCTCGGCGGTTCTGCTCCTGCAGTTAGGTTCAATCAGCCTGATGATAATTCCGCTTCTCTGATGGCAGTCTACAGCCAGTTCAGTCAGCTGGCAGACGAGCACTCCGGTGTGCCGTCATATCTCCACGGCGATCTTAACGTGCAGGGCGCTGGTCGCACGGCTTCTGGGCTCAGCATGTTGATGGGTTCGGCGGGCAAAAGCATCCGCCAGGTTGTCATGCATATTGACAGCGACATACTGAAACTTGTTGTGCATCGTCAATTTGTGTATAACATGCGGTATGACAAAGACGAGAGCATTAAAGGGGATGCACAGATTATCCCCCGTGGTGCGATTAACTTGGCGGTCAAGGACACGGTCAATACCCGCCGGGTTGAGTTCTTACAGGCGACGGCAAATGAGTTCGATATGGAGATCATCGGTCAGGACGGACGCGCAGCTATCCTTCGGGAAGTTGCTAAGGGACTCCAGATGCCTGAGGATGAGATCGTGCCTACTCGCGAGAAGGCTGCGTTTAACAAGCGCGCCGCTCAGAGTGAGGCGCAGCCATCAATTACACCGCCCAATGGCGGGCGCACTGGTGAGCAGCCCAAGACTATCGACCAGGCTGGCAACCCAGCAGGCGGAACCAATGAAGTGTCTAACCAGTTCACGGGGCAAGCATGATTAAGCCCGATGCAGACACCATGAAAGCATTTGCTCATGTGGCGCAGAATGTGCCTCGCGTGGGGGCGTTCCTTACTCAGTGGCGGACCACTGAGGTAGATCGCCTACCCGATACAGCAAGTAATAGCCAGGCGCTCGCTTCCGGGCGGTGTCAGGTTCTAAAGGAGATTTGTAATCTTCTGAGCGAGGCACCTAGCCATGGATAGCCTCTTCCTTAACTACGCATACCGATAGGAGCGTAAGATGTCAGTACCAGAGCAAGTTCGTAAACAGACTGAGGCCGTGCAACAGTTGTACAGTGATCTCAACCCCAGCACCGAGTCGCCCAAGAATGGTGAAACGGCGGAGGTTGTGGCCATTGCCCCACAGCAAAGCGAGGCCAACCGTGTTGTCGAACCTGTGCAAGCGCCAGCGCCTGATGAGCAGGGTGCCGGTGCGCAAGACGAAACGTTTGAGCAGAAATATCGGACTCTTCAGGGCATGTACAACGTGGACGTCCCCCGCCTGAACGCGGAGAACCAAGCGCTGAACAGCAGGTTGCAGAGCATGGAGCAGCTTATCGCTACCGTGCAGGCGACTCCTGCGGCTGCCCCCGCAGCTCCGGCACCTAGTTCGCTTACGGCGGAAGAGGTGGATGAGTACGGTGAGTCCATCGACATCATGCGTAAGGTCAGTCAGGAAGTTGCTGCTCAGTACCAGCAGCAGATTGCCGACCTTCAGGGTACAGTCCAACAGCTACAGGGGCAGGTTGTCCCCCGTGTTGAGCAGATTGCTAGCCAGCAAGCGCAGAGTGCCGAGCAGAATTTCTGGTCTACCTTGTCTACGCAAATGCCGGATTGGCGGGCGATCAATGATAATCAGGATTTTCAGTCCTGGCTGTTGGAGACTGACCCATTGTCCGGGTTGACACGGCAGACATACCTCGACGACGCCCAGCGCAATCTGGACGTCACACGGGTAGCAAGTTTCTTTTCTTCTTGGCAGTCGGCTACTGGTGCCGCGTTAGCTCAACCTAATCGGTCCGCTTCTACCTCCGAGCTTGAGAAACAAGTCTCTCCGGGGAAGAGCCGCAGCGGCGGCGCTACCCCAACAGGCGAAGCCCGCACATACACACCCAAGGACATCTCTGCTTTCTTTGAGAAGGTCCGGACGGGCGGGTTCGCAGGCAAGGAAGATGAGCGGAATAACATCGAGCGGGACATCTTTGCTGCACAGCAAGATGGCCGCATCGTCAACGCGTAGTTAACAAAAGGAGCCATATCATGGCATACGCTACCTCCCCCGGCCACCCGGCCTACACTGGGAATTTCATTCCGGAAATCTGGAGCGGAAAACTCATCGAGAACTTCTACGACGCCACCGTGTTGTCCGCTATCTCCAACACCGACTACGAAGGCGAGATCAAGGCCCACGGTGATACGGTCAACATCCGCACCACGCCGACGATCAACATCCGGGACTACGTCAAAGGTCAGACCCTGACGACTGAGAACCCCGACAGCCCGAAGCTGCAGTTGCTCATCGACAAGGGCAAGTACTTCGCCTGTGTCGAAGACGACGTCGATCAAGTCCAGTCGGACATCCAGATGATGGACATGTGGTCCAAAGACGCCTCCGAGCAGATGAAGATTGTCATCGACACTGATGTGTTGACCAACCTCGTCACCGACATCGCTGCTACGAACACGGGGCTTACCGCCGGTGCGCAGACTCTCGCCATCGATCTTGGTGTCACGGGTACTCCGAACGCCCTGACCACCTCCAATGTGCTGGCTGAAATCATCAACCACGGTACGGTTCTTGATGAAGCCAACATCCCTGAGCAGGATCGCTTCATGGTCATCCCCGCCAAGATGGCTGGCCTGATCAAGCAGTCCGACCTCAAGGATGCTTCCATCACGGGCGACGGCTCTTCGCCGCTGCGTAATGGTCGGCTTGGCATGATTGATCGCTTTATGATCTACGTGTCGCACAACCTGCCTCTGTCCGCTACCGGTGCTGCTGGTGAGTTCACCATCTACTCCGGCCACAAGAAGGGTTTGACCTTCGCTTCGCAGATGACCAACATGGAAACTCTGCGTGCCGAGTCCACCTTCGGGGACATCATTCGTGGTCTGCAGGTCTATGGGTACAAGGTCGTTCAGCCGACTGCCCTGACTGCTGGCATTGTCACCATCGCTTAGTCCTGAAGGAGGATTAGATCATGGCTACCTACACTGATACCCTCGGGTATAACAAAGGCTCTGCGAGCCATAACGCCAACACCAGCGCGGCTTATTGCGCTACGGTTGAGATGGATTTCGCAGCTATTACTGCAGCTCGTTTGGCGGCTGGTGCTACGGCGCTTGGTGCTACTGATATCCTGCAGGCTATCCATGTCCCAGCTAAGACGTTCGTTATCTCGGCTGGCATCGATGTCACCACGGCGGAAGGTGCCACCCAGACGTTCGATCTGGGCGACGGCACTGACCCTGATGGCTACCTCGATGGTGTCAATGGTAACGCTGTTGCGGGCTACAGCCCGACGCATGTGCTTACTGAAGGCGCGCCGAACGTCATCATCGGCCTCGGCAAAGGCAAGTACTACAGTGCTGCCGATACGATTGACTTGGTTCAGGTCAACGCGTGCGACACTGCTGTCGTTCGTGTCTGGGCTGTTATGATCGATTGCTCCGGTCCGGAGTAAGCTGATTGGTTGGGGGGTTAAGCAGCCCCCCTTCTTTTCTGGAGGAGGATAGCATGGTTACCCTCGCTACGCCGGGCCGCTGGCTCCGGCACAAAACAAACGGTACAATCTACGGGCACAACGATATCCTCGCGAAGAACCCCGCTGTGGAAGAAGTCTCTGCGGAGATTGCATTCCCGGAGAAGCACATCCCTGCCAGTCAGGTAGGGCGGCAGTCAAAGCTGGACTTGTCCACTGACGAGGATGTTGTCGAGGCGGCGAAGCCCAAGAAGTCCAAGGCCGGTAAGGCTGCTATTTCAGCGGACGCGTCCAAGGGCTTACCCAAATGATCCTGAACGACATCATAACAGCGGTACGTCGGATCATCCAGGATGAGACGGTCACATATCGCTACAGTGATGTGTTCCTTTTGGACTTGTGTAACCAAGGGCTGAAGCGGATACAGCTCCTGCGTCCTGATCTCTTCTCCTATGTTGACACCGTGTTGTGCACGCAAGGAGAGGTTATCCAGACTGCGCCCACGGACTCACTTCGTATCATCGAGGTGTACTCTATCGTTGGCGGTACTGGCTTGGTGGAGGCAGACCGGGAGGTGCTGGATCAGACCATCCCGACATGGCCGAACGACACTGAGGCTGCAGCCATTAACTGGATGCGCCATGTCCGCAACCCCAATAGGTTTTTCATCTACCCGCAGGCTCCCGCAGCGCAGACGCTTAACATCGAGTATTCGCAGGTGCCAGCCACGTACGACGGGACGACTACGGTTACCCTCCTCCCAGATGCCTATGTACCTGCGCTGGTAGATGTTGTAGTGTTTCTGGCAGAGTCCATTGACAACGAGCATGTGACTAATGGGCGGGCCAAGATGTACAAGGATTTATTCATGGCAGAGCTTGGGGCCACCGTTGCATCCCTCCCCGTAACAGATACCGAGAACGCTGGGCAGCCGCTCAAGATCGAGGTGGTCTGATGGCGACTCGGTTATTCTCTGATCTCGTAAACCGGATCGCTCCTAGTGTGCCTGGGTGCCCGCAACCTGTTATCGTGAATTACATCCGTGATGCTGCGATTGACGTCTGTGAGCGCACCAGCGCATGGCGATATAAGCACGCTACCGTCACTATGGTCGCGGGCACCTACGAGTACGCATTCGTGCCAGAGGCAGGGGCGGAGGTGCACACTATCCTTACCGCCAACATCAACGGCAGCTTCCTGACCCCCGTCACGCTAGAGCAGATGCATGAGATGTACCCCAAGTACCCCTCTAGTGTGGCCGCAGAGCGTGCGACGCCACGGTATATCCTCCAGGTCAGCCCGCTCACATTGTACGTGGCCTTGGTTCCGGATAACAGCACTGACACCATTGAGATGTTCGTAGCGCAGAAGCCCACTCACGCGGCTACCGGCATGAACGAGGCTGTGATGGACGATCTCGAGGCTGTTATCATGCACGGCGCTCTACAACATCTTCTGACGCTTCCTGAGCGTACGTGGAGCGACAACGAGCTGGCGTCTTACCACGCAAAGCAATTCATATTTAAGGTTACTGAGCGGAGGGCTAGAGCCACCCTAGGCGCAGGCAGGGCGACCGCCACTGTTCGCCAAGTAGCATGGGCTTGAGGAGCTAACTTATGGGAACCGCGCTATTTACGAACAACGCGTACAGCACGCTTGCTAGCGGCATCACGGATGTTGCCACGACGGCTACTGTGGCCGCTGGAGAAGGTACACGGTATCCGTCACCCACTGGCGGTGACTTCTTCTACGCTACGCTCATCGACACCTCGAATAACTTAGAGATCATCAAGTGCACCACTCGCTCCACGGATACACTTACCATTGTTCGGGCGCAGGAGAGCACGACTGGCCGGGCGTATTCTGCTGGTGACCGCATTGAGTTGCGTGTAACCGCCGCTGGGCTCACCGAGACTGTCACTGCCTCTGCGACCAGCGAGACCAACGCTGCGACCAGCGAGACCAATGCTGCGACCAGCGAGACCAATGCTGCGACCAGCGAGTCCAACGCTGATGCTGACGCTACGGCTACGGCAGCGGATGTCGTCTCCACTAACGCGGATGTCGTCACGACAAACGCCGATGCTGCTACGACGACGCAGGACGCTATTGATACGGCAGCAGATGTTGTCTCCACCAACGCAGATGTTGTCTCCACCAACGCGGATGTTGTCTCCACCAACGCGGATGTCGTTACGTCCACCGGGGAAGCCTCAGCTGCGCAGCCTAAGTTCACGTTTTCGACGACCACTGCTATGGCTGACCCAGGCGCGGGTATCCTGCGGTACAACAACGCGACCGTGGCTAGCGTGACCGCCATTGCAATCGATGACACCACTGCTGATGCGGGCAACCCAGATATCGCCGCGTGGATTGCTTCCTGGGATGATAGTTCGAGTACTGTCAAAGGGTATCTGCGCATTGTGGAGCCGGGCACCCCGGCTAATTATGCGGTGTTCGACATCACCGGGCTCACCGATAATGCAGGCTGGACGGAGCTTGCGGTCACTCATGTGGACAGCAACAGTACATTCGCAGACACCGATAGCATCCGTGTTATGTTCTCACGTACCGGAGATATTGGTGCCACCGGTGGCGGGATGGCCAACGTCGTGGACGACACGACCCCGCAGCTTGGCGGCGATCTGGATTTGAATGGCAACGTAATAACTGGACTGGTCATAGGCACCAACGTGCAGGCATACGACGCCGACAATCTAATATCCGATGTCGATGATGTCTTAACGGCTGGCTTCGGTCTGACCGACGACGATGACGGAACCAAGTCGAGCGGCAGCTACACTCCGATCTACAGCGGCGGCAACGGCAAGAAGGCAGTCAACGGGGGCGCGTTCACCCTCGCCCCTATGGCGGAGAGTTCGAGCTTGGTTATTCAATTGACGAATAACGCTTCAGCGGGCGCGGTGACAACTTCCGGCTGGACGATTGTTACGGGTGACAGTCTGACGACGACGAACGCCGACGACTTCATGTTGTACTGCAATCGCATCAATGGGTTTTCACACTTGCATATCACGGCACTCCAATGAGTTTAGGCCAGATATTCCAGGTTCCCGCTAGTATCGCCGCAGCCACGGTGACGTTTACAGCGTCGGCTATTGACCCTGCTGCATCAAGTTCCACTACCTTTTCAGCCCAGGCTATAGGCACGGCTGCTGCAAACCGAAAAGTGGTGGTGGGCTTTACGGCGCATAATAACGCATCCGGTGTACTAACCGCTGTGACGGTAGGGGGTGTCAGTGCGACGGCGTTGGTACGATTCAATGCTGCTGACACGGCTGATGCTGAGTTATGGATCGCGTCAGTTCCAACAGGCACTACTGCTGATATCGTTCTAACGGGTCAGCATGACGGCTGCGCTATCGCTGTTTGGGCGACTTACGGTGCATCTTCGACAGCCAATGACACAGCAACGTCTGAATCTACTGGGACTATGACGCTGAATGTAAACACGGTTGCGGGGGGAATAACGATAGGATATTCCACGTTTAATACTGCTACAGCTATTGCATGGACCGGCATCACAGAGGATGACGAGACAAATATGGAATATGCAGTGTTATCCTCTGGTGCATCTCTCGCCAATGCCACGGCGTCAACGCCACTTGCTATTACATCTGTACGGACAGGCGGGACGGGGTCGGCATCAGCCGGTGTTACCGCGTCTATCGGTCCAGCATAGGAGTTTAAAATGTTTTCATTAGTAAATACAGACACGGCGCAAGTTGTCCTAAAAAGAGATACGACATCTCTTGTGTTTGATGGCGTCCCCGGCAAGATGCGTATCCTTCTGCCAACCACCCCTAAGTCAGAAATTCATGCAGCATCGGCTGGTGACTCGGCAGGAAATTTCAAAGTCTACACGGTCACTGAGATGGATGCAGGCTCCGGCACTGTCGTTGCCTCAACCAGTGACCCAGTGTTTGATGCTGCCGCCGATACGGTTACCGTGACACGCACCCTGGAGGCTGAGTCGGCTGCGAGTATCAAAGAGCGGACAAACCACCCTATCCTACGGCAGATCGCTGTCCTTGAGTTATCAACTCTTCGCTCCTTGCGCGAGATGCGACGTGGAGAGGAATTCGGAGACATCGCTATAAGTGACATTGCTTTCGCCAAGAAAAAAATTAAAGACTTAGATGAGCAGATCCAGGTGCTCAGAGCGACACTGGTATGATCAGTCAAGCCTTTGCTGATAATGTCAAAGAGGGATCGATTATTTTAGGGGGGTCGGTGACCACCTGGGCTGGTGCGCTTGATTATATAAATCAGGTGATCGGCATCAGTGTCGGCCTGCTGACCATTGCATTCTTGGTTTTCAGGATTGTGCAGATGCTGCGGGAGTAAGGCAGTGGAGTTGACAGCATACCCACCAGCGATAGTGCAGATTGCAATCCTTGTCTGCACTATCGCTGGTGGGTATGCTGTCGTTAAGCAGCAGCTAGCCCGCGTCATGCAAGACCTGAGTCAATTTGTTTCTAAGTCTAACAAGGATAAAAACTCATTCGATGACCGACTAGATGCGGCGGCAGCGTCCGCTGCGAGCTATTGGAACTCTACACTACCATCCAGCACGTTGATCTCTCTCAGTACCAGTGGACCCAACGCTTCTGGGGAAGCCCATGTGTTCTCTGCCTTCCACAGCGTCGAGGGGTTTAGCAAACTGGGGAACTATGAAGGCAATGGCGCGGCTGACGGTACATTTGTGTATTGTGGGTTTCGCCCCAAGATGATTATTTGTAGATCAATAGATAGCACTTGCGAATGGTACATCTACGATAGTGAGCGTGAGGGATACAACGTCGATAACGACTCGCTATTCTTTACAACCGGGGTTGAACTAACCGCCAACAACATCGACCTTCTCAGCAACGGCTTTAAGCTACGGATCGCAACTGACCCCAACGTAGCTGAGACATATATCTACGCGGCCTGGGCAGAATTTCCGTCCGGCGGCGGCGGCGTTTCACAAGCAAGAGCTAGGTAATAGACATGGCTGAAGATCACGAAGACAGCAGACGGCGCAACGATGGCGATGAGTACTGCACCAAGTCGCAAGCGATGCAGATAGCCAGAGAAACCGGCCACGCAGTCGTCAAGGAGACGTTTCAGGAACTCGGTATAAATACCGCTGACACTGACCATATCATCCAGGCGCAAGTTGACTTCGCTTACTTGAGACGCTCCAGGAAGTCTGCAGAGAATATGCAAGCCCACGCCAAGAAACTGGTCATAGGCGCTGGTATCGCCGGGATGGCATCGATGCTCTGGGCTGCGCTGAGCATGAAAGGTGGTAGCTGATGTTCACATTATTATCCACGCTACTCGGATTTGGAACATCGTTCTTGCCGAGTGTGCTTAACTTCTTCCAGGCGAAGGAGGACAACACGCATGAGATCAACATGATGGTCAAGCAGGCCGAAATCCAATTGAAGATGGGGGAGCAGAAACTTGAAGCTGCCATCGTGGACGGGGATATCCGAGAGATCGAGGCAGCTCATAAAGAGCAGTCTGCTACAATACGCAAGGGTAGCCGTTGGTTAGCCAACTTGTCTGGCTCTATTCGTCCTATTGTTACCTACCTTTTTGTAGCGGAGTTCTTAGTTGTAACCTGGTCCATCGCCTACCTAATCATGCAGCGCGATGGCGTTACAATCGAGGCGCTACAGCAAATTCTCAACGAGGACTTTATGATATTGTTTTCGGCTATCGTAGCCTACTGGTTTGGAAACAGAACCCAGGAGAAACGGATAGGGCAGGCTTACAAGTGACCGCTGACATTATCCACATCGACGAACACAGACCTCACGTTGTTTTCGAGGCGGTGTGCCTGTCGTGTCACCATCGATGGATCGCGGTTATGCCAGAAGAAAATCTGCTGAACCGTTTAGAGTGTCCTCACGCAGCGTGTCAAGTGGTCGGGCTGGTCATCAACACTGGCCAGGAAATATCCAGTGACCCTGCATGACACCCTAATTGAAGACCACAACCTTGGCGGCGGCTTGCCATCGAACGGAGAGATCAACCAGGATGGCCTTGCACTCATCAAGTCGTTTGAAGGGTACTCGCCTGATGCGTATCGCGATCCAATCGGGATATGGACCATTGGCTTCGGGAGTATTTGGGGGATGGACGGTAAGAGAGTTACGGGCGATCACCAGACGATATCCAAACTTACGGCCCAGGCTCTTCTCAGGCGCGAAGTCGCCAATTCAGGGAGAGCGTGTCGGCGTCTGGTCGGAACTGATATTCTGAACAACAACCAATTCTCGGCCTGCGTCAGCTTCGTCTATAACTTAGGTAGTGGATCGTTCAAGGCGTCCACGCTCAGAAGACTGATATTACGCCATGACCTAGGCTCCGCCGAAGGACAGTTTTCCAGATGGGTGTTCGCCGGTGGTCGGAAACTCAAAGGTCTTATCCGACGCAGAGAAGCCGAAAGACAACTTTTCGCAGGAGAAGTATGATGAAGTATGTGAAAAATATGGTTGTTGGGTTTGCAGTTCTGTTAATTTCTGTCCTCGCCGTGGGCGCTTGTCACGCGGCTGAGCCGTTCCCGCAACAAGTCCCACCTCCTGGCATAAAGGTGCCGGTCCCGATTCCGAAATGTGGCTATAGGACGACCGTCGCAGCGTGGCTGAAATCAGAGCACGGTGAAGAGCCACGGTGGGCTGGCATATCAGGATCAGGCATTACAGAAATTTGGACGACTGAGGACGGCCATAGCAGCTTTACTATTACGTTTTCTTCGCAGCCGAAGGGGTCGGCAGTGTGGGCCTGCATGATAACGAGCGGGACAAAACTAATCGACGTGTCCGATATGTTTTTCAAGGGGCCGGAATTGTGACTATCTTATTTTCTGCGGCTCTTGGGGTATTAGCTTCCGTCTGGCGGTACTACGACGGCTCGGATCGGCGCTGGAGTCACTCCAATCTATACGCCGCCACTCTATCCCTGACCGCCGGTCTTGTAGCACTCCAGCCGCTCGCATATTCCACCACTCTTGCTCTCGTATTGCAGCAGGGGTGGCCTCTCCTGCTGCCTGTAGGAGTGACATCATGGCTTCTGACTCGCGGGATGCCTGGGTTTGAGTACTGGCTGCCAAACCGGGACCAAAGCGGCCAACGACGTTCGGGGATGCTTTTAGGCTTCGCGCTTCCAACTCTCCTTGCAGCGTCTTTATACAGTCTTCTTGCTGGGTTATCTCTATGGACAGTGCCGTTCGCCGTGAGCGGAGCCATTGTAGCTTCCACTTATGTTGGTCTATCGAAACTTGAATTGCGTCTGGGGTCATTATCTGGTCCTTTCACAGCGGAAGAATATGGTAGAATGAGCTACGGATTTATGGTACTCGGTATAGGTCTGTTAGGAAAGTAGAATGGCTGCTATCAAACTACAGAAGTTTCTGGGCACCGCGCCTAAGATTTCTCCAGAACTTCTTCCAGACGGTGCTGGGCAGATTGCCTATAATCTGCAGCTGTATTCTGGCGACCTTATTCCATATAGCGAACCCGCCGTTATCAACAGTGTTCCGCGCCTGGGAGTACTGCAGACGCTGTTCGGTATGCGCGCCTCCGCCGGTGCTGCCATCGATTGGCTTACTTGGTTAGCCGATGTAGACATCACCACAATTTCAGCCACCACGGATGCCGAGCAGCGCTTCTATTACACCGGGGATGGGGTGCCCAAGGTTACGACGTACGCGCTAGCCACCGCTGGATCAGAGCCGTATCCCGCGACGAGCGGGTATTATGATCTAGGGCTGCCGCTCCCAGCGGTGACGCCGACCACAGCTGCAGTGGCTTTCGCTTCACCAACGACAGCGTCATACGAACGAGACTCCGGCAACACTGCTATTATCACCACGGCAGCGGCACATGGGCTGCGCGATGGCAACGTGGTTACTGTCCGGGCTTTCACTGGATCGCCCGCCGAAGATTTCAATGTGACCAACACCCGGATCACTGTAACAAGTACCACAACGTTTGAGTACTACAACGCTGGCTCCACTCAGGCATCCACTGCTGACACTAATGGGCGGGTTGATCTGTCCGGCGGCACCATTACGCGGGACTACACCTACACTTGGTACACGCCCTGGGGTGAGGAGTCTGTTGGCGCTGTCCCCTCGGAGACGCTATTTATGAAGGAGGGGACGACGGTTATCGTCAGCGGACTCCCCACTGCTAAGCCTTCTGGGAACAACTTCATCGAGGGGATGAAGCTATACCGCACGCTGGCGTCCGCCTCGGGGACTGAGTTCTATCTGCTGTCCACGCTTTGGTTCCCGCAGGCTACGGCTTCCGTGGCGCTGACTTCCAATGTCGCGACTGTCACTATGGCTTCGCACCATAACTTCATCGTGGGTGATCGCTTCAAGCTGAGCGGGTGCACCGACAGTACATTTGATATCGTCGATGGTGAAGTCACAGTTGTCGATAGCGACACGGCCTTCAGCTACGCGCTGGTCAACGCCGATATTGCTTCGGTGGCGGACACTACCGGTACGCTCTATCACGACGTCGCTGAGCTTCCAGCTAATACCTCGCGTTACTGGGGGGATGATAGCATTGAGCCTACCCTGGTCGAGCGCAACACCAGCGTGGTAACGCTGACCACGGCGACGGCGCATGGGTTGCTGGTCAACCAGAAGATCACAGTGTCTGGTATGGCTGACGCCTCGTACGATGAGCCCACAGCGGTAGCGATTACTGCGGTGGGTAGCACGACGACACTCGCGTACACTTCACTGGGCGGGATCGCGGTGTCCACCGTTGCCCGCGCCACAAATGTGGTCACTGTAACCACAGCGGTGGCGCATGGCTTTACCACAAGTGATGTGGTCACGATGAAACTGATGACAGACTCGACCTTCGATAGCGAGGACGAGGTAATAACGGTCACGGACACCACTCACTTTACATACGCCCAGACTGCTGGCGATGTGGGCACTACCGCTGACACGACAGGCCGGTGTCAGCGTGACGATACCAGCACGGCTGATACAACGGGCATCGTTACCAACGACAGCTACACCGATGACTTCGACTATCTCAACCTGGTCGATATCCTGCTCTCCGATGACTACGACGCACCGGATGCGACCATGACCGGGATAATCCTGGCGCAGAATAATATGGTCGCTGGGTTCTTCGACAACCAGTTGTGCTTCGCTGAGCCGGGCAAGCCCTGGGCCTGGCCGCTAGCTTACCGCACCACCTTTGAGTATGATATCGTGGCGATTGAGTCTTTCGGTGGGGCGCTCATCGTGCTCACCGGGGAGTATGCTTACCGCGTCGCTGGTAATGACCCGGCCACACTGAGTATCGTTAAGGTGGATACGCCGTACCCCTGCCTCTCCAAGCGCTCAGTCGTCAACATGGGCTACGGCGTGCTATTCGCGACATACGGCGGCCTGGCCATGTGGTCTGCTTCCACGGGGTTGTCGCTGGCCACTGAGTATATTCACGACTGGGATACGTGGGATGACGGCATTGACCCCACCACTATCGTCGGGCATTTCTACAATGACAAGTACTTTGGCGCACATTCTGCTGGGTCATTCTTATTCGAGAGTGACAAGACAGTCGGTGGGTTCTATGTGACCGCTGGGCATAAGTCTAATAGTGCCTGGACTGACCCCTCTGACAACGCGGTGTACACTTCCAGTGATGAGCTAGGTAACATTACGCAGTGGGGCAGCTCCACTTGGCCTTTGCGCCCGATGGAGTGGAAGTCTAAGGCGGTTATCACCAAGAACTATCTTAACATCGGGGCGGCCCGTATCATCGCAGACTACGATATAACGACCGAGGACGCAGCGGCATACACGTCCTATAATGACGGCGTAACAACGCACAATGTGACTGTGTGGGCCAACTCTCAGCAGCTCGACACGATCAACGGCCCAACAGATTATCTGGTGGGGTCGGTGCCGACTTATAATTTTGGGGAGCTTAACAGCACCGTTGTCCACGGGGATAGCCAGACCCGCACGACCCGTACTGCACCGTCAGTTTACGCGATGGTGTTCCAGTTGTGGCAAGATAAGAACTTAGTGTTCACGCAGGTCATCACTGACGACAGTATCTTTCGCTGTCCAGCGGGATACAAATCTGATACATTCGAGGTGGCGGTGTCTGGGTCTGCGCGGGTTCGGGCTATCCACCTGGGTGAGACGCCCGACGGATTGAGGAAAGCGTAATGGTAAGGCGGCACGTAGCAACCCCCGAAGTCCCAGTCACGCTACTCGACTGGCAGGGGGTACTGTTCAGCGCTATCAAGGAGAACGTGGAGCTTCTGACAGGTACTCGGGGGGAAGGTGACCTCGCCAGTATGGCCATTGTGCGGGGGGATATCTCCGTCCGGCAGGTCGGGGCGCAGTCGATGAATAGCATCAACACCAGCCATAATCTTACACCAGTTGCGTTTAGTAACTGCGCCCCCCTCGACTCCTTCCTTGATCTACGCAACGATGTGCAGGCGCTGGCGAACGATGTGTATAACACCCGGCGGGCGCTAGACCTATTGATCCGCAATATAACAGGAGCGTAGAGAGCTGATGTTTGACCCCGCCCAAGGAGATAGTACTATGCCGCAAGGATACCTAGAGGAGCTGATCACCATGGCGACAGACCCCTCGTTTGACTCACCCCAACCTGGTGTGGAGCAACGTGATCTCGCCGGTCAGCCTATGCTTCGTCCTTCGTTCGCAGCAGGTGGCGCGATCCCCGGACCACAGCAGGCGGGCCTCGCCCCGCAGGGTGCACAGCAGCAGGTTCCGCCCCAGATGCTGGAGCAGGAGTTGCAGCGGATGATGAAGGAGCATCCCCAGGAGATCGCGAAGATCACACAAGTCATACAGGCTGGGCTTCAGTCCGGGGAGCTTACTCCGCAGGAGCTTAACATGGCTGTCCAGCTCGCCACTGCAGCGGCGCAGAACCCCCAGCTCTGGCCGCAGTTGCGCCAGTTCGCTATCCAGCAGGGGCTGGCCGGGGAACAGGACTTGCCGCAGGAGTACGACCAGGGCTTGGTGTTCGTTCTCCTCCTAGCTGCCAAGGCTTCGCAAGGAGCCCCGCAAGGAGCCCCGCAAGGAGCCCCGCAAGGAGCCCCGCAAGGAGGCATCCCGCAGTCTCAGGGTCAGCCGCCGCAGGCGACGATGGCCACCGGTGGTCCTATGCCTGAGAGTCGGAACGCAGACGGCAGCATTGCTATCAACGCCCATAAGGGGGAGTATATGATCCCCGAGCATGTTGTTCGCGCAAAGGGCACGGACTTCTTCGACAAGATGATTGGGAAAGATGACAAAGCCAGCGCTTAAATTAGTGGAACGTGTTGCGGAGCGTGATACCCTTGAGGGGTATGAGCCTCTGTTGCTGAGCACTGTCGAGCTGCTGGATGCTTACTGGCCGCAGGTCGCGGCTGTGTTGACCCGGTGTGTGGACAAAGCCATGCATGGTGAGATGACACTCGACGACATCTACAATCACGTAAAGGCTGGGCGTATGTACGCCCTTGTCGCACAAAATCCCTCCGGTGAGTTGCCTGATGTGGCACTCGCCTTAATCCTCGAAACCGTAGCATACCCGCAGTTCACTGTGTTGAACATCGTTGCCCTTGGTGGGCGGGAGCTTAATCTCTTAAAGAGTAGGTTCTGGGGCCACGTTTGCAGCTGGGCGTTCCTCAATGGAGTGCGTACGCTGCAGGCTTCCGTCTCGCCCGCTATGGCTCGTATCCTATCGCGGTACGGCTTTAACCAGACATACATCACCATGCGTATGGACCTCACGGAGATATGATATGACCGCCATCACCATCCCACGCCTGCGTAGTGAGCTGCTAAGCAGCACCGCATTGACCCCCACCCAGCATAAGGGCGGCATCGCTAGCCTTATCGGCATTGTCGCATCTATCGCTATCCCGTTCGCAGCGCCAATGATCGCCGGTTCGTTAATGGCTTCTATGGGCATTGCTGCCACTGCCACAGCTATGACTGTGGGCAGCGCAATGGTCGGTGCGGCTCTGGGTGCGGGTGTTGCTGCCGCTACTGGCGGCAATCCGCTAATGGGCGCTATCGGTGGTGGTATCGGTGGCGGCATAGGTGGGTTTAACGCTCCTATTGGTGGGGCTGCGCCAAGTATCAGCACTCCCAACTTCACTGGCCCAGGTGTGGGTACTCTAGCAATGCCAGCAGCTGGGTCGGTGCCAGTAGGTGGCGCTACTGCAGGTCTAGCCGGTGCCGGTGCCGTCCTTGTGCCGAGCGGCGGATTTCTAAATGCTGCCTCAGGTGCCGGTAGCTTTGTTCCAGGTGCCGGTAGCGGTGTTACTGTACCAAGTTTTGCAGGCGTGTATAATGCCCCGACGGCTGCCACTTCTTCGGGCGGCTTGCTCAGTAGTGGTAGTACCACCGCAGCATCGGCTGGCCTCAACACAGCGACAGGTGCAGGGACCGCAAACTTCAATCCGAACTTGTGGGGCGGTTCCATTCCTGCACCCGCACCTTCCCTCCTCACCAAGGCTGGGAACTTCCTAGGTGAACTCCCAGGCAAGTTCTTGTCGTCCGAAGGTGCGCAGCAGGCAGCCGGTAAGTTGGTTACGCAGGGGCTCAGCAATTATTTGACCGGTGATGAGCCCGATATGTCCAACGAAGAGAAAGCTCGTATGGCTGATCTTGAGGCGGCACGGGCTACCCAAAAGGGGCTTCTCGATCAGAAGCAGAAGGTCTCCCAGCAGTATGTGCAGGCTGCCGCCAACATCAATCCGGAATATTACGGGCAGCAGGCGCTCACTGAGGAGCAGAACCGCTTACTCCGGGCGCAGCAGGCTGGCCTCCGTGGCATCAACCCAAGCAGCACGGGTGCGCGGCTCGCGCAGACCCAGCGCAATGCCCTAGATAAATCACGGCTCAGTGGGTATGATCGTGGTCGCCAAGAGGCCGAGGCCAAGCGACTGCAGTATATGTCAGCGGCGCAGAACTCTGCCCCATCTGGGAACACGTTTGCCAGTGCAGCGGCGAGTGATCTCGCCGCTGCAGATGCGCGGTATAAGCGCCTAGAGGGTGCTGGGCAGGAAGTCCGAGATATATTCGATCCGCTCGTAGGTGAGTTTTTTGGCTCCACCAAAAAGAAGAAACTCGAGGAGGCTAC
>Ga0302123_10000919_pt1 | contig 21459 bp, 10 predicted proteins | sample CB21_321_MG_FD_203109 | JGI IMG/M metagenome (GOLD analysis project Ga0302123, IMG submission 203109) | Marine microbial communities from Western Arctic Ocean, Canada - CB21_32.1 | ecosystem: Environmental > Aquatic > Marine > Oceanic | place: Canada: Western Arctic Ocean | collected 2017-09-28 | reverse complement strand
CCTCCCCACCAAACCAATGTATCTTCCAGCAAACCGCGTTGTTTAAGGTCGCGCAATAAACCGGCAATCGGTTTATCCACTTCTTTGGCATTCTTCGTATGACCATCGCGGAGATTTGCATGTTGATCCCACTTGTAGCTATGGGTCACTTGAATAAACCGCACACCTTGCTCGGCAAATCGACGTGCCAGCAAACATTGAATTCCAAAGTTTTTCGTTGGTTCCTCGTCAATCCCATACATTTTATATGTGTCTGCTGTCTCCTGCGAGATATCTTGCAATCCGGGCATTTGATTTTGCATACGATATGCGAGTTCGAATGATGCGATTCGTGACTCCAACGCGTCGTCGGTATCTCGTTTTTCCAAGTGCTGGCGATTCACCTGCCCCAAGAAATCAAGTTCCGCTCGTTGCATTTTAGCGCTAACCCATTTATTTTCGATAAAGTGAATGCGAGCTTCTTCCGCTTTAATGCTCGCCGCACCAATCGGTGTGCCTTGATAATGTGCCGGCAAAAACGCGCTCGACCAAGCATTCACACCACCGTGGCCAAGGGTAGGGCAAATTGTTAAAAAGCCAGGCAGGTTTTGATTTTCACAGCCAAGTCCGTACATCAACCACGAACCTATCGAAGGCCGAACGAACGTATCGGAGCCCGTGTGTAATTCCAGCAGCGCCGCTCCGTGTCGAGAATTGCTGCCATGTATCGAATTAATAACACAGAGGTCATCTGCCATTTGCCCGACATGAGGAAACAGATCGGACACGTGTAAACCGCTTTCACCATACTGGCGAAACTTCCAAGGCGATCCGAGTAAATTTCCCGTAGCACTGGAAACGATACGAGGCTTTTTACCCGGATAGGGTCGGCCATCATGCTTCTGCAATAACGGCTTGTAATCAAACGTATCAACCTGTGAAGGCCCACCGTGCATGAACATGAAGATGATTCGTTTGGCACGCGCTGGAAAACTCGCTGACTTGGGTGCTGTGGCCGCTCGACCTGATTCAGCAGCCAATACCCCGTTGTTCATTTTCTCTTGGAGTAATCCTGCTAATGCCAAACTCCCAAAACCAACACTCGATTGCTGTAACATCGCACGTCGCGACATCGGTTGCGCTAAAAAGTTATGACATTGTGAATTGTCTGCCATGATTTTATTTCCAAATCTATCCGTAACTTAATCTAAATAAGCAAATTCGTTGGCTGCCAATAACACTCGGCACAAACCTTGCCAAATTACCAGTTCCGCGGCCGCACTTACATTATCGTCCATATCCTGCACGAACAATTCACGATACCGCTGTAAAAATTGATTGCACTTATCAACATCCTCCGACGTCGCCACACGACCATATACGATCTCATGTAAAGCGTTTATCCGTTCTGCATTAGTTTCAATATCGTCCTGTAGCACGCGTTGCGCTAGCCTACTCGCTTCGTCTTGGACTAATTTACTATTCATCATAAACAACGCTTGCGGCGTCACAACAGTATTCTTTCGTTGGCCTTGAATAACACTTGGGTCCGCAAAATCGAAAGCTATAAACACATTGTACAAAGCACTGCGCAAAATCGGTAAATAAACACTGCGACGATTGTAATCATAGGTAGTTCGTTTTGATCCCGTACCCGTGACATAAGCTCGATCCGTGTTGGGCAACAATTGACCGTACATTTGTAAATCAAGGTTGTCCCCCACGGCTAATAAAGCATCCCGCACTTCCTCGGCGTCAAGCCGCCGACGATTAAATCTCCACCACAATCGATTCTCTGGATCTTTTGTATTGGCTTGAGAGTCGAATGTGCTGCTCATTTGATACGTGCTCGACAGCAACATCAAACGATGCATCTGTTTGATAGACCAACCTTGATCAATAAATTCAACGGCTAGCCAGTCCAGCAACGGCTGGTTGGTCGGGCGTTGGCCAAGTAAGCCGAAGTTATCGGGTGAACGCTGCAATCCATTGCCAAAATGCCACAACCACAATCGGTTAACGAAGACGCGGGAAGTCAACGGATGTTTGGCATCCGTCAGCCACTGAGCCAATTGCATACGACCGCTCGCCTCCGCTGGAATCGACACATCCGCTACCTGATCTACGACCTCAAGAAATCCCCGCTGCGTTGACTCGCCAAGCGTCAAATAGTTCCCGCGAATATGAATCGCCAAATCTTCAACTTTACCTTCGGTGACTCCCATCGCCTTGCCCACCATCGGTTGTGCAGTAGCTAACGTGGCTTTAGATTTTACAATCGCCGCAATCGCTTGTTGCGATTTTTCAGAAACCAACTTATCAATTTCTTGCGGATCGCGAAATGGTCCATCGGCGGCGATCGCTGTAGTCACTATCCACTGCAAGGCACTGCCATCCTCGATTTTACTTATTGTATCGCTTGCATCAGCAGCCGCAGATAATATGGTGACCAACTGTTTTTCAGCGGCGTTTCCTAGCTGCGTAAATGCCGTCTGCTGTTCGCCCCAATCTCGTAATAACAAACCTGTTAGATGCTCATCACGCTGTGAAACAGCCATCAGTAAAAAATCAACCCACTGTCTCAAGTACTCCGTTTGCAGACCTTGCTCCGCCGCTACGACTTCGATTTCGGCCAAACTTTTTTGACCGCCACCGCTGTGATAAGTAACATTGTCTGATGTTGGAATAAGCGCAATTTTGTCGAAATGAGGTGTCGTTCCTAGGCGTTGCCACCGAAGCGTATGTTTCCCCACAGTGAATTGAAACACGCCACCGACGAACCATTTCACTTCCGACGACTGAAAACTTCCCGTTATCGCATTTGCCGCGTCTGAATCGACTAAATGCCCATCGACAAACAACTTGCCTCCTCGTGATTCCGCTTGGGTATACAGCCATTCCAAGCGGTAATTTCCTGCGGCGGTTATCTCAAATTCATACTCGGCATAATTCAAAAAAGTCGGCGTGCCGGACGTGTTTTGCACAATCGGCGGAATCTTGCCTATACTGCCTCGAACATATTCTTCGGCTTCTTGAAGCAGCAAACCATCCACCTCTGCTAGCGGCGTATCCGTTAAAACCGCCGTTAAGTCTTCCAAATTCGATGTCGGAGTCGCTTTAGCAAGCAAGATTTTATCCACATGCGGTACGGGTCCTTCTTCCCGCGCTATCCTGATGACATTTTTACCCGCCTGTAATGCATAAATTCCCTCTACGAACCAGGTTTGAGAATCCTCAAACCATGTACCGGTTGTATGTGCAGCGACATCTGAATCAACGACCGTTCCATTAATCGTCAACACCATGGGCCGCGAATCAACCGCGGCATAACGCAATTCCAATTGATAATCCCCGGCGTCTTCGATTTCAACGTCGTATTCTGCAAACCCTTGATGCAACAAAACGCCAACACCTTTTCCATAGTATGTTGTTTCCGCTTGCAGTGTGCCTCGCTGAAACTTCTCAGCCTCCCACACAATGCTGTTTTCTACTGCAATCCCATCTCGAATAAAGTTGCCAATCACATTGTGTCCATCCGCAATCGGCTTGCTATTGACACTAACAAATTTGGACGCCGAGATTAAATACTTGGACAACAAACGCTGCTGGGATTCTCGTAGCGTTTGCCGCGCCTCTTTTTGCATTACAGCTAATTCGTCATCCAACTCCTTAACAGCAGAGTTGTGTTTTTTCAGCGCGGCTTTCGTTGCTGGAGTATCCAGCGGATATTCGTGCCACTGGGCGACAACGTTGAAGTTTTCCATGGTCTTCGTCGACTTGAAGATACTCGCCAAGGCATAATAATCTTTGCTAGCAATGGGATCAAATTTATGATCATGGCAGCGGGCACAACCCATCGTTAACCCCATAAATGCGCGGCTCATCGTATCGAGCTGCTCATCGATAATATCCATTTCCATTTTCTGGCCATCATCGCAGGCGAGCATCTTGGGACCTATCGACAGAAAGCCAGTGGCGGTCAAGCGATCGAGCCGTTTTTGGGGGGATGCATCCTGTTGCGGATCAAGCAAATCGCCGGCGAGTTGTTGTTGAAGAAAATCAGCAAACGACAAATCTTGATTCCATGCTCGTACCACATAATCACGATATCGAAAGGCGTTTACATACGCCAGATTCTCGTCTAACCCGTTGGAATCAGCGTAGCGAGCGACGTCGAGCCACTTCCGGCCCCAGCGTTCACCGTAACGAGGCGAAGCCAGTAATCGCTCCACTAAACTCTCATAGGCCAGCGGCGAGGTGTCCGCTAGAAACTCATTGATTTCTGTTACGGTGGGAGGCAGTCCGGTTAAATCAAACGTGACGCGTCGAATCAATGTCCGCCGGTCTGCAGCAATGGCTGGCGTTAACTCTGACCGCTCCAGTTCACTAAGAATAAAAGTATCAATAGCATTGCTTACCCAGGCTTTATTTCTCACACTAGGCAAGGCGGGGCGTTGCGGAGTTTTAAATGCCCAAAATTTTCGCGATTGTTCATAATCAATAACACGCGGCGCCGTATTGTTACTCGCAACTGCGGGACGCGGATCTGGAGCTCCCATCTCGATCCATTTTTTGAAAACCGCAATGACCTCTGGAGGCAATTTAGATTCTGGCGGCATCTGGTAAAAATCGTCTGAATATTCAATGGCTGCCATCAGCCAACTCTCAGCCGGTTTAAAGGGCACAATCGCGGCACCAGAGTCGCCACCCTTGAGTAATGCTTCGCGGGATTCAACCGACAAACCGCCCTCGTATTCATCAGCATCGCTAGAGTGGCACTCGTAACAATGCTGAATTAATAGCGGACGAATCTTAGATTCAAAAAATTTCAAACCCGCTGCATCAAATTTCGGTTCCTCTTGGCTATACCCATTTGTACAAAATGGCAAATAGGCCAGCGAAACGATAAAAAGGAACCAAGGGCGCATAGGAGAATCTTAAATCGGTGGGGAAATTAACACTTATATTTTACCTAAAAATGTCTCGTCAGGGGTAGGTCGCATGCCTGCGGAGGCCTTTCCATTTACGGCTACAATTCAAGACATATAGTCCAAGTAATCAATTCTCAATACGTTTAATTACTTCGTCAACACCAGGGAAGACACTCGGCATTTTTTGAGTCACCTTGCCGCTGGCAGCCCACTCGGTACCACGTTGCAAGGTGGTAATAAACCCGACACATTGTTGGGAGTCAATTCCATGGCCCATCGGTGTATGAAACACTCGGCCTTGCCCATAGTCGATCGTAAAGATCATTGGCTCATGGCGTCCAGTACCACCATGGTCCTTGCTAGCAAACGCAGTCGCTAGCACGGTCATATTTTCAGCAGGGCCGCGCAACATGTCATACAATTCATCCTTTTCATGTAACCATTGTCCTGGCATGCCTTTGGTAATCGGATGCTTGGAGTTACGAGTTGTCACTAAAAATGGATGTTGTGCACCATGATGCCCTCCATTGCCCGCGGTCTTATCGCGGACGATTTTTCCTTGATCATCAAAATAGACGTAGGGTCCAGATTTTTCGTTGCGTCCACCCCAACCACCAAGCCCAATCGCCTCGTTATATTCCTTCCAAGACCCAAACGAATTGTTTGCTGCATGCACTACGACAAACCCACCTCCTCCTTTTAAATATTCAATGAACGACTTTTGGGTAGCCTCTGGCCAAGCCGCACCGTTGTAGTTGGAGATCACTACATCAAAACTCTTAAACTCGGGGTGAAATGAATCGTCGGTTCCCGCTTTGGCCGTTGTTGCAATGGCCACGCTAAACAACTTAGTCTCTTCCAAATACTTCTTCATCATTTGCGTTGTCTGGGGCCAAACCCCATGGTTATTCTGACCATCAATAATTAATGCTTTGAACTTTTGTTTGGCGTGTAGCAGCGGCGCACAGGCAGACACTACAAATGCAAACAACAGTGCTGGAAGAATAAGTTTACGAATCATAATTGGTTTCCTTTATTGGTTAATAGCTGGACGCTGCAACTTTACTCGTTCAAGCATCTTCAACACTTCAAATTTAATCTTGGGTTCGGCATAGACTTCGAGACAACTTGAGCGTGCCCGCCAAGTTGTGTAGCCCCCTAATACATGTTGCTCGGGTGGGGGAATATATCCAAAGGCACCGTTGGCCAATGAGATAGAGTAGGTCGTTTTAAACGGGCTATATTTCTTTATATTCAAACCTGTTTCCGCAAATACTTCGTTAGGGATACCAACGATCCCTAGTGTTCCGATAGCGATGGCTTGCAGTTGAATGTGTCGCGTCTTCGGCATCTTACTTAAAATGATTGTCTCTAACGCATAAACTTCTTCGCTCGTCTTAGGTTTGCGATCAGCCCACGGCTTAACATAGTCTGTCGCCTCCGCAATTTCTTCATCCGTCGGAAAACGAACGGCGACTTCCAATTCTTTTTCTTCCATCGCCAGCGGCACCCAATCCTGATACTCGATTGTCTCAAACGCTTTCAATGCAGCTGCCGAAACAGCCTCAGCAACCGATTGCCGGTCTGTTTTTCGAGCAGAATCTCTCTTGTAATCCCGCAAATAGGTATCGCCACTGGTGCCGTTTGCCAGCATCGCAATCGTTGGCTTCGCGTCATCACCGGAAGCAAGTTTCGCTTCAAGAATGGCTTCAAATATTCCAAAGTAATCCGCTGAAATATTGGGCGCACCGACGTAATGTAAGGAGTAAGCACACATGACGGCTATTTGTCGACCGTCGATTGCTTGCAAAGAAACAACTGGTATTTCAGGATCCTCTAAACCGGTCTCACGTATCGCCTTAGCGTTTTTATAGCCAGGGTGCATTTGCGCTCGGTCATTCCGCGTACCACCAAATCGATTAGTCGGGGCAACCCCCTCATTCATCATCCAGCGACGCGTCGCCACATGTATATCGTCTCGGCCCATCGCCCAACCGATCCGCGCTGGTTCTAGATTCTTAAACGCCTGCTCAATCGCCGCGGCAATCCGCCCAGGCAGGAATGCCTCATAGCGAACATCTACGCTAGATCCTAAACAGCTAAACACCGATGGTGCACTGTGGCAATGGGTCGCTGAGATCAGGATTCGATTCGCTGGTATCCCAGTAGCCTGCGAAGCTAACTGCTTGGCATGATCCAGTAATTCGCGTGGCATCATGCAACTATCAACCAATACCACAGCAATTTTAGTTTTGCCGTCATCCAACACGATTGCTCTGGCAAAGAGTGGATCATTGATCTCTTCGATCAATCGCTCCAGCATACCTCCGTTGACAATCGCGGGGAGATCTTGGGGCGTCACATCGACTTTCGCAGCACCGGCGCGAAACACTTGGTCTTCCGCGCAACTCAGGGAAACCTGCAAACTCAACAACAAGATAATCAGGGTTGTCTTCATAGTTGATCCTTGAGCTACTTATTCTGTATGTCAGTGGAACGAGCGGGAAATTCGGTAATGTTTGACCATCAACCGAAATGAAGCTGCGGCGGCCTATACTATAGGAGCACTCAACTAATCTCAGGCACAACGTAAGGCTTACGATAAGGCCGTGTTAGTAATGCATCAGCTTGCTTATCACCAGGGAACGATTCGGTCGCTGGATCGAACTTCAAGTCACGACCCACAGCGACAGTTGTTTCGTTCAAGTCAATTTTCACTGCCTTGAGATTATTCTGCAACATATCAAGTGAACCTTTAATCTGTTCGTTTTTTCCAAACGGATTATTGTTTCCGGAAAATGCATCTTGTTTACCTAGGCGATAGGAAATGTTCCCTAAGTGGCACAGTGCCGCGGAATAATGTGCTTCTTTCGCGTCGCAGTTAACATCTGCATTATCGCGTGAACGCACGGCGTGAATAAAGCTACCAAAAGCGCCTCCCGGAGTCACCGGTGGTGCTTCTCCCTTAGCTTGAATCGACGCACCACCATTTTTCGGATAGAACGTCCCGCCTTTAATCATACCTTCGGTGGTGTAGTATTCGTTGGAGACATTTCGATCAGGGGATCCCGATTTACCTACAAGCCCTCGCGTTTCAAACAACAGAGTAGCTTCATCGTATTCGTAAACACTAATCTGCATGTTGGGTGTTTGTCCTTGATCTTTCTCGCCGGGAACATAACGCCCGCCAATACTCCAAACTCGGTTAGGCATGGTCGCTCCTTTAATCGCCCAGCGCGCAATATCCATCTCGTGAACGCCTTGGTTTCCCGTGTCGCCGTTGCCTGTATCCCAGAACCAATGCCAGTTGTAGGTGTGTAAATTTCCATGGAAATCCTGCTTCGGAGCGGGACCGAGCCACAAATCCCAATCTAAATTGGCGGGAGGTGCGGTGACTGCTTTATGGCCAATGGACCATCGTGGTTTGCAGCAATATCCCTTAGAGACCAACAGTTTTCCATATTTCCCAGACTGAACTGCGGCAATCTCGTTGGCCTTGCCTTGGCTCGATCGATTTTGTGTCCCATGTTGAACAATACGATTATATTTGGCGGCGGCGGCGACGCACTGTCGTCCTTCCCACACATTGTGTGAGATTGGCTTTTCAACATAAACATCTTTCCCAGCTTGACAGGCCCAGACGGTAATCAGCGAATGCCAATGGTTGCAAGTTGCGACAGAAATTGCATCGAGGTTCTTGTTTTCAAGCGCAACGCGAATATCCTGTACGCACTCAGGAGTGTTGCCACCTTTGTCGTGTACCATTTTACTACGCGAATCAAAAAGATTCTTATCGGGGTCGATTAAGCAACTGACTTCAACTCCATCCATCGGTGCAAAACCACCAATGTGTGAAGTCCCCCGTCCATTAATCCCTGCCACCCCAATACGAATTCTGTCATTCGCTCCGAGCACTTGTCGAGATGACTTCGTGCCACCAATGGTGAACAATGAAAATGCGGTCGCAGTCGAGGCAGCACCTTTGACAAACTGACGTCTATTGAACTTCGACATTATACGTAGCTCCTATTTTTGATTTGATCAACCTACTGAAAAACCATCTATCACACGTCTCAATTAGAATTGATTCAACATCCAAAGTCCAGCAAAAGCACGGCGCGTAACCGCTCGAAATCTCACGCTGATAATTTTCGCGTTAATTCGTGGCTCGAATACGGCCTTTACTTGGCAACAGTTTGGTACGTTGCACTATGCCCGTGGGCAGGGATGCTAATCGTGTAATTGCGTGAATCTGCGGCCACGGAGAGTTTTATGAAATTCCCCGCACATTCGTCCGCTTTACGATTAGCAATAAACTCGGTGGCCGTGTTACTAACCATGCCATCTTCACGCATATTCTTGTGAACTTGATACATCGCCTGTATCGAAGGCGTCGCTTTGAGATTGGCAAAAACTTCTGGCATGCAGCCTTTGGTTACACCATTATTCATCACACTAACGGTCGGTAAAATCGAACGTAAAACCAATGGGTTGTTGCTACTAGCAAGCCCATGATGGGTCACTTGATAAACATCGACGCGACCAATTAAATTCACCGGACATACCAACTTCGTTTCTTGATTCCAGGTAATATCACCGCCATCGTAAAAGCGAAACTTGCCGAATTCCAGCAGCATTGTAACGCTATTGGCATTATCACTGCCATCACGGTCTTTGGGTCGCGCGTCCGCACAGGTCAATGCATTCGATATATTTCTCCGCGTTGGATCAATGAACTGCTTGCGAGCAGCGATACACGTTAGCTTGAGACCTTTGAACTGATTACCGGTCAACAGTTTTTTAACACTTCGCGCTTGCTTTAACGGCAATTGCATTCCGGGTGAAATAACTTGCCGCGATTCGCTCTTAAATCCAAAATACTCCGCCCCCGGATCGTTCGGCATATCAGCAAACTTGCCATTATCCCACACCTGACCAATCGGAATTAAACGCGAGAGCTCCGCTGCCCCACCAAAATGATCGCGATGATAATGGGTGGTAATGAGATGATCGATACGTGTCAGACGAGCTTGTTCGGTCACTACCTTAAAGATACGTCCAGGATCGCGAATGCCGGGATTTCCGGTATCAATCAACACCGACTCGCCTTGCGGAGTGACAATCAATGTAGCCGCACCGCCTTCGACATCAATCCAATAGACGTCCAAGCGGCCATCGCCAGCAGCCGCACATGCCGTGCTTTTTACGCCAGGGCTGAAAAAGCCTACTGTCATGATCAAACAAACAAACGCGCACTTGCTAAGCCAATTCTTCATCGCCATCTCCTGCATCAAATATGATTTACTATTACGAGTTAATAGTATTAAACCATATTACAGAAGTTCGTGTATTGGCGCCGTACCTGGAGCAACCAAATATTGCGGCCGCCCGCTGAAATCAAACAGACGCTGCGAATCGAGGTCAATGCCTAGATTGCGATACAATGTCGCATAGACTTCTTTAAAAGTTACCGGTCGGTCCACCGGCTCTCCTGCCTGACGATCCGTCGCACCAAGCACTTGGCCAGTACGCATCCCACCACCGGCGAGCAACGCACAGGAAACTCGCGGCCAATGATCGCGGCCACCTTTGTCGTTGATCTTGGGAGTTCTGCCAAACTCGCCCCAAGCGACCACGGTGACGTCATCAGACATGCCGCGGTCATGTAAGTCTTGCACCAAAGCCGATATACCTTGATCAAATACCGGCAACTCTTGTCGAGCATGGTCAAAGTTACCGCCGTGCCAATCCCAGAAACTATAGTTCACTGTTACCACGCGAACACCCGCTTCGACTAACCGCCGCGCCATGAGAAAATTCTGAGGCACTCGTGGAGCACCGTCACCCTTAGGCTTGGTCGCATCATCACTACCATATCGCTCAACTAATTTAGGATCTTCCGACGAAACATCTAAGGCATCGAACAAATCTGACGATGTTAAAATTCCCATCGCTCGTTGTGAAAAAGCATCCATCCCCTGCATCTGACCGCTACTGTCCCACTGTCGGCGGAAACCGTCAAAGGCCTTTAGTAATCCGCGGCGATCGCCCAGTCGCTCAGTCGTGATCCCGTTGAGTGTCAAATCTCCCTTGCCGGGGCCGCTTGGTCGAAAGCTACTATGGCCCAAGCCCAAAAAACCTGCCTTGGGTTCATTGTAAGGCGTGTGTTGTGTGGTGTAGCACAGGCTTACAAATGGAGGCACTCCATCGTGAACTGGGCCTTTGAAATGAGAAGCCACGCTACCGACGTGAGGCCAACCGCCGGCAGGTGCGTTGTTGGGGCGATTGCCCGTGAAACACTGGAACCCCGTATGGCCGCTTTGGCAATCAGACATCGTGCGAATGGGTACCAGCTTGTCCATCATACCTGCCATCTTCGGCATCAATTCACAGATTTCGATACCTGGCACATTGGTTTTGATAGGATTTAATTCGCCTCGCACTTCACTTGGTGCGTCAGGCTTCAAATCGTACATGTCTTGATGCGGCGGTCCACCACAACAATAAATCATGATGACTGCTTTGTGAGAATTAGTAACACCCGCAGCCGCTTCTTGCCGCAAGAGATCTCCCAACCCTAATCCAGCAGCGCCCAATGAGCCAATTTGAAGAAAAGAACGCCGACTAACGGAATCGCAATACGCGGAGCTTTTGGATTGACGATCAAAGATATTCAGCATGGAAAACTCGAGGCGCTCTCAGATTTCTACGTTGTTTGTAACCCACGTCCACTTACCGTCATGACAAAATGACAACATCGTTAAATTAATTCAGTCATCGGTTTAGCGTTAGGATCAACGGGATAATACGGGCGACCGCGTAAATCAAATTCACGAATGGCACGTAAATTAAATCCAATTTGATGATACAGCGTGGCGGTGATTTCGGCGAAGGTAACGGGGCGATCAATCGCGTGTTCACCTAACCGATTGGTTTCTCCAATCACTTGGCCATGGTTCATACCTCCACCGGCCAACAGGGCTGTGGAAACATTGGGCCAGTGGTCACGACCTGCGTTAGCATTGATCTTAGGCGTCCGTCCAAATTCACCCCAAACCACAACACTCACATCTCGGTCCATACCGCGATCGTGCAAATCTTGTACTAAGGAACTTACCGCTGCGTCTAGCATAGGCATATCTTCACGAGCTCGCTTAAAGTTTCCGCCGTGCCAATCCCAGCGACTGAAGTTCAACGATACGCACCGCGCACCTGCTTCGACTAAGCGTCGTGCGATCAAGAAATTCTCGGTCATCTTCGGAGCGCCATCCGCTCGGAAGGTAGGATCTCCCTTACCATAGCGAGCTAAAGTCTCATCACTTTCTTTGGTAAAGTCCATCGCATCTACCAACCGTGACGATGTTAAAATCCCAACCGCTTGTCTGGTAAATGCATCCATCCCGACCATCGATCCGGTCGTATCAACGGTCCGTTTAATGCCGTCAATCGAATTCAACAATGCATTGCGATCTTGCAAACGATCTAATGTTATGCCTTGCAACACCATATTGTCTGTCTTGTTCGTTTCACCTTTGCCACCGACAAGGCGAAATGGAGCGTGTGCTAAACCTAAGAATCCACCGTTACCAGGATCGCCCCATGGCTCATGGCCTGTTTTATAAAACAAGCTACAGTGCGCTGGCACGCTTTGGTTGACCGGTCCCTGAACTTTGGATATCCATGCACCTTGCGAAGGCCAACCGCCGGCTGGAGCATTGTTTGGCCCAAATCCTGTCACAGCCTGATGGGCTGCATGTCCGCCATTGGCACCAACAATCGATCGCACAACGGTGAATTTATCCATCATCGCCGCAATCTTCGGGAACAACTCACCAATTTGAATCCCCGGTACGTTGGTCGCTATCGGCTTAAACTCGCCGCGAATTTCCGCGGGTGCGTCAGGTTTGATATCCCACATGTCTTGATGCGGTGGACCACCTGGCAAGAACACATTAATAATTGCTTTATGGCTATGCCGACCAAGCTGCGAATCGGCACGCAACAAGTCTGGAAGAGCTAGCCCTCCCATTGCCAAGGAGCCGATCGTCAAAAAGTCTCGGCGACTATGGCCATCACAGAATTTCTCGCCTCTTCCTTTACGGCCTAAAATTGAAAACATGATATTCTTCCTGCTTTACAGTTTTCTGAATTTGCTCTGCGGTAATAACGCACCTTTACAGATGCGTTGGTGCGCAATGCGTCCAATCACACTATCTATATTAATAATATCATATTTGCCGCACTCATCCAATAAATGGTTTTAAACCTATACCACTGTATTAATCGGCCAACATTTTCTTGGGGCACACTGGAACACAAGAATTAGCCTGTCATGCTAGTAATCGGCGATGATAAACACGTAAAAAACGCCGCCAAGCCAGCAAAAATTATTTTTCTTCATTGCCCCCCAACGGCACTAGAATTCGAGCAATTGACGCTTTTTAGAGACCATCACTCGTTGAATTTCTTGTCGTAGATTCGGTAGGTTTTATCGACGATGCCGCCACCACGTTTGATCGACGCATAAGATAGATGGTTACTTTCAAGCACCCATGATAACTCAATGTGTTTCATACCCCATTCTTGATAGTCTTTTTCCAGGCCAGACAACAACACGACACCCAGTCCCCACATCTGGTATTCGGGTAACACATTAGCGCTAAGCAACCGCATCTTTTTAATACCGCGCCGTTTCGTCAACAACTTGATGAACCCGAACGGAAACAACTTGCCATCAATCTCTTTGATGATGTCGTTATAATCCAACAGCGCCACGCAAGCGCCGATCACCTTACCCTCGGCTTCCGCAAAACAAGTCAACTCCGGCACCAACAAATGTTTGAGACCTTTGGCCATATGATTTAACTCCGCATCACTAAACGGGTTAAAGCCCCAAGTTCCAGGTAACGATTTATTGTAGATATCGAGAAACGTACGTACTTCTTCGTCAAAGCGAGTCTTGTCTAATTTTCGCAATTTCAAATTGAATTTTTTCTTCGCAAAATCAATCACTTTGTAGAGCCTTGGGTCTAGGCGATCAACAATGTCCGTCGGTGCATAGAATGCAACTAAATCTTCAACTTTTTCAAATCCGTAATCTTCAACCAAATCTTCGTAGTAGGGACGATTGTAGGTCATCATAAAACAGGGGGGCGAATGCCATCCATCCACCAATAGACCTGCTTCATAGTTCAGGCTCGGACTCACCGGCCCTCTAATCCAATGAATATCACGCTCAGCTAACCAATCCCGCGCGGTGTCGAACAACCCAGTAGAAACTTCACTGTCGTTGATGCTTTCGAATAAACCAAAGAAGCCTAGATTCTCTTTGTGTCGTCGAATGTGTTCGTGGTTCACAACTGCTTGTATACGACCAACCGGCTCACCATCACGCAACGCGATAAACGTTTGCGTATCATTCGCCTCATGAAATGGGTGCTTAACAAATCCCGCCCGCTCCTTGAGATCCATAATCAATGGCGGAACCCACATATCATCACCTTGATAGATCTTCCAAGGAAGTCTAATGAATTGTTTCTTCTCACGGCGAGATTCAACACGTTTGATGATTAGTTCAGGCATAGTTTGAGTTTAACAAAAAAACAATGAACATGTGACTGCGGCTATTCATGACTGCTGCCTAACCCAATACAACATCAAGCAGAAAGACAATATGGGTCTGCAATGCCACGATGGCGCTACAACTTGTGGCCTTTGTCATGCCTCAGAATCCGATCTAACTCAGAATCAGATTTTAGGTGACCGTGCGGACCGCCGACGTTAGTACCCTCGGCGTTCTCGCCACTGGACTCGTCGCCCATTGCTTCAATGGCAACGCTCGCGTCGCGATTATTCTTTTTGACGGCTTTGTTAGCCGAAAAATACTTACCGAGAGGACTACTTAAAATAGCGGGTAGAAAAATTAAGTCGCCGATCAATGCCGCAGCTAACAGTGTCAACATAAGGACACCAAATCGCTGGGTTGGTGTGAATGAACTTAAAGCAAAAACACTCAAGCCAAGTCCACCAATAAGCGTCGTCTGGGTCATCGCGGCGGCACAACGTTGATAGGACAGTCGCAATGCGCCCTGACGATCCATACCTTCGTTGAGTCCCTTGCGGAACCAAGTCAAGAAGTGAATTGTATCGTCGACCGCCACACCCATCGCGACACTTGCTGTCATCATTGAACCGATGTCGAGTGCCGCTCCCATATGCCCCATCAATCCGAACACCAAAATGACCGGGAATACATTAGGAATCATTGAAACCATGCCACCGCGAATATTTACGACGTTGTTCCAAGCCAATCTTCCATTTCGCAACAGCAATACCATCACGACTGCAATCATCACGAATGCTAAGCCAATACTGTTAATTAAACTACTAAGCAATTCCGTTTGAGCTTTGTAGACAATCGGCACGACTCCGGTATAGACCATGTCAAAATTACTATTCACGTGGGTAACGGACTGCCCATCGTCAAAACCCGCAGCGACACCGTTTTGCTCAAACCCTGTTAGATCGATAAACTTTTTGGAAAACTTTTTGTACTTTGATTTGTCAAATACCACATGGTCCCGCAAACAAATTACATACTCATAACCTGCAAATCGTTTTTGCAGATCCTCGTCCGACATATCGGTAAGCATCCTCGCTGTCCGCTCATCATTGGGATCTAGCCACCACAATTGATTGGGATGCCGGGGATGGTTATTCAACCCTTTGACTAGCAGCAGATCGTTGATGACCCGAGCGAACAGTGTCACATGGTCCACTGCTGCGACTTCGTGGTCAGCATCACCTGCCGCCTCTGGAATGATACTGTTGGTTGGGTTCGCACCTAAAATCAGTACTTTGTTCTTATCAAAGAACACATTCTCTTGATTGTATACATCCGGTCCCGCACCGCGATCCGTTTCGAATTCATGTAGCAAATAATTCCGTAAGGCATAGGCTTGCTCAATCGGCTGGACAACCTTTTTCAGGCTATCAATGAACCCACCGTAATTAACATCGTTAAGCGCACCAAGTCGGAGACTGATACGCCACAACTCATCACCGGTCGTCGCTTCGTAGGCTAGATAATCTTCATCCTGTAATCGTTGTAAATTTTGTTCTAATAATGAATTGGTAGTCGACCGTGACGTCCTAGCACTTGCCCGCGGTAATTCTGGAGCAAACGTCGTGGCCGACATGCCTTGCCCGATAACCTGTTGCCCAGCGTCTCCGAACACTTCCTCTACGGCTTTTTGAATGTGCCGCACCAACTCTAATCGCTCAAGCATCGTTAACTGATATTTTTGCAAATTCCGCTCGGCAATATTTGTCGGTGGATTTGCCAGACGTTGTTCCCGTGACGGCAAAATCGCTTGTGGTTTAACTTGCACCACCATTTCCATCGGTGTCAGTTTGCCGAAGTTTTCCTCAAGCCACTCGTAGTCACGAATAATCTTCGCTTCGTTATCAAATAACTTGAGCAGCTGCACCGATGTTTCAACTCGAGTCAAACCCCACACGGAAAAGCCTAAAAGCAGAAAGCCCACTCCAAGGACCACTTTGTAGTGGCCCATCACTAGGTTTCCAGTTGCCACCCAGAATCGCGTAAGCCAACTATCGTTGGGATCATCGATTTGCTTATTTGACTTACCTTTCGAATTCTTAAATTTTGGCACCCACAGTTTCAAGGCGGAGGGCAAATATGTAAACAACAACACGAGTGTCGCTAAGACACCAAGTCCGGAGTACAAACCAAAATTCTTAATGGGCGTTAAATTACTGATATACAGTGAAAACAAACCCAGCGCAGTCGTTAACGAGGCGATCGTACATGGCCACCAACCGTAACTCAGCGCCCGTTCACTGGCACCGTCTTCACCGTGTTCATGCACCGCATCGCGATAATAATTCACAATATGAACCGCGCCTGAAATCCCCAATACATAGACCAACGTCGGCATCGACAACAGAATCGAATCTACGATCCCGCCGCTATAACCAACAATAGCCATGCTCATAATGGCGCTGGAACCACCCACAAAGAAAACCATAAAGGTGACCTTCATGCTGCGGAATGTCAGATACGACAATACAACACCAAGCAAAAGAGAAATGCCGACGAGACGCCCAAGCGTTATTTGGCCTTCTTCGTCAATGGCCGCATTATCAACTGGCGGTCCGCCTAAACGTAAGACCTTGCCGGTCAGTTTGACTTCTTGTGCCCATGGTGCCATCGATGGCCGAGGCGGAGGAATGACATCAGATTCAGCAGCCATAGCAACTAAAGTCCCTCGAGGCTGCCCTTGAATCCCTCGTCCCAGAATACGTTTGAGATTGGCTGCGCCCAAATCACTCAGTGTCGCAATTATACAGGTTTGTCGTGCGGGTGGCGTAGCACCGATCTCATCAAACCACTGGTACCACAAAGCAGCTCGTTCACCAGGCGTTGCTGCAATCAACAGCGATTCGTCCCCAGCGTATTGCTCCTCGACAACCTTGCTGCGGAACTCACTAAGTTTCACAACCCAGTCCTTCGGAAACTCGGCGATTACTTCCTTACTTAAGAAATCCACTAAAGCTTTTTCGGTCCAAGTGAACCCGGTAGGATTAGCAGGGGCAAACAAAGTTCCGGTGAGTCGATTGAACGCAATCCATTCGGCCATTTTGGTACGGTCGGCCTCTGACAGGTTTTGACCGCGGGGCTTGAGAACGCCATCCTTGCCAGCCAATTCCTCAATGACATCGGGCCCTGAACGTATCGAAGTAAAATATCGCGAGGTCAGTTTGCGGGGATCATCATAGAAGTCATTATTTTCACCGTCAGCAACAAAGCTGACGCCAAATTGATCAATAAATTTCGCTTCAACCGAAATGTCCTTCAGAATAGAACGGCGCACAAACGTTTTCGTCTTGGCAACAAGGTCATCTCCGACAAGACTCTGATACAACGAACCATTGGGTGTAATATAGTAGCTGAGATTGTCATCGCCTTTGAGCCAACGTTCATCGAGCCCGGCAAAGTTCTGATTGAAATCATCTAACAGATACAGCCCCAGCTCATCGGCTAATTCCCGCGCGCGAATCAATTCCGCTCGGTATGCTCGGTCACGCTGTATAACTGCTTGCGCTTGCCCAGACAAATTCTCATCTATCGGAGGCAATTCATCTGTATCTGCAAACAGAATCTCGTTCCTTAGCTTCTCGACTAACATCTGGAAACTCGGGTCCGCTTCGTTACAGCCGTCCCATGTTACGAGAACAAATTGTTCGCCAAGGAAATGTTCGCCAAACCAATGTAAATCTGCTGTTTCCGGGTAGTCCGACGGCAGCCAATTTTGCACATCGTTTTGCATGTTGTCCATCGCGTTGCGCGCGCCACGCAATGCAAAAGGCAACAAAAAACAAACTGCCATTAATATTAAGAGAGCATTGTTCGCGCCGAAAAAGCGCGTTTTGCGAGCAAGAAACGATGGTTTTTTAGAGTCAGTCAAGAGCGTGTTTTACTTATTTGTTGTCTGTCTTCAAAGTAGAGGAACAGCAAGTCTTTAGGTGTGGCCAATTCTCACCAACACACCTACCAATGAGACATTGATGGGTTGTTTTAACCGCTTTTTTGTATGGTTTAATTGTGAAGATTACCGGCCGAATATAAATACGTCTATGGCAATGTACAATATTACCGTCAGACAGTGGCAACATCGTTTCTCGTACTTACCTAAACCACCAAAGAACATCAAAAAACTGCGCCATATTTGACAGTTGACTCGATTAGGGGATTATTCCCACCATTTGTGAACCGTGTTAGGATAAGCACTCATTACGAAGCATGCAATCAATGCAAATATCGTACAGCAAGATACAGCCAACGTACGCCGTATACTAATCAACTAAATCACACACTCCTGTAAACAACAACTGGAAAAACAGAAATGGCCGCCGACACCTACGATTACTGCCCCTGTGGTAGTGGAAACAAAGTCAAGTTTTGCTGTGGCAAAGATATCAGCAAAGAGATCGAAAACCTGACCAACTCAATGCAAGGCGAACAATACATCGCCGCGATTAAATCAATCGAACAATTGTTAGAGGAACATGGACCGTTGCCTTGCCTCTACGCATTGCGTGGTATTGCATTTATTACCACGGGACAATTTGAAGCTGCTCGAGAAAACATTGATCAGTTTTTAGAGGTCGCTCCAGAAAATTCAACAGCCTGGGCAGGCCGCGCACTGACGAGCGAAGATGAACCGCATAAGGTCATGGAATATGCGCAAAAGTGCCTTGAATACGCCTCGGATGAAATGATCCCACAATTAGTTGTGCCAGCACTACAGGGGTTAGTTGATCAGTTGTTTTCCGTCGGAAACGCCTTTGCCGGCTTCTCCCATTTAACACTCGTCGCAGCCATCGCTCGAAATAGCCAACAAGCTACGATGAAAATGCTGCAGTTTATGCAGAACCCCGACTACCCACTGTTACTGAAACAACGACTGCCCATGCCAGAAGCACCCGCAGACGCTGACTGGAACGAGGCATACGATAGCGCACAAGTGTTCGCTCGGCGAGGTGCCTGGATGGCAGCACTTGATATCGTTGAAGATTTACTTGAAAACGCGCCAGGTGAAACAGTGCTGCTGCACTCCATTGCAATTCTAAATACCTACCTTGGACTCGAAGAGGGTATCCAAGCTTGGAGGGATTACGCTGCCACAATTGACGCCCGCAGCGATGCAGCGATCGAAGCAGAAGCATATGCACAAATGCTTAACAACCAAAGTAATCCAGATGTGCAGGCAATTCAGAAATTAACTTATAAGGTCGATAATCTTGATTTAGCCCAAGAACTACTTGTTGCCAGTAGTCAGGCACGGATGGTCCCCGATCCTGGATTTGGTAACGACGACCCAGACAATCCACCACCTCGGAGTTTGTTTGTTCTCACAGATAAAGCACAACTCGATACGGGTGTGGATGTCACCATGGAGCAAATCCCGATTGCGGTGGCCACCTTATATTTGTTCGGCAAACAAACCGACCGTGATGCCCGCGTTGAATTAGTGTTAGCAAATCTTGACGGCGAAGACGCTGCAACTACCGCACTGCAAACCATCTGTGGAAATGAACTCGGCGAACTCGAAGATACCAGTGACATCACAGAAGTCCCGGTGCTAGCGGACGCACTTTCGTGGAATCCAGTTTTCCCAGAAGACACACCACAGGAATTGATGCAGCAACTGTCACTCACACAACGAGAAGACGGCTTCCGAGATATTTTTCCAACACTAAAACTACAAGCATTTGATGGACGCACCGCTGAGGAACTCGCTTTAGATTTCAACAATCGCGTAAAGGTCCAAGCTACGCTGATGATTATTGAAACCAATTTGCAATGCCGTGACTACAAAACAGACCTGAACTATCTCCGTGAAAAACTGGGGTTAGCGCAACTCGAACCGCTCGACCCCACGGATGTTGAATTGAGTCAAATCACAGACGTCCAGTTAGGCCGATATGACGTTACTAAAATGTCTACCGATCAACTCGCTCACTGCTATCAGCGCTGTCTTGTCATCACTTTCCGCAAAGCTATTGTCGCAATCGCAGAAGAAATCATCACACGCGACGACAAACCGCAGCATCTCAATCTAGCGGATGTCTACGGATCACTGCTAGAAACTCGCAGCACAAACGAGGAACGAATCGATCTGATTGAAAAGGCCAAACAAGCTGCCCTTGCTGCCAACCAATCCCCAGCTATTTGGCTGTTGCGTGAAATTCCATTACGCATCATGAGTGGTGACACGCAAACAGCATCCGATTTGATGCAAACCATTGAAGCGAATCATATCGAAGAGCCAGGTATTCGTGACCACTTCTACCAGTTGTTGATGCAATTAGGCATCATCAACCCAGATGGTTCACCTGCAGGCGGACAAGCACAACCCGGCATCATTGACCCCTCGGCCTCGGCTCCACAGGCTGGCGGAGTGTGGACACCTGGAAACCAAGAACCGCCAGCCGATAATCCCAGTGCTTCCGGTGACGAGAACCCCGGACTGTGGATCCCTGATTGATCTGCTGCCAACGGAAAGTAAGCAAATGACGACATTGGCAATCGACACTAACTGGATGCAATGTGCGATCGAAATCGCACAGCAAGGTCTTGGTAACGTTGAACCAAATCCCATGGTCGGTTGTGTAATCGCAAACCAGGGGCAACTCTTAGCAGAAGGCTACCATGCTCAGTTTGGCCAAGCTCATGCCGAAGTCAACGCGTTGGCCAGCATACCGCCAGACACAGATCTATCACAAGCGTCGATGTACGTGACACTCGAGCCATGTTGTCATCATGGGAAAACGCCTCCCTGTACAACGGCGATTATTGACGCTGGGATTAAACGCGTTGTTGTCGCCACAACCGACCCGAACGAACAAGTAAGCGGCTGTGGAATTGAATTACTGAAGGCTGCTGGTATCGAAGTGCTGCTGGGTATCTGTGAACTGCAAGCAAACTCTTTAATCGCACCCTACGTCAACGTCATTCAAAACA